>Ga0307507_10005642_pt1 | contig 20330 bp, 5 predicted proteins | sample 7_EM_MG_FD_207223 | JGI IMG/M metagenome (GOLD analysis project Ga0307507, IMG submission 207223) | Populus trichocarpa ectomycorrhiza microbial communities from riparian zone in the Pacific Northwest, United States - 7_EM | ecosystem: Host-associated > Plants > Roots > Unclassified | place...
TTCTTAGTGATACCTAGCTGTTCTATAGTATAACAGTGAAGTTAACCACTGATCAGTGTTGGTTACACAAGGGGATATCACGTAGCTACGGTTCGTAGATAGTATAATGGTTGTTCTTCTTCTTGTTAATAGGAATGAGGAAAGGGGTGAGGAACTTAAGGTTCCTCACCACGCTAGGGCCACGTCAGCACGTGACGGCAACATGCCTGGCGTGACGGCAGCTTGCCTCATTCCCGACAAGTTACAAGAGTTTTATAGCCGTTACCCTAACAAACATAGACCGCTAAAGTACTTGGATAAATAGATGGAATGCTAGTATAGTAAGGATAATAGGTTGCCTATAGAATATAAGGACAAGAATGCCCTATAGGGGTAATACGGATATACAAAGCCTAAGGGCAAGCTTTTTTAGAGAGGGGGGGTAATATTACGGCACTGGCAAATTGCCGTTAGATTACTATAAACTGCCGTTATATAATAGCAAGTTGCGGTAAGTTGCCATTATGTGACCAGAAGATTGTATATAACTTCAAGCGGTGTTTCCGTTCTTCTTATTTCCTTTCTTTAGCTTTGGATCCTCGTTTATAGACAATATAATTGTACAGGCTTGCGCGACTCTCTTGCCGTGCTCATGCCTCGATTGACTAAGTCGCTAATATTTACTAGCGTAGAACCTTACTTTGTTTTCTATTCCTTTACTCTTCTTCTACTATAGCTCTTTATAGTGCCTTTATAATAGAACTTTAATAATAATAATAAAAATTGGATGGGATTTACCTTCCTTATTATAGGAATTTATTATAAGCTAATCTGGAGGTTGTCCTATATAACGCATTAACTAGTTACTATCCCTATTTACCTAAAATAGGTCCTAATAATAACGTCTTAATATTAATTTCTTTTAGTTTATAAGCTGTTGTCTTTTCTATATCTTTCCATTAACAATACTATTTATCTTATCTTTTAGCAGACCGTTTTTTATTACATCTTAGCCTTTAGCTTCCGTATCTCTAGCTGTTCTTTCTATTACTACTCTATTTTTTTATAATGCGTCTATAGGTAATAGGATCCCTATTTTATCTCTTTAATAATACTAACTTCCTATAGTATTCTCTTATAATAGCTCGTAATTATACTACGCGTCCCTAGACTAGCGGTAGCGTTATCTCTACTTTAATACCACTATAGACTACTTCTATTACTCCTGCGGTAGTTTCTTTAAAGTACTGCCGTTATTATGTTTATGCGCTTACGTTAGACCCGTCCTACGCCTATAAAATACCGCGCTTTAGCAAGAATAGATCTAAGTATTCCCACTATTATAGCTAGAGGAAGACCTATATTCTAGTATTTCTTATTCCATCCTATTTTAGATTTCACTAACTATATTAAATCCCTGCTATTTATACGCGTAAGGCTCGCTAGCTTTAACGCGCTATTAGGGATTTCTGTCTATATTAAAATAGTAAAAGATAGGGATAGAAGGTGTCCTCCATTACTTATAGCCTCTTTAATTTAATAAGGGTTTCTACTACTATAGAGACGCAGTAATCTCGGATATATAGTATCTAGGAGCGTATATATAAGCAGCTTACTCTAATAAATAGTAAAAAATAAGATGGAGACCACGCATTAGAAAATGGAGGTTCCTTTATAGGCAAGGCGCGCTCGTTTCCCTACCCTAGTTTGGCCAAGACCTAACCTTAACCTCGACTATAAAAGGCCTTCTTCCTCGCTGCTTTTGCCCTTATACTCTATCTCCTCTTTTCTTTCCCACTACCGTGCTACCTTAGACCCTAGCTGTTAGCCGTAAGGCATTTTCCATCCCCTTAGCGTCTATACAGGTGCTCTACCCACCTTCCCCAATCTCCGCATGTTTTATACTAACGATAACCCAGCGCTATAACTCCTTAGCCCTTTTTATAGGACGCATTTATACTCTCCTAGTGTTAACGCGTGCTTTGGTCCTACTATATTCCTCCTCTCTTCTCTCCTCTCTCCTCTCCTCTCGCCCACGTCCCCTACTAATTAATGCACTAGAATAATATTTCTATTTATCCCCTTCTTTACCTCCGCCTCTAGCAATATCTTAGGCGTAACTATAGTATGCGACTTAATCCCTATCAGAACAGTTATAAATGGCTATAAGGCTATGCCGAGAACCACCTAGTAATAGATTATACAGGTTATAGCTACTACGAGCTATGGGACGCGTTAGGCATTATTACATTACAGCGTTACAATAAAGGCGAAGCCAGACGCCGAAGTGGGTCCTTAGCAAAACCATAGGCTAATGCTAATTACTTAGCTTGGTTAAAGCTGCGCCGCCAAAAGCTAGGAGCCTTTGCCCTCCTTAGCACCTTTATAACCTAGACCTAGACTTACTTTTCCCTAGCAATTAGAGGATTGTATTATAATTAGAGAAGCCGCTAGGCTTTAGTCTAATTTAGCCCCTATTTAGCTAAGGAGGCATAGGTTATACGAAAATATCCCTTATATAGACCTAAGACTTACAAAGCAGAATCTAGAGGTAAACGGCCTATCTAGTAGCATAGCCTAACTTCTGGTGGAGTTAGTATTATAACCTTGCTCTTAGCTAACAAATACTAGAGGAAAATTTGCGCATTTAATCTCCTAACAGAGCCGGACTTTATACGGTGGCTGCATTAGCTAAAAGGGCGTAGTGGGATGGATATGGGCGTAATTGCCTAATCTACTTGCGCTATCTGCCCCCTTATATTGTTTGTGACATCTAGATATAGGCAAAGGTAAAAGTAAGGCTTTTGCGCATATTTAGAAGGCTAAATAGTGGTTGCAAGCTCTGTAGAGTATAACTAAGGAAGTTTCTTAGATCCTAGGGAGAGATTTAAGGATACCCTTATTACTTAGAGTGTCTTCTAATGCTTATAGTAGAATTACGGCACGCCCTTTACCTGCCTAATATTAGGAATTATAGTTTTGCGGAGGATCTAGCGCGGAGAATCTAGCTCTCTAGCATAATTAGGTTGAAAAATGGACATATTAGCGCTAGCCCTAACCCTAAGGAATAAGGGCAGAGAAGTTACTTTACCATTAACCTCCTTAATAAGAAGGCTTAGCGCAATGCCTCTATTAGAGGCAGAATATACTAGCTTAGTTAGTTAGGTCTTTATTATAGTTTCCTAATAGGCGTTAATCTTATAATAGAGTTTAAGCTTATATAAACCTTTATATGTTGCAAATGGTAATTACAAATAGAGTATAAATTATACGTTTTAATTCGCTATTAAGCTAGTAGGGTTATTTTAGTATAGATACTGCGGGTATAAGCTAGTAGTAAAGAGGGGACTAGCGTGGACTTAAAAGCCTAGTATAACCCGTCCTTTAGGGCTATTGGAAAGATAAGGCAATGACAATTCTAATAATAATGGTGGCAGTAATAGTGGCATCTTCTTAACCCCTTCGTTTTTATTTAGGAATTTTACTTAATAATATTAATTTCTATACTGCACCCCCTAAAAAACTAAAGGCTTCTTAGTATTATATAATTACGGCTTCTAAGGCAAATATAAATAACATACCTAAAAAAAGGAGGATAAAAAAGAGGAGAGTACCTTACTTCCCTCTAAGAGATAATTCTATAAAATATTTAGGCTGGTTGCGCTTAGGTAGGTTATTCCATATTACCTTTTTTTAAATATTCCACCTAATATAGCACCTGTAGATCCTAAGGTATTTAATAAGTATAAAGATATTTATGAGAATGAAAGTAACAGCTAAGACACTAAAAGAAGCAATTAAGGTAATTTAGTAATTACCTCCTCCCTCTTTTCCTAACAATTATAAATATGTCTAACGGCTGGTGGCGAATCTAATATTTATTAAAGATAATACAGCCGACCTAGACTTAAAACCTAAAGTTAAAGGCAATGGAGCTGGCAATACCGGCAATAAAGCTAATAAAGTTGGCGATTAACTAGCACCTTATAAGTTAAGTATGCACTTCCCCCCCCTATATAACGGCTTTGCTTAACAATTATTAGGTAATGGAAATGAGCGCAGTGATAAGGATAATAAGGATAAGGAACTACCTTCTTTAGAGGAGCTGGAAGATCTCTTTAGCACATTTTTATATAACTATCTTAAACCCACAGCAGAAGACGTTAATGAAATAAATAGCCTAGCTGAGGGAATTAATAATATTATAACTGTCCCCTAGGCTATACAGAAGTTAGAGACCTACGTGGTAACTAACTAAGACGCCTTAATAGCCAATAATGCGGATAATATTGGTAAGTTATGGATATTAAAAATATTATCACTATAACCTAATAACCATAATATAGACAATCTGCTTATTATAAAAGAGGGTAATTATAAGAAAGGGAATATAGGAGGCAAATTATTCTTAATGCCAAAGAAGTAGAAGCTTAATTAGCTTAAACAGGACAATGTTACCAATTTTAATTCTAATAACCCTACTAAAGAGAGTAGCGGGGGTGGCGAGGACGGTAAGGATGGTAATAGTCTACGTCCCTAAAAGTAACAAAGGCCACCCGCCTATTGTCAAGACTTATCTTCTAGCCCCCCTATCCCTTCTATCCTTAACCTTAACTCTTAATACCTATAAGTTAACCAATAAGTATCTACTCCGCGGCCCGCCAGCCCTTTGCTTTAGGAGCCTACCCTTCTCTATAGTATTAAACCGCCGCATAACAAGGCTAGCAATTATACTTATAATAAGGACGAGGATAGTAACAGTGGTGGCGTCGCTAATAACCGGAGCGACGTTTTAAACCCAGAGCCTGCTATAAAGCGTTATACCCAGAATAAAGAAGACAAAATTAATAAAATAAGCTTAGATAATAAATAGGAGATTAACAATATTCTAGGGGAAAGAATAACTAAGTTAGGGCGCAAATATAAGGTAGCTTAGAAGCCTACTTAGGTCCATAAAAGCGGGCTTTTAAATTCTAAAGATGTCCTCAAGTCTTACTAAAGACGCGTTTAGCAAGCCAAAGTTGCGAAAGTAAAGGGTAGAGTTGCCGTGCAGAATGGACGGGGCTAGTAGCTTGGGCGTATTCTTATATTTCGGTTAGTAGTGGTTCTTTTACTAGTTAAGGTCCTTAGACGCTATTCTTAGACGAGATTAGTCTTTATAGCAGATACATTAAACCTATACTACTATTTGAAATTAAAGGCCTAGCCTACTATGTAGAAGAAAAGGGGCCGGCCTGCTAGGCAGAAGAGACGGCAATATAGTGGTGCCCTTCTTTTGGCTTAGAGGTCTATTTCCTATTATATATTCCATTTCTAGCTTAATCTATTTATAGCGCATTTCCTGTTATAAAAGGCTATATAAAAAGGTCCGCAAGAGCATTACTTTTTTAAGGGCGGTAAACAAGAGCCACTTATTACCACTTATAATGCTATAAATAATAGAGAATGTAAGGCTAAAATTACGTTTACGACTTGGCCAGCTAATTTAAATTATGTAACACAGCTAAAACTAAGCGGTAGTCCGAATAATATAAAGTCCGGCGTTAATAATTAATTAATTTATATATATAACGTAAAGGTGTATAAACTGGCTATAGTTAATTTGCCTTATAAATAAGAATGAGCTACAAGAATCTAATTCTTAAAAATATTTTAGTTAGTAGAGGGGCTAATATATATAACTAGTATATTTATGTCCTTTAGAAGAAATTTAGTCTATCTCTTAGGTGCCTTTAAATATATCTACTTAAATACTAACTCTAAGCTAGAAAAGGATAAGAAAGACTATAGTATATAATTATTATTATTCATTGCTTAACGTCCGATTCGGATCCCTATTGGGCCCACGCGGACTACTCCTTATATACATATGGGGAGAAAACTCTATTTGAGAAAACCCCGTGATCCATCTCCCCGCCTTTTGGGACTCGCCTGCGAGGCGCCTACGAGGCGCCTGCGAGTCACCTGTGGTGCTCTACTACCTTACTTTTGACCTCCTTGGGAACCACTGCTGCCGTAACAAACCTACGGACGCGCTAGAATCGCAAACTTTACTCTACTACTATAGAGTCATTAGGGGGCGCCTAATACCCGCCCCATTGCCTTCTATTACCATTTCCCTTGCAACCCGGAACTGGTTTAGTACATTTTGGCTAATAAGCCACTAGGTGACCGCCTTAAGACCTTTTTATATTAAGAGTAGTGTATTATAGTTCTCTATGCCAGCTACTAAGAGTATTACTTCTTAGTTGGTGTGTAAGGGGCATAATAGTATTACGTGTTTTAGTGTCTGTCTTAGCCAGCCAAATTCGCATCTTGGGCTACCTACTAGGACGCCTACCCAGTAGAGCCAATCTTTTAATCCTATTATTCCTGTTCTTAGGAGTGTTGCCATTGTATTTTCTACCTTTGTTAGGCCTTCTTGGAGCCCTTAAGTGTTTACCCCCTATGGCGTTAACCATACTATGGCTTGGGTTACTCTTGCCTAAGTCAGCCTCTATACCTTCGACTTCTATGCGCCTCTCCAGCGCTGGTCCAACCAGTATTATATTGCAGTTGATGGTTTCCTGGCGTTCTTTTGTGCTCTACTTTGGCTCCTTTCTCTTTCTTGCTGTCATCTTTGTTGGCCTCTTGCGCGTCTCCCTTCCTTCTCTATATAAGCCTGGGCCCTAACACTGCACTATTTTTCTTCTGCTTTCTTTACCTGTTTCTCTAGTATATCTTCCCTACTTTGGGGTTGTTGGATTGTTCTCCTACGAGGCACCCTAGGGTCCCTCCATAGTTTATTTAGGCGTGTCTTGATATACTTTGTAACATTGGAGTTGCGTTCGTTTTGCGCCCTTTAACTATAGTATATACCTAGGTATAAATTTAGGAGAAGTAAAAGACGCCTTATAGGTAGTGCTAAATGGCGTATAAGCCATCTCCCTTTAAGAAGACAAGCCTATAGTAAGCGGACCTTTTTATAGATATAGCCTATTTTAATTTAACTTCTAAATTCCTATAAATATTATATTTAATTTTCTACCCCAGTTAAAAATATACTAGGAGAGTTTTTCTCCCAACTTAATTAGTGCTAAGCACCTTTAAGGGTTACTAAGATTCCTTAAAGACTATTTTGCGCCTATAACTGATAGTCTCCTACCGCTTCTAGACTATAGCGAAATTAACTTTAATCTCCTTTGGGCCTTATTTAAACTAAATATATACGTCTTTACGATTTGCGAAGGCTCGGATTAACTAAGATGCCTTATATATAATTTAGGCGACTTTAAAACCTTACTTTTTAGCGAAAAGAGCTTTGAACTTAACTATTACTATTTTGGCTATAATAGGAAGGCATTTAGCGAGGTAAAAACCACCCTCTCTATTCCGGAATTCCGTTTAACTATAAAAATTATATCTCTTAAGGTATTTCCGCTAAAGCGTGATAAGAGATAAGCCGAGATAAAGCAGGATCTTATTAGTAATAGCTAGAAGTTTGTGTCTTTAAGAGGTATTAACCACCGTAAATATAAAGGGATTGCGTTTTTCTAGACTAAAGATGGCCCGTTAAGATTTTCTATAAGCAGCCGTATTATAGTGGATACGATAGCAGTTTATTGTCAGAATCCTAACTATAGTAAGTAGCTAATTGCTATAGATATATACGGAATAAGCGTGATTGATTAAGGGACTAATTAGCAAGGTAATATAAAGAATTAGAGTTTAGTTCCTAAGGAGATAGGAGACAATAAGTACGTAATCTGTCCACTAATAGTTCTAGCCTTTAGTTTAGCAGATAAAAAATAGGGTTAGGCTTTCTATACACTCTTTTTCTAGAGCTAGCAAATTATATATACTAATATAAGCACTAATAGGTGAATTTACCGTCGCTAATATTAACGATATTAAATGGAATGCCTTAGCATTTAAATCACTCGTAATTAAGGAGAATAAAAAAATAGTGCTTTAAGGACTTATTAAGAGCTACTAGTCTAGGTTTAGGAAATTAAAGTTTAATAATATAATTAAAGGGAAGGGGAAAGGCCTAGTTTTTCTGCTATAGTAAGTTTTCTAGTAAGGCATTGGCTATTTTAAAGGCTAACCGTTTTAGTGGCCCACCTAGGGTAGGAAAGATATTAACAGCTAAAGCACTTGCCGAATCTTAGAGGAGACCCCTCTATATTGTTTATTCCCCTTTATAAGTATATTTATATACTAGTTTAACTATAAAAAGGCTTATGTGGGAGACCCTAATACGGATCCAGCCTATTTAGAATAAAACCTAACTCTAATAGTTAAAAATATTTACTGCTAGAGTGCTGTCCTTCTTTTAGACAAGGCCGATGTCTTTTTTATAAAAAGAACTTTAAATAATGTTAGATATAATAGCCTAGTATCCGTCTTTCTGCGATAGATCAAGTATTTCTAAGGCATTATATTTCTTATAATAAATAGAATTACCGTATTTAATACAGCTATATAGAGTAGAATATATCTTGCACTTAGATATAAAGAGCTAAAGGGACTGGTAAGAGAGTAGGTATAGAAGACCTTTCTAAAGCAAGCCGATGCTACTACTAATATCTCTAGAAAAGATATAGAGCGGCTTTTAGACTATTAATTAAACGGAAGATAGGTAAGATAATATTTAAGAGAGTTTTAAGGCTGTGCTAATATACTATATTAGATTAGGAACACTATATAGATTAGTTATAGCTTAGCTAAAAGTAAGGGGGAGAAACTTATATATAAGTATTTAGGTAAGGTTCTTATATTAAATTAAGATTTTAAAAGTGACTTTAAAGGTACTAGATTAGTTAAAAGTATAAACTCGTATACGTAGATTCGCTTATATATATATAGCATTAAATGCCTTATAGATTTTGTAACTATAGCATTATTACTTATTGCTTTCTTGAAATTACTTACTTGCTCTTATAACAACAAGGCCTATATAGTAGGCTACGGCGTAGATAAATCGCTTATAGATTTAGGAGTTGGAGAACGGGGTTTGTAGGGTATTAGCCCCTATAAGGAAGTAGAAGAGGTAGGCGTTAGTTCCTATAGGGAACCAAAAGCTATAAGGTAACGGAGAATATAGGTATTGGTTCTTATAGAGAACTAAAAGCCATAGGAGATTAGTTTCCGTAGGGGAGTAAAAGAAATCGCTATTAGTTTCTATAGGGGAGTAAAAGCTATATAGGAGTAGGAGCTATAGGATACAGTTCTTATAGGGTAGTAGAAAATACGGTTACTATATACTAGATAATAATTTTAGTTTAAAATATAAAAATGGGAGCTGTAGGGGATTGGTTCCTATAGGGGAGTAGTAAATATAGCTAATGGCTTCTATAGGGGAGTAAAAGCTATATAGGAATGCAAGCTATAGGGAATTAGTTCCTATAGGGCGGCGGAATATATAGGTATTAGTAGCTATAGGGGATTTATTAGAGTAAGGGATTTGTTAGAGTAGGGGATTTATTAGAGTAAGGGATTTGTTAGAGTAGGGGATTTATTAGAGTAGGGGATTTATTAGAGTAGGGGATTTATTAGTGTAGGGGATTTATTAGTGTAGGGGACTAGATCCTATAGGGGATTTATTAAAGTAGGGGACTAGTTCCTATAGGGCGGCAAAATATATAGGCATTGGCTCCTATAGGGAATTTGTTTAAGTAAGGGACTTATTTAAGTAGGGGATTAGTTAAAGGAAGGGATTAATTTTTTTATAGCCTTTATTTAGGCGGTATAAGGCTGCTTCTAATAGGCTAGGAAGTAGATTATATATTTTATAGAAACATAAAGCTTATATAGGATGGTAGGGTATAGGGACCTAATAATTTAGCGGAAGATTAGGTTATCCGCTTTCTTAGGTTTATTTAGCCCTAGCAACTTACCCTATACTATTTTATATACATTTTAACCAAGACTGCTACCTAGCCTTAGCCGCCTAAATCTTTGTAAAACTTTACTTATATAGTAGAAGAGTAATAAAATATTATTCTATCTACTCTGCTAGTACCTTTAGATCCTTTCTTACTTCTTAAAGTACCTCCTTTATTTAAGAAGAAAGTTTTTTATCCTTTCCCTTTCGCCTCCTACTGCTTAGAAATACCACCTTTCGCAATCTATTGACCTAAGAGATTAGTGGCTAATAGTATAGTAAAAAGTAATTACCTATAGTCTTAAGAAAATCCCCTTTATTATCTACTTCTCCTTTTTTTATCTTAGCTAGCTCTTCCGTATCTATAGAATTCCATTTATTAAACCTGTTAATAATATTGCCTTTCTTATTAGGTCCATTATAGTAAATATATATCTAAAAATAGCACCTAAAAGAACGACTTAAAATTATACTAAGCTAAGTATATCTTGCCTAGGAGCACTCTAATCGCTATAAACGCTTTTATACTGGTCTTACCCTATACTCCTAAAGGTTTTTCCCACTACTCCTTAATTACAAAATTGAAGTCAATTAAGAATACCAGCTAAGAAGAATTGTTGTCTTTCTTATTTATTATAAGGCTGCCTATTAAAATATTATATTAGATAATACCGGCCCGCGTATATAAAGACTTATATTTTTTAATGCCACCCTTTAGTATAGCAAGTATTGCAGCCCAAGAACTTGCCTTGTAAAAAGGCTTTCCGTAGTCCCTAGTAATAATGCATTAATATACCTAATTTAGGGTTATAGGGCGCCTTCCACCTTTAGGTAGAGAGCCTAAATATATACGCTTACTAGGCGGTAATAGGGCGTTAGTATAGCTAGACAACCTCTTTCTACTAGAACTTCGGCCTTTCTTTATACTTATTTTTACTCTAGCCGGTTTTAGAGGCATTATTAAGTCTTCTAGCTTATAGTTTGTTGCTCTTATAATATTTAGCCCCTTATAGACATTATTGTAAATATTATCTTCTTTACCGCCCATATAAACTATTTTATGGTAATAGTACCTAGCCACATTAACTACTTCTTTCCCTGTTACCTTATATAGCAGTTTACCTTCTTTCTTGCGCTATGGGTACTGCTATAAGTCTTTAATAACAAGGGGTATTCTAGAGATATCCCCCTTACAGTATACTTTTTAGTAAATAGTCGCTTAACCGCCAATATAGCGTGCCTACTTTATAAGTTCGTTAAAGATAAGACTCTTAGTCTAACTATTACGCACAACCTTAATATATTGCTTGCCGTCTAATATTAGAATAGTAGGGTCGAACCCAAGCTGCTCCTTATTTATCTAAAGAAATCCCAACATTGCTAAGGTAAATTATAGTCCATCTTTATTAATATTAAATAGTAATAATGCGATGCCTCCTACCCGGTTATACTCCTATAGCCATATAATAGATCTATAAAAGGTAAAGCCTAGAATAAAGCAACAAGTGTCCTAAGCGGCAAAGACTTCTCTTATATATTTTTCCAAATTAAACTATGCCTGTAAGGCTATATTAATATTTAGATTACTCTTTAGCTCTTCTGGTATAAGTATATATAACCAATAGCATTAAGAGCTTTCGCTAGCTATTAGATTATCCATAAAACTAATATCTAGCTTTTGCTTTACTGTAGACCCTTATAAGGGCTGCTTAGTATATATAATAAGCGTTTATTATATCTTTAGGGCGGACCCGTACTCCTCTATAAAGCCCAAAAATAATTTAATTAGGTTATTAAACTACACTAGAATATTATCTTGCTTTACGCTTTTAGGCCAGTTGCACTAGCCGCCCTTAGCGTATAGTAGATTATCCCCTTCCTTACATTTCTTAAAAATGGCAGCGCTTACCTCTTTAAGACCTTCCACTTCCCTAAAGAATGCTTTATATAAGCTAGAAATCCCTATATAAAGAGGGCCTAGCTCCTCCTTTGGAATATAATCTACATATTCCCTGCATTTAGATAAGTTAGTAAAGCTACTTATATTACATAGGTGCGGTGTTTAAATATAGAGTGGCAGCGGTTGGGGCAGGGGGGTAAACTCTATAATAGTAGCGTATACCTTTTCCTAAATAACCTTGTTAGGTTTAATGCGGAGGATTGTATTTAGAAGAGGTAGGAACCGCTTAATATTAAAGTTGTTGGAACCGACCACTAAATTAAGTCTTAATAAATTAACAAGAAGGCTTTTATTACCGCCGTTAGATGGCAACAAATAAGAAGCGTAAAGGCCCTATAGAGCTAGTATTAGATTAAGTAAAATATTCTTTAGTTCTATAAGCGTTAGATAGAAACTTATAATAGGTATATTAGAAATTACCTTTATTACCTATCTAGTGCAACAAGTCTAAAGAGCTAAAGATGTCTAGATTTTAATAAGCCAAGTTAAATAAATTGTAAAAGTTATTCAGTCCTTCTCTGATAGGTTTTGTTTTAATTATCTCTAATTAGGAGAGATTTGCTATTATAAGTAAACGCGCTAAGAGCTACATTAGGAGGGCCGACATAGTAGGTAGATAGGTAGACAAGAAAAGGAGATTAAAAAGGCTAGCATATAATGGATGGTATAATGGCAGATAAGTATAGCGAGGTTAAGTACATATTGGGCGCGCCTTATAATAAGGAAATAACTAGGAAGAAAAGTATAAGGAAGAAAGTAAGGTGCAAGCAAACGTGAGGATTAAAGATTGGGTGTAGAAAAGTCAAGCCAACCTAATATGGCTTAGACTAAGGCTTTATAGGGCTTAATCAAATACTAAGCTATAATAACCTAAAATGCGACGTTTCTGGTCTATAACTAATTAAACTTATCCATTTTAGTCTGTTCTGTAACGCGTAAGGCTCTAATATAGCAAAGCTTTTATATAGCAAGGCTAAAGGGGCGCCTAAAAACGCTAATAAATAATTACTAATCCTAAAATAAGCTAAATCTAATATGTTAAATATATATATAGTTAACCTCTTTTTATAGCAGTTAATTAACCTATTTTCTAAAAACAGGTTCTAGTTCCTAGAACTAGATCTAGTATATATAAACTCCCCCTCCGCTAGTATATATTACAAGGGAAACGTCTTACTTATTCCCTTTAGAATATAACCCTCACTAGTGTCTATTTTATATAGGTAACAAGCATTTATCTCCATTTATTTGCACTAGATGCAAAAATCCCCTATAACATACTCCCTAAAATTAGATTAAATTAATAGCAATTCCCTACTAAGTTAGTTAGGTTTTAATATATCTTATTAGCTCTAGGGCATTACGGACCTTATTACTTCTTTAAAAAAAAGCTAACTGTAACAAGTATTATAGTAAAGGTCGTTCTATTAATTATAGTGTATAGCTATAAGCTTCGCCGTCTTCTATTTATTGCATTAACGGCATATAAAACTAATAGAAAAAGTAAGCTGATGCAATATCCATTTACCTTATAGTTTATATTACTTTACCACTTTAAATAAGGGCGGCACTATATTTTAGTTGCTAGGTTCCTAAAGGATACTAGTAACATTAATGTCTTAGAAGGGCTCTAAAGCCATTTTCTTTATAAGAGGATATGTAAATAAAATATACTAAATCTTAGAGGGTAGTAGGAGTATAAATACCACTCCTTACATTTTTATAACGCTAGGGCCGAAGAGCAGAAATTCTCAGACATAACTAAATTGTAATTATATTAAAGCTTGTCCACAACCCAGGCTCTAAAGCGTATATCCTTCTCCAACGTATTCTATAGCGCTTAGTATTCGTTTAGTAATATATAAACACGCTTCTAAGTATTGTCCCATAATCGGCCTTAGTAGTACAGTTATATAAGGCCAAGTAGGCGGCGAATGCGGTAAAAAAGAGGTCGTGGAGAAGAGGTAATAAGGACTAAGCTTAGTTAGATCTACTAACTTATTACTAATTAAGCATATAAATATGGCAAACACTCGCTATAAAGAGTAGGGCTAGTTCTAGCTTAAATCCAATATATAAATTTCTTTAATAAGCAAATGATATAATAACTAAAGAGCGTACCATTTAAGCTAATAAATTTCCTCTTTAATTCTGCAGACTTCTCTACCCTTAGGCTAAGCGTGCCCTTTTCCTCTTAGATATCTTATTTCTAGCCTTTATAACCCGTTTATCTCTATAATTTAAAGTTTTATTACTGCCTTTCTTAAGAGTGTAGATTTCGTTTTAAAACCGTCTAATAGTATCTTTTATTTCTTCTTAGTTACTTCTTAGGCTGTTAATCTAATTATTAACCTTACCTAGATAATGCATAATATAGAGGTCGCTTTTTTCAAGGCTGCTAACTTTCCCTTTAAGTTGGCTAAGCCTATAGCTAAGTTAATTAACTAAGCTACCTAGTCTCTCTATCGCCTCTAATAAAGTAAGCTAGGGATTAATAAGCTTTATAGAAAGGAGTTACTAAGCGGACTATATTAAGACAACTTCTTTATCTTATTAGTATAGGGTGGGTATTTCCTTATAGTTCCTTCCTGTATAATTACAGCACCTGTTATACCGAACGCGTACTTACGCGTACGGTACACCAACTACGCGTTTACGCGTTCGGTGCACTAACCACCCACTTACGCGTCTAGTGCACCCCTAAAGCACTAACTAATCAGGGGGAGGTCGCATTAGTATATAGACCACGTAGTCTGCTTCAATACAAGAGACAGTCACCACCATCCCAAAGAGCATACGATACTATACGTATTTTATGCCCCGGGATATAACTCACTTGTATTATTAAGTTGATACAAACACTAATTAGTAAGCGCGCACAGATTAGCAATCACTCGACACCTCCCCTAAGCAATATATACGACAGCGACCACCCGTTTAGACTCCTAGTACGACCTACTAGAAGGTCGGAAGTTGGGGATTACGGACTTATCTCCAACTCTATATACTTATTTAAGTCTTAGTACGGTTTACCGGAAGTTATAGACGCGAATACAGACCTATACGGAACCCCTATTCTTAACCCCCTTAAACCTTAAACCTCTTTGGACCTTTTGCGGAAACCCCCTACCCTTCTATAAACTATTATAGACCCGTTAATTGATTTTACGGACCGTTATAAGACCTCCCCCACCCATTACAAGCTACTACCACCCGCTACGCACCATACTACACTATAGTATGGCAGACATTAGCAAGCAAGTCAGCGAAGGTTAAAAGAAGTGGAGATAAGGAGTTAACGTTATATCTACAAACAACATTAATGACTATATTAGTTTTAAAATCCTTAAATATAAACACTTTAAGCTTATAAATAACAACCTATAGGAGCAATACCAGGAAGACTTTATAGACTTTATAGAAGCTATTTTTAAGGCCTGCAACCCTATTACTATCCGTAAACTACGAACCCTTTTACGTAACCAAGGTATATGGGTTAAAAGGAATAAATAAGTTACTATTACACAGTCCTTATATAACATAATACATAAGAAGGACCAAACGGAATAGACTAAAGAGGAAATCCTAGACCAGTTCTAAAAAACTAAGGAACTCTTTACTTCTTCTAAACTTAATATAATTGCTAGCCTTATACCTAACCTACTTAACTAAATTTGTCCTATAAACCTAAGCGGCTTTAAACTTAACCTTATTAGCCAAAATATACCCTACTCTTAAGTTACGAATCACAACACCCCTATAAACCAAAATACGGACCAAATTACCCCTGCTATTTAAGTTATATATCTATAAGCCATATATCCACAAGCTATAGATCTACAAGTTATAAATCCGCAACCTACCTAAGTAAAGACCTATAGTAAGGAGCTAGCTAACCTAGCTAAGCTCTATACCGACAAATCTAAGTATAGTAGTGAAAATGATAATTTTAACTTTAAACTAACCATCTTTATGGACCTCTGCTAGAAGGCTAACATTCCTAAATAAGAGTTTAGCCAAGCCTACTCTACCATGCTGCGCGGCCTAGCACTTAACCACTACTACACCAACCTCAAAAGCAACCCCCTTGGTGTCCCCTTTAATAAGCTATATAAAGCTACCCACAACTACTTTAAAGGACTAGAATATAGGCGTAATATCCTTACCTAATAGAATGCAACTAAGCTATAGACCGTAATTGACAAGAACACTAAAAAATCAACTATAGAGTATCTGCAAATCCTTATTAAAGACCTCTAGCACCTATAGCACGGCCTTAACGCTAAGCTTTAAACAGACGACTTCCTACATAATAAACTTATTACGGCTTACCAAGGAGTAGAGCCTTGCAAGTACGCCTATTACAAGCCTACAGATACCTTAGCTGGCCTTATTAATAACCTACGCTCCTCTATTGTAACATACAAAGTCTTAAACCCACTGGGTAGCACTCAAGCCTTCGCCATAGATATTTAATATCCGCAGACAGACTCAGACGTCTACTTTACGGACCGCCGTTACCGCTAGCAGCACCCATACTAACCAAGTCCCACCTATAACCCCCGCAGCAACTCCCGTATAAAAGCATACCCCCACAGACAAATAAACCAGAAATGCTTTATATATAGCAAGGAAGGATATTAGTCTATAAGGTATACCTAGGAAGAACATAACAGGTCTAAGAAGAGATTTAATAAACGGATTAGCCAGTTTATCTTAGAATACAAAGGAAAGGAAGAAGAGGAGCCCCCTAATAAGTTAATAGAAGCCCTTATAATTAACTTTAACCTAGACAACTAGGAATAGAAGACCTCAGAAACATTCCTAACTACTTTTAGACCTTTTACAGATAGCTAAGCCTTTAATATTACAACTATATTAGCCAACCATTCCTTTATACACTTAGTTGCGCCTAAAAACCATTCCGTAAGCACCCCTATTATGGACGTTATAGATCACGAGCAGGACCCATTTACATATATCGCCACAGAACACTATACCCCTAAGGAATTCTATGGTGTTATAATCAACATAGGCGCCTCTAAGAAGTCTACTGTAGGTTACGGACAATACCTTACATATAGGACCACCGCAAATAATAATACGGACATTGACACTATATAAACTAGGGCCGTAAACGTCTAATTTAGTATTAGCTTAACTATATTAATTAAATTAGTTACAGTTAAGACCCCAATTGGCCTAGTTAACTTCTATATAGTAAAAGCAGACACCCCTTTCTTACTTTGCCTTGCGGACATAGACAGGTTATAGGTTTACTATAACAATATTACAGACACCTTAATCGGCCCCGTAACTGCCCTAGGAAGCAAGCATATTACCCTACTAATTACACGACGATTTAGACACCCGTTCCTTATATAGGGAGAGACTTTACAGACCTATATTTAGGAATCTTTTAACTATAACCTGTACTACCTTACCAGTACGGAGATCCACCGTCTGCACTGCCGTTTTAGCCACCCATTAGCCGAAAAGCTATATAGAGTCCTTAAACGCTCTGGACACAACAACGTTAATAAGAAGGCAGTTAATTACCTAACTAAATACTACTCCTTTTACTAGAAATACGGACGTTCCCTAGGCTGATTTAAGTTTATCCTTTATAAGGACCTTAACTTCAACCACTCAGTATACATAGACATTATATACATTAACGGCAGCCTAGTATTACATATAATTAACGAGGTAACCCGCTACCAAGCCACCTATTAGTTGCAAAATATATCCATAAAGCACACTTAGGATATTTTACGGACCTACTAGATTAACATATACGTTAGACCTCCTAAGTATATTACTTACAACGCCGGTAGGAACTTCATCAGTAAGGAATTCTAGCAGTATACTATAGCCATGGCTATATTAACAAAAGCTATTCCAGTTAAGGCGTATTAGTCTATTGGGCTTATTAAGTAAGCTTACCCAGCTCTATAGAGAGCTTATTAGATTATTATAGATAAGTATAAGAATATCTAAAAGGAACTAGCTTTATAGATAGCCGTAAAAGCCATTAATAACACCGCTAGCCCTAACGGACTAGTACCTACCCTTTTAGTTTACGGAACCTACCTAAGAATAAGCAACCTAAGCCCCCCTACCCCATCTATTACGGAACGAGCAGCTACAATATAGAAGGCAATAGCCAAAATAGCTAAATTACGGGCTAAACAAACTATTAATAACGCCCTATACTACCGCAACGGACCTAATACGACCTTAGTATACAACCTCCCGCTTAACTCTGAAGTCCTTATATAGCGTAAAAGTAGTAGTTAGAATAGACCTTACTATCTACTAGCCGTAGAAAACAAGACATACTGTATATAGCTTCCTAGCAGGCCAACTAGCTTTAGAAGCACGTCCGTAAAACCCTACTTTTAGCCCGAAAACACCCATAACATTAAGCTAGACAAACTAGAAGCAACCACTAAACTAGATAAACCAGAAGCGACTACCAAACTAGATAAACTAGAGGCACCCTTACTTACCCTAGAGGTCCCCTAGAAACCTACTAAACCTACTAAACCTGCCGTAAAGCATGGCCAAGGACGCCCCCGTAAGAACCCCATAATAGAGAATCACCTAACCTCCGCAGGTATATCCACAAGGCAATCTCCGCCTGCGGATATATTAGTTCTAGTACAGGAAACCCCTTTTACGGACTCACAACGCAAAGAGATTAACGGACTATTTAAAAAGGGCGTCTTTGCAGTTATAACAGAGAGAGATATTCTACAAGGCGTCCGTATATTTAACTCGCGCTTTATTAACAAAATTAAGCACCCTAGTACTAATAAAGCCTTTAAAAAGTCAAGGCTCGTTATATAAGCTTATAACAACCAGGGAAAGGACTTAGTCCTTATATAATCGCCTACAATCCAACGAGTTAGCCAACGGATTATACTTGTACTTATGCCTGGCCTATAGCAAAGCAAACCCATAGCTCTTTACCTACGGGATATCTTATAAGCTTACGTACAATCTAATACCTACCTAAGTAGGGACATCTTTATACAACCACCGCTGGAGCTTAATTTGCAACCAGGAACAATTTTACAGGTTATAAAACCACTCTATGGAGTGCTAGAAGCTGGAAACCATTGGTTTAAGACATACCACTAGCACCATATCCGTAAACTTAAGATAGAGCAGTTAACCTATAACCCTTGCCTCCTATACACCCTATTAAATGGCCTTGGTATTATTGGACTCTAAACAAATAATACCCTCTTCTTAGCAGACTAGACATTTGCGGACGCTAAAGAGACTAAACTGCAAGAAGCTAAGTTCCTAGTAAAGCTATAAGAGTAGTTAACTAAGCAGACTCCAATTAAGTTTAATAGAGGCTTAATTATATAAAAGGGCAACTTAATCCAGCTAACCTAGAAACGCCAAGCTTAAAACCTAAAGCTTATTATAGCAAAGCCTACGGACCTCACCAGTTCCTGCGGAGAGACCTATAAGACCGTAAATACGAAGGACCAATACGCTGCACAGCGTGTAAAAGGCGCCTATATTGCTATAGTCTGCCAACCCGAATCTGCCTACGACTTGTCCTTTGCGGCCCAGGCAGTAGATCCGTAAGAAGAAAATATCAAGCAGCTTAATAAGCGCATTTAATGGCAGATTAATAATGCGATAAAAGGACTTACTTTTATACCACTAGACCTAAATTCTATTAGCGTAATGGTATTCACAGACGCCTTCTTCGCCAATAATAGGGACCTGTTATTGCAAATTGGCTTTATAATTATACTTACAGACTGTAATTAGGATGCAAATATACTCTACTAGTCTTTAATTAAATGTAAGCGAGTAACCTGCAGTGTACTAGCTTCTAAACTATATGCACTAGCCCATAGCTTTAATATAGCAGCCGTAATCAAATCAACGATCCAGAAGATCCTATAATTGGAGCAGCTACCCCTGGTTTTATACACCGATTTAAAGTCCCTCTATAACTGCCTAGTCAAACTAGGCACAACACAGGAGAAAAGGCTTATGGTCAACCTAATGTGCTTATATCAGGCCTACAAACGACGCGAGATTACGAAGGTCAAATGGATTAGCAGCGGAGATAACCCAGTAGACGCCATAACTAAGGCAAAGCCGTATTAAGCTCTTAAAACCCTAATTAATACAAATAAGCTCAACCTAAAGGTCATAGAATGGGTAGAGCGAGACTGACGGAGCATTTATAGTTCTATTAAAACAATTACAGAGGCTGTACATAGGTGGTTTCATTTTTTAAGTACCGCTAATGTATAATTATAGCACCTGTCGTACCGAACGCGTGCTTACGCGTACGGTACACCAACTACGCGTTTACGCGTTCGGTGTACTAACCACCCGCTTACACATCTAGTGCACCCCTAAAGCACTAACTAATTAGGGGGAGGTCGCATCAGTATATAGACCACATAGTCTGCTTTAATACAAGAGACAGTCACCACCATCCCAAAGAGCATACGATACTATACGTATTTCGTGCCCCGGGATATA
>Ga0307507_10005643_pt1 | contig 20326 bp, 6 predicted proteins | sample 7_EM_MG_FD_207223 | JGI IMG/M metagenome (GOLD analysis project Ga0307507, IMG submission 207223) | Populus trichocarpa ectomycorrhiza microbial communities from riparian zone in the Pacific Northwest, United States - 7_EM | ecosystem: Host-associated > Plants > Roots > Unclassified | place...
AGGCAATCTAAGGTTAATTTTCCAGCATTCTCGCTCTTGCCTATTATGGACTTTAGAGTTGTTAAGTTCCATTATCCTAATATACCGCGTCTGTATTTAGGTCCCTTAAAGTAATTATATATAGCATCGCAGATTTAGTTAAACAGAAGGGTTAGGGTAACATTTTTAAGGTTAGTATAGTAGTGGCTAAGTGCTAGACCGCGTAGCATTATAGGGTAGGCTTTAACCTTAGCTTCTTAAGGTACGTCGGCTCTGCTATAGAGGTTATAGAAGATGGTAAGTTTAAAGTTAAAGTTGTTATCTTCTCCGCTATACTTATTGTCTTCTATATATATCTTTGCAAGGTTTATTAACTCCTTGCTAAAACCCTAGGTTTAACTCTATCCCCTAGGTAGTTCTATTTATAGGGTTAAGTTAATATAATTAGGTTCCCATTATAGGGGTAGTATAGGGGTAGGTTAGGGTGCAGTAGGTGGTATTATAAGTAGGGTAGGGTTTGTGGTTGGTGAGATTAAGATTAGGGTTTTAATAGTGCTAGTACTAGCAAAGTTGTTCTTAAGAAGGTAGTTAATTTATCCTAAATTAAACTTCCCTCTAGTTGCCATATATTCCTTAATCTTATGCTTAGTCTATTCTATAGGCTTATCTTCCTATAGTGTATTAAAGAGTAACTATAGGACTATAACATGTCTATCCTTCTTAATCCATACTCCGTAAACTTAAAGGAAGTGTTAGAGATTATAAATAGTTATCTAGTTATAATTCTTAAAGACTTCTAGTGTAAAGGTGCTAAAGTTATTACGGTAAAGCTCCTATAGGTTATTATCTTTTATATTATAAAATCCATATTCTATAATCTTGTACTATATAAATTTACTAATTTCTTCTTTATTAATGTCTTTAGACTATACGTTAAGCCCTTTACTCCATCTCCTCCGTCCTTCTTTAACTTATACCCTAATGTCTAATATATTAATTCTTGTCTTATAACTCTTATTAAGTTTAATTTTAGGTTCTAGATAAAAAAAATATATAATAGACGCGAACCAAGGGCCTATTAAAAGGGTTGGTTCCTTAAGTACCTAACACGTTTAAAATGCGTAATGGACGCAAACTAAGGGCCTATTAGATAGGGGTCAGTTCTTTAAGTACCTAAAGGCTATATATAAAAAATCAAGGGCCTATTAGATAGGGGTTAACTTTTCAAATACATATTAACTAATACTCCTTAACGTAATCTAGGCAGTATAAAATACATAATAGACACGAACCGAGGGCCTATTAAAAGGGGTTGGTTTCTTAAATACCTAAGGGCTGTATATAAAGAGTTAAGGGCCTATTAGATAGGGGTTAACTTTTTAAATACACGTCAACTAATGCTCCTTAGCAAACGAGATCGGTAGAGGCCTTTAGCAGGGACTAATTAAGCTCGTCTCTCTTTATAGATAATACGTCTCCTGATCTGTAATCACTAATTAGTGTCCATATCACTTCCGGTAATACGTATCGCTATTACAATAGTATGGGGTAGTAACTGATTTTAATTAATGCTTATTAATTCCCCTATTCTATAGGTGGAATTTGGTGGATTTCCTGAGCTCGCTTAGCTCACGTAACTAACCTAATTAGTTACAGACAACCTCGTTTAGACAACTATAAAGAGGCGTATTTCTGGTGCCCCCAGCCAATATACTAAGGCATAGTACCTTAGACTTAATAAGCGCCTAGGGTAGGTTCCGTTCTTTTATATTAAGGTAATATCTAGCATATATCTAGCTTATATCCAAGATATAACTTAAATATAGCCCTATAGCAAATATTTCCTTATTTATATTCTACCAGAGAAGATTTTCTATAAATAGGATTGTGCTATTAGGAAGACTGTAAGTTATAAGTGCTATATATCTTTATTATATCCTAGATCTAACTATAATAGGATCTAAATATTAAGCATTCTATTTATAGTTAGGAAAAAAAATTCGCAAATAGTTATAGAGGATTAATTAAGCATATTAAGTCGCATTTTCTAGTAAGATCCTAGATATATCCATATTGCATTTATATTGCATCTATATTATAACCTCCTTCTAACCTTAAAATAAAGAAAGGTATAGACTATATAATTAGAAGTATAAAGCCTAGAGGTTAAAAAGAACTAAAATTAGATAATTGTGACGGCTCGAACCATTGAACAAATGTCTTAACGAAGACTTGAATAAATGCTTCCAAGATGAAGCGAACGAATGCTGTATTACGAAGATATCAAGGTGAGGAGCAAGAGAAGGTGGTAAGGCCACGTCTAAATACACAAGCCAAGCCCTAAGCGAACCCCTGACTAGGTGACGCGACCCAGCGCCGTCACAATAATTTAGATAGTATGGTCATTTATATATCTATATTATATTCTAGATCTAACCTATTTTAGCGGCTTAAAAGATACTTTATAGAGCTATTTATACAGAAGAGGAACTGTAGGTTATATACCCTATTAGTAAAGTAGTAAGAAAGGCTAGAATATATTATAATAGTATAAACTATTATTCTTCTATCTAAGATATATTGCTAATATATTTTAGCCCTAGAAGCCAAAAATACATCCTTAATGGCTAAAGGTTATAGAAAACGTAAAGCAACTTTAGTAGATCTAGGTATATTATTATTTATAATCTTATTATATTATAGATCTAACCAGAATATATAGAGGAGCCAGTTTAGCAGATACGCATTATATTCTATTCTAGAATTCTATTAACCCCTAAAGGCAAGGCAAGTTTAGGCAGCTCTAATTATTATATAACTATAATCTAACCTTAATATAGTCTAACCGCACTATAATATTTAAGGTTATTAGTAAGTCTAATAAGCAGAAATGTTCTTTATATAGGACCAGTAGTAAGAGTAAGTTTACTAGTTATATTTCTATTATATCTTAGATTTAATATAAATGGTATACTTATCTAACTAGGCTATATATATATGGTTTAACAAAATATACTTATAGTTTTTAATTATATTGCTAATATATTTATAATCTAACTATAAATAGAACTTTGTTTTACCTAAGACAATACTGCTAAAGGTTATAGATAACTTTAATAATAGGAAGACATTTAATACTAAGGAGGATTACGCTATATAGGTTAAATAGGTTATAGTATTTATACATCTTAGATATATCCTGGTTCTATCCTAGTTCTATTATAAACACTATAAAGCATTAAGCACGGGCATTAAACATTGTGTGGAGTATAGAGTATAGCGTAGAGTATATAAGTTAGGCTTTCTTAGATATTGCAATATCCTTATATCTAGGTAATAACTTTAATATAACCTCTACTCCTTATACTTATAAATATAAAAGTTTATATTAACTAAGTTCTCATTTTAATTTTCTAAGCTCCAACTCTATCTTCTAATTTTATAGTTTAATTGCCTTTGCTTTAGCTTCCATATATAAAACCCTAGCCTCTTATTTATAAATATTTAATTAGAATTGCTATAGCGTTAACTATTATAAGAATTAAGCTTATTAAGTAACTGTTATATAAAGTAAAGATTATAAGCTACTTTTATATCCTAGATACGGTTGGTTTATAAGCTAGATATATTAAGAATATATCTAGATAATCTTACTTAACAGTAAAATAGGCCTAGGAGATAGTAAAACCTAACTATTATTTAATGTTGCAATAGAGGAAACTAAAAGATATTAGCTTTATAAAACTTAGTAAGATCTAAAATATAATATACCAGAGTAAATAGAGGCAATAGATTATGAGTAAGATTTTAATTATATACCTTACAAACTTTATATTTACGACTATAGGCATATACTAGTTCTAAAAGATAATATATCTAATATAATATTATTAAAATTAAAATCTTTATCCTCTTTAATACTTATAGATACAGTATTAGCTTTTCCTTTACTAGTATAGGCCTATTTTCTTAATTTTTCTAGCTCTTTTAAACCTTGTTAAACTATTATAGATTATATTAGCAATATATCTATATTAGAGCCATAATAAAGCTATATATTTACGCTTCTCTACAAGAGCTATTATTTTAGCAATAGATATAGTTTATAATATATATATAATTCCATGCTAATTATACGCCTTTTACGCTTTATAATTAAAAATATTAATTCTCTACCTACTAAATTTATTATTATAATGCTGTATAATGGATATAAAAGATATATAAACATTAAAATAGCGGCGAGAAGGCTTAATTAACGTCCTAGATTATTTGCTTAAAAATAAGAGCATTTAACGGCGTTTATATTCTTTATAATTATAGAGAATATATTACTATCCATTTTACTATAATACGGATTTATTCTAGATGTAATATATATATCGCTTATATTAACACCAGTTTATAAATTTATAGTTATTACTATACTTTTCTATAACCGTAAATATTAGAATATAGATATAATATAGATAAATTAGGGATATAATATCTCCATACTTTTAATTATATTTAAAATTTTGTAGTATTACTTACGGTTTATAGCCTCTATAATTAAAGCCATATACTAGCCAATACTATCTTAGCTTATATTTCCAGCTCTAATAACCCAATAAATACTATAAAAAATATGGATTTGGCAATATATAATTATAGACTTTATATAGCCCTGCTAATTCTATAAGGGGTTAATATCTACTAGGTAAAGGCCAAGCCCTAATATATTTTAGTAATATCTTTATCAGAACGTTAATCACGTGACGTGGTCATGAGACCACGAAGTGAGACTAGCTATCTGACTTTGGAGCAATCCCTTTCTTCTAGATATAATCAACTACCAACTTTAACACCGCATACGTACCACTATAAGTGATATTTATGTACGTTAATAATGCGAGTATACCGACACTGATTAGTAGATATACAGATCAGGAAATACGCAATAGCAAAGCTTAAAACCACGTATCGGCTTAACTGCTGACGCGTTAAATCGCAGAGCTATCGCCCTATTTCAGTTAAAGAAGAAAACTACGTTACCCTTAAAGCTTAAAACCACGTATTAGCTTAACTGCTAACACGTCAGATCACCTAGAGAACCGTATCTTTACTTAAAAAGAGCTACATTATCCTTAAAGCTTAAAACCACGTATCAACTTAACTGTTAACGCGTCAGATCGCCTAGAGGACCATATCTCTACTAAGAATCGTCTATAGTGTCTAAGAACTGTAGATTCGTTAATAGGACACGTACACACCTTTACACCCTCACCTTTATACTCTCACCTTAACCTTAACCTTAACCTCGACCCCAACCTTAAACCTTAACCTCAAACTCAAACCTTTAGAACCTCTACTTAATTCCAAACTACAATATATACAAAGACATGACAATATGGAAATTAATTAGAAGGAGAGAATTGCTAAGTAGAGCTACAGAATTAACTTAGAGACGGCTATAAATGTTAATCTAACGGAGTATATAGAGACTAAGATGCATCTATATACACAAGATAACCTTATAGACTCTTTATTATGGACAGTATTCTAGGAAGACTTTAAGGACTTTACGCCAAAGCTCTTTATACAAGTACGATCTAATACTAGAATAAGGATCCGTGAATACCTAGTTAAGAGAGGAGTATATGTTATTAAGCAAGATAAGAGATACTCCCTTGGTAAAATGCTGACGGACATCACTAATAAAGAAGAGTTTTACAAGTAGACGGACAAAGAGATTGGTCTAGCCCTTAATGATATTAAGCCAATGATTACTGTAGCTCTATAAGACTGACTTAATTTAACCTTAGATAAGCTTGCTGCACCCCTACCACCACTAGCTACTCTAATTGCTGCACTACCAGCTACTCCAATTGCTGTACCGCTAGCTACCCCAACCACTGCCCCCGCTACCCCTACTACCCCCCCCCGGATCTATACCAATTACTACACCACTAGCTACCCCAACCACTGCCCCTACTACCCCTACTATCCCTCCCAGTTCTTAATCCTCCAATTATAACTAAATCCACGCCCTTATTAACTAATTGCTATGGCTAAGAGAGTAGCAACCGCAGCAGCCACAGCAACTGCAGCAACTATATATATATATACCACCTAAGCCAGCTATGCCTAGTGTAGAGCAAGGACCTAGATACAGTAAGGAGGTGGCTATAATTGTAAAGATCTATATAGATGACCAAAAGTATAACAGAGTTAATAAGAGCTTTAACTTTAAGCTGACTATCTTCTATAATATCTATAAGAGATCTAGCTTACCATTAGAAGGCTATATAGTGGCATTCCCTAGCATGCTGAAAGGGCTTGCTTAGGACTACTACTATAACAGCAACCTTAAGTTAAGACCTTTTACTAAAGCCTGCAACTATATATAATAGTTCTTTAAAGGGCTAGAATACTACCGCAAGAACCTTATAGAGTGGAATAGTATAACCCTCTAAGGAGTTATAGATAAGAACCCTAACAAGTTAATCTATCAGAACTTCCAATTACTTATAGATAAGCTGCTAAAGCAACGCTATGGACTACACCTAGACTTCTATATAAACCGCATTCTTATAAATAAGCTAGTTACTGCTTGCTAGGGAGTACCAGTATGCCATATTGCTATCTCTAACCCTTTAGAAGACCTCTCTTAGTTAATTAGTAAGCTACAATCCTCCATTATTATATAGGAAAAAGAATACCCCTTATAGGCCTTAATGAGATTATCTTATTAAGCCTTCTTTATAAATTAACGCTATTACTAAATGACCAGAATTAAGACCGAAACACTAATCGCTACAGCAGTAATCGCCCCTATAGAACCAATGGTAGACTAAAGGCCAAGTGCTATGTCTGCAAGAAGGAGGACTGCCGTTTATGGAAATATATAGAGGAGGAGTGTAGTCGGTCTAGAGACGACTATAAGAGACGCTTTACTAATATTAAGGGTCGCAATAAGGGCAATTTTAATAACCACTTTAAGCAATACATTGCTGCTTGCGAAAGAAATAAAGATAATGATTTAGACTTTAAAGCCTATATATAAGACGCTAACGACTCTAGGAGCAATGCTGGAGAACCTAATAATAGTTCTACCTATATCACTACCTTTGGAATACTTACTATAGAGGAAGCAACCTCTACAAGCGTAGAGCTAGCTAATAAGGCTTATATATACCTACTTATAGCTTTAAAACTCACTATATAAACTTATATAGAGACTAACCCATTTGCCTACAATACGGCTACAGCCACAGTGTTACAATATACCTTAATGGTCTTTATAGGAATCATAATTAATACAGGTGCTTTACGTAAGTCTATAGCTAGCTATAGTTAATTCCAAGCTCTATAGGCCGTAGATAAGTCTGTAAGTCTTAACATGTTAACTAAGGACTAAGTAACTATCCAATTTGGAATTGGAGCCTCTACGTCTATTGGAACTATAGACGTTAACAGCCCTATAGGCAAGGTATAATTCCATATTATTAAAGCAGATACTTCCTTCCTACTTTGCTTAGCAGATATAGATAGACTCTATATTAAATATGATAACCTAAAAGATGTTATTATCACTCGCACTAAAAAGGTGCTAGTAGTCAGACAATTTAGCTACCCATTTCTCCTATAGAGCTTCTCCCTATAGTCTTATTTGGTCAAGTCTTTTAATATAAACCCTTACTATTTAACTGATGTAGAACTACGACGTCTATACTGTTGATTTAGTTACCTATTAGTTAATAGACTATAAAAGCTTCTTAATAAGGCTGGCTATGGCTATAACACTAATAGATCTGCTATTAAAGAACTAACTAAACTCTGCTACTACTGCCAAAAGCATAGCAGATCTTTAGGTAGATTTCGCTTTACCTTATAAGACAACATTAATTTTAATTATAACATTATTATCAACATTATGTATATTAGCGGCTCCCCTCTACTATACGTAGTTAATAAAGCAACTTAATTTTAAACTAGCAGATGGCTATAAGACATTAGCGCTAAGCACACTTAGGATGTTCTTTAAATGTACTGGATTAACTGTCACGGCACAGTCCTGACGCGTACTGTCTCGTACTGTTTCCTACTGTTGGCTGGCCCACCACTAGCGCCTTGGCGGCTGCCCCTACTATTTGTATACAATACCCCCTTTTACCTCCTTCTCCTCTTTATACCACAATGTAGTTATTCAGCCTATTAGCATTATAGCACTGTGACAGTTTGTGGTATCTCCTCTTATGCCCTATTACGATCTTTATTCTCCCCAGTCTACTGTCTCTATTTTCCCAGTATAATCGCGACCTGGCGCGACTAATACTACCATACCATAGTCCTAGATAATCTTAGTACAGTCCTAGATAATTTTAGTATTATCCTAAACAATCTTAGTGTTATAGCCAGCCTTATAGATTTCAATTACCCTGCCTAGATCCCCTAAAATGGGTAACCAGAATACCCCGTTAGCGAACATACACGAAGCGCTCGCCCGCCTCTTTAATACCTCCTACACCAACATTGCCTGGGCAATTAGGAGTGGTCCGGAGTACCCCAAAGACCTTAATATGGCAGGAACATTTCAGCACCTCTCTATATATACAACCCTTTTAACTAGCGTTGAGAGCGGTCTCCAAATAGTCTATAATAAAGGCTAGACTGTAAAGTCCTAACTTAAAGAAGCTTAACACAGAATTAACTCCTTTAAGATACTTAAACTATATATAAAGTAATACAAACAGCAAGCTTTAGCATATACTAAGACTATATAAAGCCTAAGCTTTTAGATTACTATACTTACTCAAACTATTACTAATAAGAACACTGCTACTAGCTCTCCTCCCCTAGCTAAGCCCTATAGAAAAAAGCGTGAAGTAAAAGACCCTACCTTATTTAATAGCAAGGGATCGCCAACTAAAAAGCAAGAAAAATTTAAAATATAGGAAATAAAGATCTAAGGCATTTTCCATAGAGATGTAAAGTGCTTTAAGACCCTAATAGACAAAGTCCTCTATATATTAGACATGCTAATAGATAAGGCTTATAACTATGTTAAGCATGGCCTTAATATGCTATATATATACCCAAACAACCTAAGCAAATAGGCCTTCTCTAACCGAGAGTCTATGTTTGCGTATATAAAGAAGCACTATAAGACCATAGATACAACCCAAGCGGCTAAAAATAAATTAGATACCTTAAACCAAGGCAAGCGTAATTACTGGTCCTAAAAAGCAGAGCTTAATAAGTTAATAATAAAAGTAAACAAGACTAAGGAACAAAAGGTAGATCTACTTAGGAAGAATATTTCGTCTAAGATAAAGGACTTAGCCCTTACCCTTAGCCGCAAAATCGACGATGCTGACTACGAGGGCTAGAGTAAGCAAATGGACATATTCGCTCATAACCTATAGAACCACGCCCACTATACTAAGCTAAATACCGCTAAGCTAAGTACTGCTGGCGGCTATTGACCTATACTACCTAACAACAATACCTTAGTATTAGTACTATAGAATGACCCAATAGACCTTAACGCCGTCAAATTTAGTGGTGGTAGTAGTAGCCTCCCTAACGACATCTGAAGATATCACATGGATAATAGACTCTGCTTAGCATATAGTTAACCTAGCTACTAGAAAGATGCTTATAACCTTAAAATAAACCTAAATCCCCTTCTAATGCTATCACGCTAACCCCTTTCTAGCTATAGTGGATTCTTTAGCAGAGGGATTAGTAACCAAAACAACAACTATGGATAGGGATGTGGGTTCGGACATAGAGACCCACCCCCGCGATTCCCTTCCCCAATATAGCCCCAGCTAATGGTCCTGTATATAAACTACGGACAAGTACTTTATGCCGCTACTAACCGTAAGACCGGTTATGTCCTCGGCAAAGTACCCCCTAGCATATATATACCGTCGGAGACCGATACGTTAGAATATACTAGCTAAGACTATAGCCACTAGCCAAGCCCTATAATCTAGTTATTAAAAGATTAACCCTTAGACTAAGTCGCCTCTAAGGGTTAGAACCATATAGGGAGGAGGATAAAAGAATTAAATCTATACTATTAGATTAGTTAGATCTTATTCTAAGTTAGCTACTACTTAACCTTAGAATAATAAATAATAATAGAAATGCCATCCTTATTTAGACCTACCTCTCCTTACTACACAACCCACTTCTATAAGTTTTTATTGAAATAGTAAGCCTTGTTAATAGTAGTAGTATAGCACTAGCGTTTGCAGACAAAGACTTGCTTGTAAAAAAGTATAATATTATAATAAAAAGACTCCTAGTCCCAAAACCACTCTACCTTGCTAATAGACTCCCATCTAGCTTTATTACCTACTACTTTATAGTAAGAATAATAATTGGCTACCATACAGAATCTATACTCTTTTACGTTATAAAGTTATTACCTTTAATACTAGTAATTCTTAGAATGCCCTAGCTTAAAAAGTATAACCTAAAACTAGACTTCCCCACTCTAGAGCTTAAATTTAACTTTAATTACTATGCCTATAACTGTCTTCTATGGTATATTCCTAACTGTAACTAAGTAGCACCACGCGGACGTATTACACGGCCAACGCTTAGATACTATTAGCTAACAGTAAAAGAGGTGCCTAATACTAGTAAGCCATTATACGTAGTAAATAAAATAAAGATTCTAGAAGACTAGACTACCGCCCTATTCCCAAAAAAACAAACACTACTAAAACTATAAGTCCCCTACATATACCCACTTAACCTAGGTCAGCTAATAAGACACCTAACTTTAAGTTATTTACCGTATATATATATAACCGCATATATAACAGCTAAGGGTGTTATAGCTAAGACCAAAACCAGAGCAATTAAGACCTCCCTCCTATAATGCCCAACCTTATACCCATCTCCCGCGCGTACCATGCAAGGCCGCCGCCTCGTTTCCGCCCCCCTAGGCCAACTAAGTCGTGCTAGCCTAGCCGTAGCACTGGAGAACCAGACACACCTTAACCTAGACAATATTAAATACACTTATGCCGTTAATTTTACCCAGTTCTGTAAATAAAAAGGCGTAAAGGTAATAAGGATCTATATAGCGGAGCTAGTAGAACTGGTTAAATAAGAAGAACACTAATAGCTACTTAAGGAGCTACCTATAGGCCTAATAAAAGTACTGAACCTATTAGAAAGGTCTTTCCGCCGGCTAATAGAAGGTAACTATATAATAGAGGAAGCCCATAAAGCGCTACCCCCTTATTTCTATAACTTCCTTAAGATAAACCTAAAAACCAAGTCTAAGTTTCTACGCCAGAAGATAGTTAACACTAATATTAAGAAATTCCTAAAAGGCAAACTAGGATTAACCTATAAGGATATTTTATAACGCTTACTAAAAGAGTTTTATAAATATATTAAACACTTCCTCCCTAAGAACATAGATAAGCTGCCCCCTTACTAACCATGGGACCATAAAATTAAGATTATACCAGGAAAGTAGGCCCTATATTATAAAAACAGACCACTCTTACCCGCTAAACTTAGCTGTGTAAAGAAGTGGATTAATAAGATACTAGATAAGGGTTTTATCCGCGAATTAACCTTACTAGCTACCACACTACTCCTCCTTACAGTAAAACCTGGCGGTAGTGTACAAATCTACTATAACTACTAAGGCCTAAACACAGTTACTATTAAGAACCAATACCCACTACTACTAGTCTGTAAGACACTTAACGCACTCTATAGTGCTAAGTACTTTACTAAGCTTAATATAATTGCTGCGTTTAACCGGATCCGGATTACAGAAGGCCATAAGTGGCTTACAGTATTTATTACCCGGTTTAGACTCTATAAGATGCTAGTTACACCATTTAGTCTCTATAACGCGCCCGCCATGTTCCAAAACTATATTAACTATGTTTTACACAACGCCCTTAACAACTACTATACTACATATCTTAATAATGTCCTTGTCTTCTTAAAAACACGCGCCGAGTATATAAAATATGTAAATGAAATTATCCAGAGACTTAGTAATACTAGACTTTAGATTAACATTAATAAGTCTAAGTTTTATGCTACCAAAACAAAATACCTTAGCTTAATTATCTTGACTAACGGCATAACCATGGACCCTAAGAAGGTGCAGGCCTTATAGAAATAGAAGGACCCGACATTAGTTAAGGAACTATAGCAATTTCTTAGCTTTGCGAACTTCTACTAACGATTTATTTAAGGCTATTCTAAAGTAGTTAAGCCCATGACCAGGCTACTAAAAAAGAGTATTAGCTGGTTATAGGGCCCTAATCAAGCACAGGTATTCTAGACCCTAAAAATAGCGTTCACTAAAGCACCGGTTCTAGCGTATTACGACTATATAAAGAAGACTGTAGTAGAGACAGACGCCTTGAACTAGGCTTTAGGTGGAGTGCTCTATTAAGCTAATAAAAGTAATAAGCTTAAGCTAGTCGCATTCTTCTCTGCTAAGCACTTAGCCCCTAAATGCAACTATAAAATATACGATAAGGAGCTCCTAGCAATTGTTAAGGCACTAAAAGAATAGTGTCCCGAACTATAAGGAATTAAGTAGCCGTTTAAAATTATTATGGACTATAAGAACCTCTAGACCTTTATAATAATAAAATAACTAAACTAGCGCTAAGTCCGCTAGGCTAAGTTCCTTTCCTAATTTAACTTTGTTATTACCTATAGGCCTAGCACTAAAGCCATAATCCCGGACGCTCTTAGCCGCCTCCTAGGCGTTATACCTGCTAATACTAATAACGAACGTCTATAACACTGAGACCGCGTTGTCTTACTACCAAAGAAAGTTGACCCTACCATCCTAGAAGAACTACTGAGCGAATCCTAAGACTAGAGCATTAAAGACTTTATTGCAGTAATAGACCTGGAGTCTAAGAAAAAAACCCTTAAGGAGCTTATTAAGAATGCCTATAAAGAGAATAAACTCGCTAGGAATATATTAGCTGTACTATACGAATGGGAAGACTGTAAAGCATGCCGTTGGCCCAAGCAGATTAGGAAGCTGCTCCGCTATAATAAATCTAAATGTTTAATTGTTGACGGCCTAATCTACTATAGGAATTAAGTATTTGTCCCTAATTCACATAAACTCCGACTAGAAGTTGTACACTATACGTATAGTTTGGGCCCTGTGGGTTACCCGGGCCGTGTTAAGACACTAGACCTCCTTAATTAAATATATTAGTGGCTAGGTATTTTACAGTTCACGGCTACCTTTATAAAAGACTGCGCTCTCTACTTCTGCATAAAGACCCCACGCTTAGCACCGCCCGGTTTCCTAAAACCACTAGAACTACCAGTCCGCCTATAGACCGATATCTTTATTAACCACGTTATCGACCTGCCTAAGTGCCTTCGTAACGGCAAAATATATAGACTGTTACGGCGCTGGTACGCGTCACCTAGTCAGGGGTTCGCTTACGCCTTGGCGCGTGTACATAGACGTGTCCGTTCCACGACCTTCTTCTTCTCCTTAGTTTTGATATCCTTGTTAATAGACAATCCAATTGTACAGGCTTGCATACGTTCTTTACGGCGCTCGTGCCTTGATTGACTGCGTTGCTGTAACATTATATTAAAACTCCCCATTTTGTATGAAGGCTTGGGCTCATGGTTTATTAAATTATTGTTATTATTTATCGTTATTAAATCATCGCTTAAAGCATCATTAAAGTCCTATAGTTGTATAGGCACCCCTTATAGACTTATTGGTTTATTGGTTTATTGATTCTCCAATTTGACACCCTATAGCTTACCTCGTAGGCCTCTTATTGGAACCGCCCTACTCCGACCTTTTATTAATTTTATTTTTCTATTTTCCTATTTCTTTCTTACCTTTGTTATGGACCCTCAACTATAGCAGGTTATTAGCGCTGTACAGGCCAACCTTCAGCCAATATTCGACCGTCTGCAAAATGATATTAATTAGCTACAGGTCGAGAACCAGCAACTACGCGCAGAGCTGCTTCAACTTTGCTCTACCGCTACTACTCCTACCTTACATAGGAAGCCACGGCTCCCAGATCCTACAAAGTTCGACGGCAAGCAATACAAGTTTAAGGTCTGGTTGCCAGAAATTAAGGCAAAGCTTTAAGTGGACGGAGAAGCTATTAGGGATAGTATAGCACAGTTCTACTACGTGTACGGCAATCTTAAATCCTTAGTACAAGCGATGGTTCTCCCTTAGCTATCGCACGCAGAAAAGCAGAAGAGCTGGAACTATCAGACAATTCTAGAACAGCTAGAGAGGGTCAGCAACAACCCTAATGCAGTATAAGAAGCAGAGGACGCTCTTTAGACAATTAAGCAGAAAGATCAACCTCTCCTAGGCTACATAGCCAAGTTCGAGCGCCTGCTATATGAAGCAAAGGGTTAAGGTTGGGCAGATGCGAATAAGATTATCGCCTTTTGATCTGGGCTGTCTCCAGTCCTTTATAAAGCCCTTTCGTATTAGCTTAACCTGCTAACTACCTACTCAGCTTTTATCTTAGTAGTTTAGCAACTCTCTCGCCGCTAGGGTTTGTACGGAGCTAGTCAACTAACCCCCCACCAAAGTTCAAACAAGGATTAGATGGATCTCTCGGTAGTTAACATTTATGCCCTTACAACTACCTCTTAGTGAGCTCAATCGACCTCCCCCATAAGAAGAGAAGAGTGGCGAATCTCAGGTAGATGTGTTCACTGCGGATCCTCCAACCATTAGATTAACCACTGTCCGCTAGCACCTACAAGAAATCGGTCAACCTCTCCTAGGGCCCGTTAAGGGTTTACTCCACAGGAAGAGAGCGTTAACGAGGTTATATTGGACGCGGAGTTAGAAGATAGCTTTAAAGACCGCTAGAAGGACAGGCCTCTTTCTCCTTAGTATAGCCAACTGTACCTAGAGAACAAAGCTTGAGGGCAAGCTTTTTTAAAGGGGGGGGTAATGTTACGGCGCTGGTACGCGTCACCCAGTCAGGGGTTCGCTTACGCCTTGGCGCGTGTACATAGACGTGTCCGTTCCACGACCTTCTTCTTCTCCTTAGTTTTGATATCCTTGTTAATAGACAATCCAATTGTACAGGCTTGCATACGTTCTTTACGGCGCTTGTGCCTTGATTGACTGCGTCGCTGTGACATAGACACATCTTTATCGTTATTAACCGCCTGATAAAGATAAGATACTTTATTTCTGTCACTAGCCTAGATACTAAGGAGCTCGTTGAAGCATTTATCTATACTGTTTATAAGTTACACGGCGCTCTAAATACTATCATTTCTGATAGAGGCTTTTTATTTATTTCTAACTTCTGGCGTTGCCTAAACTAGCGCCTAAAGATAACCCTAAGCCTTAGCTCCGCATGGCACCCTAAAATAGATGGTTAAACCGAGATTATTAATGTAGCAATGAATAAGTACCTACGCGCCTTTGTAAGCTTTACCTAAGATAACTAGGTAGATTGGCTCCCCCTTACCAAGTTTGCCACAAATAACTAGGTTAATAAGACTACGGGAATCTTACCATTCTTTGCTAACTATGGCTATAACCTATGTCTAGGCGTCGAACTAGTAGGCCCCCAGCCATCAGCCCTGTCTGTATATACAAAGAAGGAGTACCTATAAGCTAATACTATTGCCAACCGCTTTAAGCGCATCTTAACCCAGCTTAAAGCCCTATCTCGTATCTCCTAGCGACGATATAAAGACAACGCTAATATAAAACAAGACAAAGGTATAATATTTAAAAAGGATGATATAGTTATGGTTAGCCTTAAAAATATAAAGACCAACTAGCCTAAGAGGAAGTGGGATAATAACTAGGATAGACCCTGGCCTATCCTAGCTGCCTATAGAGGAGTAGTTGTAGTTAACCTTCTAGACTATATCCGTGTTAATAAGTCTTTCTATACTTTAAAAGTCCGCCTCTAGTTCCCTAAAGAGATCTCTGGTTAAGCACGCATTAATAAAGAGGAACGTAGCGGTCTTAGCTGAACTTAGCAGGATTTAGTAGACTTAGTAGAATATAGTAAAATGCCATTAGATTGCCATAAATTGCCGGCAGATTGCTATTAGATTATTATCTCGCAGTTAGTCTCTTTTTGCTATATTAGTAGAAATAGGTAGAAACAGGTAAATGTATATAAGGTATTACGGAGGTATCCTGTAATAATACCCCCTCTTTAAACTTAAGCTTCTATAAGATAGGGCTATAGTAGTTCTAGGTAGAGTTTATAAAAGCCTTTTACGGCTTATATAAGTACTATAGAGTTAACAAGTTCCTATAAGGGCTTAGTAAAGCCTCTCTATTTTATAAGGTATATATATTTACGTTTCTATTTATCATACTTAATATTATTAACTCTTTTAATAAGGTACTTATCCTTACTATCTACTTTAACTAGTAGGGGAAGGTTTTAGATCTATTTAGGCAGGGCATTTAATATGGGGGTGGTAGGATAAAGGACTAACGTATAGAATATAGGGTGGATTTTAACTATATTAGGGAGCTTTAGTTAGTAGGTATAAGAAAAGACAACTTTTTTAACCTTATAAGGGCCGGCGTTCTTCTAATTAAGTTTTTTAGTAGGTTGTTTTATATTTAGATTTCTTATATCTAGCTAGATAAAGTTACTAATTTAGTAGGCTAGTACTAGGGTTTGGTTTTTATTTACTATAGCTTTATAGACAGGTTGGGCCTATATTATTTTATTAATAAGGAACTCTTATAGTTCTTCTATCTTCTTTATAAATTTATTTACTTCTATAACTTGTAAGGCCTAATAAGCTAGGTAAGGGATATTACTAAAGGGTTTAAAACCTATTTATAGATGCTAGCTGTAATTAGCTAGGAATAGGGAGACCTTTATTGTTTCTAAGATATAGTTATTTATAGTAAACTTAGTAAATATAAGCCAGTCTATCTAGTCGTCTTATAGATATAACTTATATATCCGAATATATTGTTCTATTATAGCATTTATATATTCTATTTAACCATCCGTTTCTAGGTAGTATGCTATAAATAATAGTGCTTTAATATAAAGTTGGGTAGTTAGTTTTTTCTAAAACAGAGAGATAAACTGGCTACCTTTATTAGAGAGAATTGTTTTAGGGAGTTTATAGAGTTTCTATATATAATTTAGGAATAGTTAGGTAATAGTAGGTATTAATATATTAGGGCAGGCGATTAAGTGTCTTATTTTAAATAGTTAGTCTATAACTATTATAATATTTACACAGCCTTTACTTATAGGGAGGTTAATAATAAAGTTAATTAAGATATCCTTCCATCTTTAGTCTAGAGTAGATAGTAGCTTTAAAAAGCCGTTATACGTCTTATATAAAGCTTTGGCTTATTAGTAGGTATAGTAGCTAAAGATATACCTTTGTATTATATTATATATATTTCTATTAAAGTAGTTCTAGGGTTTTTCTATAGCCTAGGTAGCCAGCTACTAGTAGGTTATATATATATTTAAGAAGCTTAAGCTTAAGCTTATTATAGTTAGGTATAATTAGATGGTTCTAGTAGTATAAGCGGTCTCTATAAGCTTTATATTTACTTAGAGAGATCTTTTTAAAGTATCTAACGCTATCTTAAATTAGCTTAAGTGTCTCTTAGATAAACTTATTATTTAGATATTTGTTAATTATAATCTATTTAATTAACTAATTAGTTATTTTAAGGATGTATACTATAAGGTTTTTAGCTAGGGAATTAAATAATTTAGGGTAAAGTAGGATTTAATTATAGTAGGCGCGTACTTCTTCTTATACTAGTATATCTTATAAATATTAGGTTAAGGTATTAGGTTTTTAACCTTAAACACCTAGGTAGTATATAATTAAGAATTAGAAATAAGATAGATATTCTAACTAGTAGGCTTAATAATAACTTAGTTATTTTATAGTTGCAAAGTACTATAGATTCTTATAATTGCTAAGGACCTTAATTAGAAATCTAGCGCCTTCTAATTTAGGTTGCTATTATTTAAAATATCTAATAATGGCTAATAATTCCTTATTGTAGATCCTATAGTTATATTTAGCTAGGCTTAGTTATTTTAAGAAGTATACTATAGGGTATAGTACTCCTTCCTTATTATACTAAGACAGAATACCTTTAGTAATATAGTTAGATAAGTTAGCTTCTATAACACTCTTTTAGTTTAGGTTAAAGTATTAGAGTATAGGTATAGTAGTAAATATAACTTTTAGATAGACAAAGGCCTTTTTATATTTCTTATTAAAGATAAAGGTTTTATTCTTTTAGGTTAGAGCTATAAGGGGTAAAACTAAGGCGGAGAAGTTATTAATAAACTGTTAGTAAAAGTTAGTAAATCCTATAAAGGCTTTTATATTCTTAACGTTCTTAGGTTTTTACTAGTTTATAATTACTTTAATCTGCTTTAGGTCTATTTATATACCATTTATAGAAATAATAAGTCTAAGATATAGGACTTCTATTTTATAGAATTTATACTTATTTATATCTAATTATAAGCTAGCTCTATACAGGGCTTTTAAAATAAGGTTAATGTATTTCTTATATTTAGTTAGGTTATTGCTATATACTAGGATGTTATTAATATAAGTAGTATAGGAAACGTCCAGATAAGGTTATAGGGTATTATTTATAAAGTATTAAAATAAACTTAGGGTATTTATAAGGCTAAATAGAGTTATTAAGTATTTAAATAGTCTATATCTAGTATGGAATGCGATAAGCTATTTATCTCCCCTTATAATATAAAGGCGGTTAAATATATAGATAAGGTTAAGTTTTATATAGTAGCGAGCCTTATTTAATTAGTTTAGTGTCTCTTAAATTAATAGGAGTAGGTATTAATTCTTAATAGTAATAGCATTAAGAGCTTAGTAGTTTATATAGAAGTGTAGACCACTACTAGGTTTCTTAATAAAGATTATAGCTATAGCTATAGGTAAAGAGCTTGCTTTAATAAATCCTTTACTTAGGTGCTTATTTAAGTGCTTTTATAGTACTTTAAGTTTATTTTAGAATATTCTATATAGGGGTCTAAATCCTAGCTATTTTCCTTCTTTAAGTATAATCTTATAGTTATATAGTTGGTATTCCACTAACTTATTAACTTCCTTTTATAAAAATAACTCTAGGTGCTTATAGTAGTATACTAGTACTTTTATGGCAGGGTTGGTATACTTTTTTAGTACTAGGGCCTTTTTAATATTAGCTATTATAATAGCAAAGATTACATATTTAGGTTTCTTAGCAAGTTATACTAATAGGGTAGCTCTAATTATATAAATATTTAAGGTATTAAGCAGATTAGGTTATCCTTAGTTTTTTATATAGTTTTAAGTTTAGTATTAGGTATAGAGTTAGTATTAGATTTAGGTTTAGATTCTTTAAGTATTCTTTTTATAGTAGAATACTAGTTCTTTTAGTACCTTTATATATTAAGCTTAAGCTTCTACTTAGTTTAGGGTATAGTAGTTAGAGTTAGTTTATATGGTTTAGTATAATTTCTAGGTTCTTAGTAGACGTTAGTAGAATTTTTATATTAGTGGAATTTAGTAAAATTCTTAGGTTAGTGGAATTGGGTAGACTTTTTAGATATAAGGTAGATATTAGTACAAATTTTAGACTAGTAGATTCTAGTAGATTTTTAGATTTTAGTTTAGGGTTTAAGTAGTAAGTTATAAGGCACTTTTATTTATAATAGGGGGCAGTAAATAGAAGCTTAAGATTATTCTAATTAATAGTTACCTTATATAGCTTTATCTAGAGTTGTTTAAGAATTACTAGGTAACCTAGAGTAGTTATAAGGAGCTTAATTAATTCTTTATAGTTTAGGTATTAGAGTCTTAGGGCTACTATATAAGTAATACAGCCTAAGATAGTATATTTACTATTAAATCTAAATATATTAATATACTGGTTAAGGGGTATTAGGGTAAACCTATTATCTTATATAAAGATCTTATTAATAAATCCTATGCTACTAGCTCCTATATTAATTAGGACTTAAGTATTAGCCTATTAACCTTTCTACTAAAGATAGTAGTTAATAGTTATACTATAATCCTAAAAGTTAGGTTTTGTAATATCTAATGCATTTAATAAGATCCTATAATATAGCTGTCCTAAAGAGTAACTTAACTCTAGGATATACCTTTTAGTAGTAAGTAGAAAGGGATTCCTATAGAATATTAGTTGTAACTTTATCCTTATAAATAGTGCTTATTAGATATAGAGTTAGAACCAGATAAAGATTAGGGCTAGTGGCTAGAAAATTAGTATAGTAAATAGCTACTAGCATTAACTATTTATAGATCTTTTTAAAAGGGGGTA
>Ga0307507_10005644_pt1 | contig 20314 bp, 18 predicted proteins | sample 7_EM_MG_FD_207223 | JGI IMG/M metagenome (GOLD analysis project Ga0307507, IMG submission 207223) | Populus trichocarpa ectomycorrhiza microbial communities from riparian zone in the Pacific Northwest, United States - 7_EM | ecosystem: Host-associated > Plants > Roots > Unclassified | place...
CTTCGTAAACAGTGGTTGGTGCACCAACGCGTAAACACGTACTTGGTGTACCGAACGCGTAGGCACGCGGTTGGTACAACAGGTGCTGTAATTATACACTGGCGGTACTTGAAAAATGAAACCACCTGTATACAGCCTCCGTAATTGCTTCAATACAACTGTAGAACACAAAAGAAAATACATAAGAAATCTCCTCTGAGGTGCCGTCTAGGCTGCTTTTCAAACGGTGCTTCAAGCTGGTTGTAAGTCCTGCTTACGGTCCGTAAAATGAACCGTACGGTCTTCTGACGGGCCGTAGATGAACCATATGGCCTTCCGACGGGCCATAAATGAACCGTAAGTGCTCCGTTAGTCTCGTTCCGTGATGGACGGGGCAGGAGGGTCTAGGTTGCTTATCCTTGGGTAGGCTCCGTAGACCAAGAGGGTGGGTACTAGTCCGTTAGGGCCAGCGGTGTTGTTGACGGCTTTTACGGCCATCTGTAAGGCCAGTTCCTTTTGGATGTCCTTACACTTGTCCGTAATGATCTAGTAAGCTCTCCGTAAAGCTGGGTAAGCTCGCTTAACAAGCCCAACTGACCAATGCGCCTCAACTGGAACGGCTTTTGTTGAAATAGCCATGGCCGTAGTATACTGTTGGAATTCCTTGCTGATAAAGTTCCTGCCGGCGTCGTGGGTGATATACTTAGGGGGTCCAACATATGTGTCAATCTAGCAGGTGCGTAAGATATCCCAAGTGTGTTTTGCGGATATATTTTGTAACTAACGGGTAGCTTAATAGCGGGTTGCCTTGTTAATTATATATAGTACTAGGCTGCCGTTGATGTATATAATGTCTATGTACACTAAGTGGTTGAAATTAAGGTCTTTATAAAGAGTGAACTTGAATCGGCCTAGGGAACGTCCGTATTTCTGGCAGAAGGAGCAGTATTTGGTTAGGTGGTTAATTGCCTTTCTATTAACGTTATTATATCCAGAGCGTTCAAGGACTCTATGCAGCTTTTCGGCTGACGGGTGGCCGAAACGGCGGTATAGGCGGTGGATCTTAGTACTGGTAAGGTAGCACGGGTTATAGTCGAAAGATTCCTAAATGTAGGTCCATAAAGTCTCTCCCTATATAAGGAACGGGTGTCCAAATCGTCATATAATTGGTAGGGTGACATGCTTGCTTCCTAGGGCAATTATAGGGCCAATTAGGGTGTCTGTAATATTGTTGTAGTACACCTATAATCTGTCCATGTCCGTAAGGCAGAGTAGGAAAGGGGTGTCTGCTTTTACTATATGGAAGTTAACTAGGCTAATTGGAGTCTTAACTGCTACTAATCCAATTAATGCGGTTAAGCCAATGCCGAATTAGACATTTACGGCCCTAGTTTGCGTAATATCAATATCCGTATTGTTGTTTATGGTGGTCTTGTATGTAAGATATTGTCCGTAGCCTGTAGTAGACTTCTTGGAGGCACCTATGTCGATTATAACACCGTAGAATTCCCTAGGGGTATAGCGTTCTGTGGTGATATATGTAAATGGGTCCTGTTTGTAGTCTGTAACGTCCATAATAGGGGTACTTGCGGATTGGTTTTTGGGCGCAATTAAGTATATAAAGGAACGGTCGGCTAATACGGTCGTAATATTAAAGGCTTGGCTGTCCGTAAAAGGTCTAAAAGTAGTAAGGAATGTCTCTGAGGTCTCCTGTTCCTAAGTGTCTAAGTTAAAGTCAATTATAAGGGCTTCTATTGACTCATTAAGAGACTCCTCTACTTCCTCTCCTTTATACTCTAAGATAAACTGGTTGATCTATTTATTAAATCTCTTCTTAGACCTGTCGCGTTCTTCCTAGGTATGCCTTATAGACCAATATCCTTCCTTACCGCACACGAAGCACTTCTGGCTGGTTTGTCTGCGGGGGTATATTTTCATATAGGGGTTGCCGCGGGGGTTACGGGGACTTGGTCGATACGTGTGCTGCTAGCGGTAGCGGCGGTCCGTAAAGTAGGCGTCTGAGTCTGTTTGCGGATATTGCGGATATTAAATATCTATAGTAAAGGTTTAAGTGCTGCCTGGTGGGTTTAAGACTTTGTATATTACAATAGAAGACCGTAGGTCGTTGATGAGGCCGGCTAAGGTATCTGTAGGCTTGTAGTAGGCGTATTTGCAAGGCTCTACTTCCTAGCAAGCTGTAATAAGTTTGTTGTGTAGGAAGTCGTCTGTTTGGAGCTTAATGTTAAGGCTATGCTATAGATACTAAAGGTCCTTAATAAGGATTTGCAGATACTCTATAGTCGATTTTTTAGTATTCTTGTTGATTACAGTCCGTAGCTTGGTCGCATTCCATTAGGTAAGAATATTACGCTTATATTCTGGTCCTTTAAAGTAGTTATGTGTAGCTTCGCATAGCTTATTAAAAGAAACACTAAGGGGGTTGCTCTTAAGGTTGGTATAATAGTGGTCAAGGGCTAGGCCGCGTAGTATGGTAGAGTAGGCTTGGCTAAACTCCTGTTTAGGGATATCAGCCTTTTAACAGAGGTCCGTAAAGATAGTCAGTTTAAAGTTAAAATTATCGTTTTTACTGCTGTACTTAGATTTGTCGGTATAGAGCTTAGCTAGGTTGGCTAGCTCCTTGCCATAGGTCTTTGCTTGGGTGGGTTGCGGATCTATAACTTGCGGATCTATAACTTGCGGATATATAGCTTGCGGATATATGGCTTGCGGATATATAGCTTGCAGATCTGTAACTTAAATAATAGGGGTAATTTAGTCCGTATTTTGGTTTACAGGGGTGTTATGGTCCGTGACTTGGGTACTAGGTGTGCTCTGGCCCGTAAGGTTGATTCCAAAACCCCTTAGGTCTATAGGGCGAATTTGGTTAAATGGGTTAGGTATAAGGCCAGAGATCCTATTAAGTTTAAAGTAGGCGAAGAGTCTGTTAGTTCTAATGTGGTTTAAGATTTACTCTTTAGTCTATTCCGTTTGGTCTTCCTCACAGAGTGTATTGTATAGGGACCGTGCAATAGTGACTCGTTTATCTTTTTTAACCTATACACCTTGGTGACGTAAAAGGTTTCGTAGGTTATAGATAGGTATAATACTGCAAGCCTTAAGAATAGCTTCCGTAAAGCCTACAAAGTCTTCCTTATATTGCTCCCATAGGTTGTTGTTTATGAGCTTAAAGTGTTTGTATTTAAGGACTTTAAATTTAATATAGTTGTTTACGTCGGTTATAGACGTAAGGTTAACTCCCTAGCTCCACTTTTTTTAGCCTTTATTGATTTACTTGCTAATGTCTACCATACTATATAGTATGTGGCGGGTGGCAGTGGTCTTGTAGTGTTCCGTAAAGGCGGTTAATGTCCGTAATGGTTTGCAGAAGGGTAAGGGGTCTCTATAAGGGGTCTAAAAAGAGGTCGGGGGTATTAAAGGAGGGTGTAATAGGAATAGGGGTTCAAGGTTTAAAGATAGGTTAAGGGTAAGAGATTCTGTACAGGTCTGTATTTGCGTCTATAACTTCCGGTAAACCGTACTAAGACTTAAATAAGTATACAGAGTTGGTGATAAGTCTATAATCCTTTACCTTCTAACCTTCTGGCAGGTTGTACTAGGATTAAACAGGTGGTCGCTGTTGAGTATCACTTGGGGGAGGTGTCGAGTGATTGCTAATCTGTGCGCGCTCACTAATCAGTGTTCGTACTAACTTAATAGCACGAGTGAGTTGTATCCACGGGCACGAAATACATGTAGTATCGTATGCTTATTTGGATGGTGACTGTCTTCTATATTGAAGCAGACTACGAGGTCTATATACTGATGTACCTCCCCCTGATTAGTCAGTGCTTCGTAAACAGTGGTTGGTGCACCAACGCGTAAACACGTACTTGGTGTACCGAACGCGTAGGCACGCGGTTGGTACAACAGGTGCTGTAATTATACACTAACTATTACCCAACTAAAGCTAACCAACTCTACTACGCCCTAAGTTAACTAAGAGGAGACGTAGCTAACTTTATTAAACCTCTTTAGCCAAACTTAGTATAAAGCCTAGTTATACTTCTTAAAGCTATATACAGTAACCCAAACCACTAAGCTACTGCTTAAAGGAAGATAAATTACATAATTTAAGAAAAGAAAAGTTTCCTAGTATACTTCTCTAAATTTAATTATTATGTAAAGGAAACAGGCTAGAATAACTTTATACTAATTAACAGCCTTATTAAATCTTTAAGCCCTAAACTAAAAACCTCCCTAATTAGTATAGACCTACTAGGAGCTCTTAATGCTTACATAAACGTTATTAATAAACAATATAATAATATACTACGCCTGATACTAAAGCCCGCTCCTTAATACAATATAATAATCCCATAAACGTTTACTAAGTCATTATCCCAGCCTAAGCACCCTAACGCTATAGATATCAACACTAGAACCTTAGGATACGCCCTACTAGGGCCCTCTAAATAGGAATAACGCACCAAGCTAGGCCTCTGCTTTAAATATAGAAGTAGCTCCTACCTCTTTAACCACTACTTTACCCCCTTCCAAAAAGATCTATAAATAGTTGACGCTAGCAGCCGTTTACCGCACTAATCTTCTAGCTACCGTCCCTAATTTTTACCTAGCTCCAGCCCTATATTTAGTAAGCACTACTTATAAGGATAAAGTTATAACTAATGTTCTAGAGGAACCCCTTCCCGCTTACTACCAAAAGGTATATCCTAGAGTTAAGTCGCTCTCTAAGACAGCTATATCACAGAATCTTATTAAATGCATTAGATATAGCAAACCCTAACTCTTAGGATTATAGTATAACTATTAACTACTGTCTTTAGCAGAAAGGTTAATAGGCTAACACTTAAGTCCTAATTAATACAGGAGCTAGCGGCATAGGATTTATTAATAAGATCTTTATATAAGATAATAGGTTTACCCTAATACCCCTTAACCAGCATATTAATATATTTAGATTTAATGGCAAACGCACTATCTTAGGCCGTATTACTTATATAGCGGCCCTAAGACTCCAATACCTAAACCACAAAGAATTAATTAAGCTCTTTATAACCACCCTAGGTCACCTAGTAATCCTTAAATAACCCTAGATAAAGCTATATAAGGTAACTATTAATTAGGACAACCTTAAGCTTCTATTTACCGCCTCCTACTGCAAGTAAAAGTGTCTTATAACTTACTACTTAGAATCTAAACCAAAATCTAAAAAATCCACTAGGATTTACTAGTCTAAAATTTCTACCCAATTCCACTAATATAAGATTTCTATTAACATCTACTAAGGACCTAAAAGTTATACCAAACTACACAAACTGATTCTAACTACTACACCGCCCTAAACCAAGCAGAAGTCTAAGCTTAATATACAAAAGTACTAGAAGAACTGGTATTCTACTATAAAAAGGATACTTAAAGAACCCAAACCTAAATCTAATACTAACTCTATACCTAACACCGAACCTAAACCCAAACAAGAAACTATATAAGAAACTAACGTGTTCTACCACTTACCCGCCTATATTAGTCACCCGCCCACTCTAAAACCCTACCAAAAATTGGAAAAACTACACCTTAATATCTTAATAACGGCTTAATAATAAATTCCAAAATTTTATAATTAACCTTTTATACGTATTTTAAACCTCTTATTAGATTTAAAAAGTAATCTATTAAGTAGCTCTAGAGATATTATAATTTAGCTTAAGATTAGAGGCCAAAACCTAATATCTTAATAATGGCCAGGCTTATTACGCTAGAACTTTATTAAGAGTCTTAACGTAGGCACGAAAGGCTAGTTATAAAATTTTGGAATTTATTATTGAGCCGTTGTTAAGATATCAAGGTGTAGTTTTTCCGATTTTTGGCAGGTTTTTGGGGTGGACGGGTGACTGGTGTGGGCGGGTGAGTGGTGGAACACGTTATTTATTTCCTCAGGTATATAACGTATAGGTTTATGCTGACATTCGTGGTTGATATTTACCTGGGGCATTGAGCATCGCAGCGTTCTCTGCATTCATACCAACCTGAATATTTTATTAGAAAAAGATTGTATAATATAGATATTGCGAATTGGAATATCGATGAAAAGATTTGTGAAGTTCCTTTGCTCTTTTTTTGTCTTGGCATTCAACTCCTCAGATCCTTAATTGTTTGGATTGATTAAGTGACAAACACGTGTTTAGCTTCAGGATCTAGTGATCAAAAGTTTGACGTTCCTGGCATGCATATCGTATTTCTATTTGCACTCAAACATGCTTTAATTGCACGTCTCATTCCCATCTGTAGGCTCTCTGATACCAGCTAACTCTTCCACATGCTCTATCAAACAATCAGCTCCATCTGTCCAATTTAGAGTCACATCTCCTTTGTATTAGCAGTTGTGTCAACTTGTCCTTCGACTATCGACGTTCATTCGTAAGCCCACCCAAAAAGTCCCCTTACCACCTCGCCTCGCAGGTCGGGTATACCACCGCCACATCAATGTCTCACAAAAGTAAAATCCAGCACAATTACTCCGAAGACGCCACACTCCTACCCATGCCAAAGCTCTCGTTCAACTTCACCCTTCCATCTCAATGATATCTGGATCAACCGGCTTCTCACTCTTCGGGTGCAACAAAATCTGTATCCTCTTACAAATCTGCTCAACCTGTTTCCACTCTTCCGGACTCCACTGATCCTCCGCAGCCGTCCACTCCTCGATCGTCCTCTTGATATCCTCCAGCGCGCCCTTGGACCGCCGCTTCTTGTCGTCGACAATATGCTGATTCAGGTAGTGCACGTCTCGAAGGCTGTAGATCTCCACATCTAATGCATACTTGGCTCGGATGAGTTCTCTGCATTCGCGGAGCTTTTGGGCTGAGATTCTGTCGCCAGACTTCTGGTGCACGACCTCAGGGTATGAAGGCAGCGGTGAGATTTCTGGGTCTGGGGGATAGTGCCGCAGCAGGCGCTTCTTGAGATCTCTCTCTGTAAACGTGGAAATGGATACGTTTGGCTGGTAGGGATGTGGATGGCCAGCGATCGCTTTGATGAAGTCGATTGAGCCGGGGATCATGGCGATAATGATCAAGAGGGACATGATCATGTAAATGAATGAAATTAGTGAGAGACTCCCGACATTATCGCTCTGTACTCGTTGGACGATGACGATGTTGTTGAAGCAGGTGCCGTTCCATGTCGTCCCGTTGTACACGCAGCCGCCGAGGATGGTGCCGTTTGTCAAGGTTCCGTTGATGTAGGTTGCGTTGGCTGGTAGTGGTTCAACGCCCCATGATTCGGTGGTTGCATTTACAAATGCTAAAGGGGAGAGGGTGCTATTCATTGTCTTTATATTGTCTTTTGGTGTTGAGACGTCTGGATGGAAGTTGCTGTCAGCTACCAAAGCTCCGACAAGGCTGGAAGCTCACTTACAGCTTGACTACAATAATATCCTCGCGTCTTCCTCCAAACCTTCAAAAGGAAAGAAATTTGAGGTTTCAGGGCTTTTCTTACCACGACCGTCTTCGAAAAGGATGTGAAGCTTCGTCGGAAAGGCTGCTCAGCCTCGTCGCCGTCGTAGAGAACGGAGGTGCAGAAGAGAAGCATGGCACGTGCAGAACGTGGCTTTCAATTGTCGGGCCATTTATTAGACCGGTTTTTCTGGCTAAATGAGCATCTGCGAAACACCTGCCGCACTCAGCTGGTGCCAGATTTGGTATATAACGCCGTTGATATACTTAGAAAGCCCACCCTAGTAGACACGAAGCTAATACCTTTTTCTTCCCCTATATAATATCTTAAATATAGGACGTAGCTTTAGCCTATAGAAGAGAATTCATTATTTATAACACTATTATATTTAATAGGCTCTACTAAACTGTCAGGTGAAACCTGAGTAGATAGTTATCCCTTACAACGTCAAAATGGGTTGTCAGGTTATCGATAAGAACTAGCCAATCAGATTAGCTGGATTCGGTGCTCGTAACCAGAAATTTGGTGGGGTTCTCGCACAGACCACTTACTCTGAGGACCCTGACGTTGCAAGGGATATAGCCGCAGGGGCGACCCAGGGGGGTGACTCACCTGTGAGGCATGTGCGCTGCACGTGCCTAGGGAAAACCCTTCCTTACCTCGCACACAGACTCCTCCTTTTCCCTCAAGGATTCGTCTGTCTATACAATATTCCCTATTGTTCTATCAATTGGACTCCCTATCCACATCCTTGCCTCACATAAATATACTAGGGGTAGAGAGGTATTATATAGCTTAGAGTAGTAGTATACCGTTACGTACAATATTATAGGGGTAGCCTTATAATAATTAATAAGCCCTATAATAGGATAAACGGGTACTAAAACTTTAGCTATACCTTATATGGTAGGTGGATTAGTAGTAAAGCTTACCCACCTAGTAGGTAAACTAAACTACTACTTTACCTGCTTAGCGGAGTTGTATAAGCCACCTTATTTTACTGTGCAAGCCTCGTACAAGGGGTGGGTAGGGGGGTGGCAAGGGTAAGATCAAGCACCTTGCCCACTCGGGCAGGTGTTGTAGCAGGTGAATTGCCAGAAAAACCGGTCTCTGCTTGTGCTACCTGCAGTCAATACGAAGCCCCCACAAGTTAGCTCGGTTCAGTCACGGACACCAGGCATCTCTGCAGCTGCAGTAAAATAAAGGAACGAGGCAGATTCCCTGCTAGCGCATCAGCGGCTAGGGAACGGGGCGAGCAGAACCAGATCCCGTATACGAGAGGCCCATCGAGCCAAACCAGTCGTTCTGGTTTAACATGCCGCATTTTTGTGGGCCATCTGTTTGCCTTACTCATTCGGACGGACCAATGGCAATGAGGCGCTCTCGGGGAACCGCCCTCTTGCTTGTGATAGCTTTCAAAGACATTATACCTCTTATTAGAGGAATTTATTTGCAATAGATTCCGAGACTGTTCAACCCTATCTTACACTACTGATATTGAACCGTGACGCCGTTCAACTCTTGCCCATCAAATAGTATTCTGAACTTTATAGTGTCCTTCAACTCAATTTCCAGTTTGAAACACGCACGGAAATAAGGCTTGCTATTTCCACCAGCTTTGAATGACTGAAATTTATTCCCCGGGATATCAGTGAGGTCGTAGTCGATATGGGTGATTGCTCGTGTAGCTATAGGCACTGATCAATATTGCTTCCTTAATCCATTAAAGGAAATATATACCTTTGGGTACATCCTCATAACGCTGAGGAGGATCATCATCATCACATGTCACCAAGCTTGTTCGGAATTTCCTAATATCTTTCAGACCAAAGCTTCGGCAAATGTCGATCGAGGCATGCTTTGTCTTGTTCGATAATAACGCATCGCCCTTCTTGATAAGCCAAATCATCTGGTCTTTGGCTTTCTTGTTACCGTCGAAGAGATCAGTATATTCGTCTTCTTTGGCGTGCTTTAATTCGGAAAATGGTTGAGAAGTCGCTACTCCGTAACTCCTCCGGCATTTACGCATGTAGATCAAGCCACCAGCTTGCTGCTCCATGCCCTTGGTGACTGCTCCTCGAACAACTGCGGACCAACTGTACAGAAAAGATGTTATACTCCACTCAAGACTTAGAATTTGCATGAAAAGGCTGCTTACGGCTTATTTGGGCTTTTCAAGGGTATGCCTCTTAATCGAAGGAAAGCTCTAACTTGGTTGGATAGATGTCCTGACTCTCCAAAGCCTCCAGACAGGAATACGTACTACAAATCCTGTCAATGCATGATTACGTATGTTCAAACTATTGATGCTTACTCTGACTCTAGACCCAGATTGCCTTACTTGAGTAATCTGTCCCGCAACAAGCTCAATGGTCCGGTCCACGCATGGACGGAACATATCCAGCAGATCCTTGCTACTACTTGTGAGCATCTACAGACTCTAGCCCTATCACTTGCTTCGGGCGAAATCACTTACTCGGTGATACGTATTTCACCATCATGTATACCCCTCCTCGGATCATCCAGGTCATCGAGGGGTGAAGGCAGCGGGATGAAGCCCTCTTCTGGGTCTCCGATACCGTTAAAGCTCTTCTTGATGACTTCAAAATCATTCATAATCTTCTGCATTTTTGGCTCCACAATGCTGTGAGAGCCAATATCTTGTTCAGCCGACCTTCCTGACAGCTTTTGGAAGTTATCTTTTCCCAGTCTGGCCTCCAGCCACTTTCTGAAGTTGCGGTCGATTAATGATGCACCACATTTGTCGCCCGTTCCTATTGCGGCTTCTTCAAGTTGAAGTGTTGGTGTTGTTTGCTTTGCGCGATAAGAGATTAAGTCGACTGTACCACCGCCGGCATCACAGAGCACAAAACAGTCCTCAGGAACTATTGGTTCTTCTTCATCTTGCAATTTCAGTGACTTCAATGTATAGAGCGCAGCGGCTTCCGGCTCGGTAACCATGACAATGTCGCGGATCCTCTTGAAGTACGTCTTGTCGAACTTAGCTTTGTTAATAGCACGGAAAGTTCGATCTTTGGCTAAATCTGACCAAACCTTTAAATTCGGTTAGGGAAGCATGAAATCTGATTGGATGGAAGCTACTTACAGCTGGAACGGTGATTACAAGATCAATAGGGATGATAGTAAGATACTCCTTTCCATATGTTGCCTCGAGCGTTTGCACCAGGTGCGCTCGTACTTTCGATAGGTAATCCGCAACGATGTCCACTGGATCCATCGCAGGGTACTCCGGAATGCCACGACTGCGCTCAATTGCCTTGAGATCAAGGTTATTCATTCCGTTCAGAGCGTCCAAAATCATGCGTAGTTCCTCGGAACGCTCTTGCTGGTCAAGCTCCATTTTTGTCCACACCATCTTGACCGCCTCCTGACTGATATCCGAACCCCATTGGCGTTCGCGGCCTGGAGCAGAGGAGTAGGATATTTCGCTGGGAACTTTCGCGCTCGTTTTTCGAGGCGGCCAAACGTCTACAAGTCGAATCTGGTCAACGTCCACTTCGCTCTGAATGGCAGTAACATCCTGGAAAGCAACTCCTGGATCTATTGTCAGTTGGTTCAATTTCTTGGTTACGCCAAACTACCTGTGAATGTAGTTCCATAGTCAAGCCCAATGACGAGACGATTAGCTGGAGCAGCCATTTGCGCGGGCCAGTAAGTTTCTTCCCTTCCTCTTCCTTGGTGTACTAGTTGAAGTAGAATGGAGAATGAGGCGTATGCAAATGTCGAATCCGGAACGCAAATGTGAATTCAGGAGCTGAGGAGGCTTCAAGACATGGCGGACAAATTGGAAACGAGCGTGATGTGGATGGAAAGACTCCCGAAGTGTTGAGGCAGCACAAATTGACGGCCTCAAGGACCTGGTTTGAAAAAGAAACCTCTTTAGCCATTTCTTAGTCTTCCTTGGTGCTCGAGAGTCAGTTTACATGGCGCGAAGCAGCACCTGCATGCATTGAAAGCGCGGGGTTGACCAGAGCCCCCACCTTCGTTTGCTTGCGTCCTCCGCAGCCAGCCCGCGCCCGATTTTCGGCCTTTAGAACTTTTCAAGAAACGCCGACGAGGCTTATGCGAGGCTACAAAAATGATCCCTCATGCCTGATCGCTTCGTGGTCTCGAGGCGCAGCAGTTGCCTCGTTAGCGGATATGCAGGTCGTGCATCTCGGCGCTCCAGCCCATCTCAGAGCCACAAAAACGAGAGCTACTGGGTGTCCCTCCGCCCATCGTCAAACCTGCTGTCACCTATGCGCATACTGAGAGCAAACCCGGCCCCTACATGCCTGTTGGGTTGTCCAGTCGTAAGACCATGGACATGTATTGCTATTCGTCTTAGTGATGCGCATGTGCACGTGCATTGCCGTACCTGCAAAAGTCGGATTCGTCTAACCTCGATCAATCATTATACTACAGTACAATGGGATTCGGGAGGAGAATCTTTGGCGGGTAAGGGTTCCCTTATTCACACCAACTTTGACACGTCCTAAAGCGAACATAATATCGGATAGAAAGCCAGATCCGGCCAAAAATACTCCACTTTCTCGAGACGCGCCCCCAAGGCTGTCTCTCTCACGAGACGAACCACCTCCAAAGTCACGCTTAGACTACACGCCAACTAAATTTGTCCCTCCGGAAGAGCAGCAAAGGCCACCAAACCGCAAGATTAAGAAGAAGGAACAAACTTTCAAGAAGGATCAAGAACTAGCTTTTAAGAAAAGAGAGCAAGAACAAGCTCTCAAAAAGGAGCATGAACAATCTCACCGAACTTCCCAAGCATTGTATCAGCTCGAGAAGAGCGGGAGTAGTAATCGCTCGTCCAAACAGCGGGGAACCTTCTATGAAGATGAGGATGAAGCGCGAGGGAATGAGGGCTCTCGCCGAAACTCTCGTGATTCGAAAGACTCCCTAGAGGAAAAGCGCCCTCCCGGATGGAACTCGCCCCCGGGTCTCGAGCCAAATCAGGCCCAGGAGAATGGAAGTCCACTTCGCACTGTCGAACAGCTCTGCGAATCATACGAGTCGTTCAAAAGATATATGTTGGAGAAATGCCCAGAAGCGGTTGAATATGTTGAAGCCTTCAAGTCGCAGAGCCAGCAGCTCACTAAGAAATATGACTGTTTGATGTCTCGCATCGATGCGGATTGGAATGATGCATGGGATGTGATAAATAGGTTGCACCCGGAGAACTTACACGGTCTACCGCAGGGTCGTGTTCTGAACATCCATCAACGAATGAGCTTTCTTCTCGAAAGCTACGTAAGGGTATGCAATGATATTCAAAAGCTTCACCAACGATTGCATAGCAAGAAGGCGGAGTACGAGGTTGAAAGTCGCAGGCTCGAGACCAAAGTAGAGGACACACGTAAACAGATCAGCATGTGGGAAACTCACCATGACACTGAGATGAGACGAATTACGGGCAAGCATACGGAGGCTCTTCGTGAAAAGGACAGGAACGTGGCTCGACTCAATACCGAACACGAAAGTGCTCTTCGTGAAAAGGACAGGAACATGGCTCGACTCAATGCCGAACACGAAAGTGCTCTTCATGAACAGAAGGCTCTTCTAGAGAGCGAAAATCAAAGACATGACGAGGAAAAAAGAAGTCTAGAAGCCCGATACAACGCAGATCTTCACCAACAAAGGGTCAAGCTCGAGACCGATATGACACTCCTTCAACAAGCTCTTCTAACAACGGTGGACAGATTCCAACCGTTGGAAGACTCCGTTTTGCAATTTCGTTTCAAAAATCTGAAGAACGCCGTGGGAAGGATCGCAAGGACTCGTCTTGAGGTTGACAGCGAGGGACTTGCAAGAGCATTCGATCAGAGATCTTTCATTCAGATGGCAGAGAAGAAGCATCATAAATTTGTGCTGGAGAGCACGTTATGGTCAATTCTTATTCAAGGGTTCTTTTCTACCCCATTCAGAGTCTTAGGCGACAATGGCAATTCCTTCGCTGTGACATGGAGTCAACTTTTCCAACCACGTGAGTGTTCACTTTTCATTTCTTCGACTGATGGCTAATGACGCCTAGATCAAAATCCAAATGCTGCTTTCGGTTGGCCTGAGCCCGATGAGCTTTCTGAGAAGTGGAGATATGTCACATTCGAGACATTGCGTCGCGGCTTGGACCAGTTCAGGACGAACAAAAGTGTAGCAGCCGAACACGTCATGAGGAACTACGAGAACAACTCTTCGAAAGTCACCAACGCATTGTGTGATGCTTTTTCCAAAGTCTGCTCTCAGGACAAGCGCACTGACATACTCGCTACCGTTGACGAGGCTCGTTCACTCGCATTGGATTTTGGCATTGAACGGTGTAGGCTGCAAATCTTTGCCCCACAACCGAAAGAATACATATCTAGGGCAGCCTCCGGTGCTTATGATGACATTAACTTGAACCTCACAGAGGGCATAGTAGAGCTAGTCGCCTCTCCGGGGCTCAGGAAGATGGGGGATGGACGCGGCGGCCGTCTTGATCAAGTCATCGATCTGTGCCCAGCAGCTGTATACTTAAGAGCACCCAGCAATTGAGCTTTAATAGAAGTTCTTGTTCATAATTTGATGCATCTTCACAAATTTTAGGTTCTGGCAAATCACTCATGCGCAAAATGCGCTCATTCATTCCATAACCTAGTCATGTCGATGCTTGTCACATTGCATGTTGCGTTACTTACGTGGTGGTGGCTATGCTTTACCAGGGACTCCCGGAGGGTGCATAGAAATTAGCAGGGGTGCATCTGCAAGCCACAAACCCTCAATACGGAGTAAAGCTACTGGTGCTAGTCAACGGAAAGTCTAGTCTAACAAGGACGGCACCAAGGTCCCAAAGTGCGCCTCGCCCTCGCGGGTGCATCCACAGACCTCGGAAGGAGTGGGCTCTGCAAACCTAACGAAACTCTCTTTCTCTTCTCCTTTGGAGTCTTCTATGTAACATTCTATATTCTCTCAAAATGAAAGGACTTTGGTCGCTCCCGGTGCATTTGATAGGCACTTCTTTCAAAGGAAGCTATGAGCTTAGTAGAGTCATTATTGATATCATCTTTTTCGTTGTCATAATCTACGCACGCATTCGTCAACCAGCACGGTATAAGATAAGAGGCGCCTACAGCTGGATTATTTACGGTGCAAATATCCTACTTGTGTAAGTTCGTACTTGTGTTGAAACAGTTCTCCGATTTCGTATCTGCTTCTGACATCTATGCCTAGCTGGTACATATTAACATTAATCGACCTTTTCCTCCATGAGAACCGGCTCAAGACGACGTATGGATACATTCTCCTGGAATGGTTTATAGCAATCTTCAAAGTCGCAGCCGATGTTTCCATAGTCACCGGTGCTGTCCGAGTGATCTCTGGTCAACTTTTTTACCTAGTAAAGAAAGCAAAAGCATGGCTCCTCGTAGGAGAGTTCTTTATTATCATGCTGATGGTCACTGCACTCTACTATCTTGGCAGCCTTCTTGCCGATGAGGTTCTCTGGCTGCAGGTAGCAGATCCCGATGTTGTTGGTGGTGTCACTGCGCGGAAGAACAAGTTTGAGACCGCTTTTGTTATGTTTCAATTCTTATTGACGCTTATGGCGCTAGTTGAGGCGGCCTGGTCCGTTTGGTTCCACAGAAAAGACGGTAGTGAAGTTCCCAAGGTAGGCCTGCAGTATCAGCTAGTCAACTAATGGCCGTCTACTGACCTCCAGATCCTTCAGTTGGCATACCTAGCTTTTTGCGCTACGGCCTTCCTTTGGATCCGCTCTTTCTCCGAATCCGTAATCGTCATACGCTACAACCTCCTCCATAATCCGATGTCAAAGGGAACTCCCATAGCTCAGGACTTTATTTACGGATTGTGTACCTCCGTATTCCTCCTATTTTTCCAGGTCGGCGAAGATGTGTTGACTGAAGAAACCAACCAACCCGTCCATGCACAAATCGAGGAAGACTCCCGTCAGTATCTGATTGACGTGGTGGATAATGCAGCTGCAAACAAACAGCCGTTACCAGCGCTGTCAGGGGTGATCGAGAACATGAAGCACAATCCGAGAACTGTCTTGTCTGATTCGGCGATAAATAGCATTAATAATGTTTCTCCAATGGAGAGAAATAGGCTGCAGGCAGCTCACTCAAATTACTTGGACAAGCTGGATGAGAAGTTTGGAAACGTGGCTCCAGTGGATCGCACACGGGAGTATTAGAGAAAAACTGAATATGGAATTGCGCTCCCTTTACCAGGGCGGCCAGAAATGGATGTAGAAATGAAACTTGTACCGTCAACATTTTCATCCAAAGTGGAATGCAAGCTAGCTCTGTAATTGCTACAGTAAAAACTGGTTAGTACAATATCTGATTACAACGATATACTCTATATTACGATCTACACCCCTTAATCAAAGTATTTTTGGTGTAATATTGCGATATTTTAACTTCTAATGATATCGTTAAGTTTCCCCCACCAAAATCGGTATAAGTAGTAGAGATTTTATATGGGAGGGAGCCCAATTTAGCTGGCAAGGTAAACACCTTAAGCCTTTTTAAGTATAAAGCCCCCCTTTTATTGCTTATTAACCCAACACGTGACTCTTCGTATAACAATACCATCAGTATAACAATACGCCCAGCCGTACAAACCGTATCGTACTAACCAGTTTTTACTGTATAACAAAACTAAGATGGATGGAATGATAGATGAAGGTTGCTTCTTGTACTTTGGAATGGCAAATAACGTGATGTTTGATCTCCTTTAGGAAGACGCCAAGCAATGTTTCAATCTTTTTACAGCTCCACGTTGACCATATCCCTATGCGAAATTATATCCCATCGTGCCCATTGTCACTTCCTATCTTCAAGTACCTCGATATGTCCGAGGCTGTTGACTTCTGCCTTGCAGTTCCTTATCTGCTAGTCAAGGCTATGCGCCACATCTCCACGTAGCATTAGACCGTTTTTTTGGAGGACCACCCACTACACCACCTGCCCGACCGGGCAAGGTGCTTGCCACCCCCCCCCCCCCCCCCTGCCTCCCCCCTGTATCAGGCTTGCATAGTAATATAAGGTGGCTTGCACAACTCTTGCCAAGGGGTAGATGGTGGTTTAATTAACCCACCCGGTAGGTGAACTGCACCACCCAACTACCTTCCGTAAGAGGGCTAGTTAATTAAGTAGTGCCCGCGGCGATAAGGCTATTCAACCCTTACGGGCAAGGGGGTACGCAAGAGAGTTATAATGACGCAATTGCGAGAGAACGCGCCTTCCTTTTCTTACCACCTTATAATTAGATTACCTCCTACTAAGCCTCTAAATTGTTAGTTACTAATTGTAATATTAAATTTAAGTTAGCGGGAACCTCGCGGCTCTATGGGGGGGGGGGGGGGGGGGGTGTAGAGGATAGTTGGCAGAGTCCCTTTAAAGTTCAGTTACCCCCACCATGTATAATGATTTTAAATTAATTAGAACCCTTCTTTTAGAATCCTGCTATAGGCTTCGTGTATAAGGATATATATAATATTAAGCCAATATTGTTGCCGCCGGAGTCCTCGTAGGTAAGTTATGTATTGCCCTAATTGTATAAGCTCTCATTATCGCTAGTGCACCTAGTTGCCCCCCCTTCTCCGCATACACCTCTATAGGTAGCTTACTCGTCGTCGCCGTACTTTAAAGCCCACTATAAGGCTCGGCCTATCCCTATATAGCAGCCACTATAAAACGGTGTTTTAACTCCCTTGCAGCCTCCAATTATAATCCTATTATTAACTGTACGCCTAGCAGGTACCTTAACCCTGTTAACAAAGCAATTAGTAAAGGCCCCAGAGCTAGAGCGTAATCCTAATACTTTAAAGCCTGCGGGGGAGAATATAGTATTTAAGACTTCTAAAAGGATGGGCAAATAGGTGCCAAAGAAGGTTTTTATTAAGTAGAGTAAAGGCCTTAAACTTAACGTTGCGAGAATAATTATTAGTAGAAAGTAATAATATTTAAATTCTTTATCGAACGATACCTTTTGTAAGGATATTAAGAAAAGATCTTAAGCGGGAGCTAAACTTTAAGCTGTATAATCTTTATAGAACAGTATTTGGTAGTAAGAATAGTATAGGCCGCAATGGTAAGCAAAAGATCCTTCCTAGCTAGATTAGCAAGAGGAGGAAGTTTCTAGCTAGCCGTAATAAGGGAATAGGAAGGGAGCAACTTAATAAGTTTAATCGCTATATAGATAATATAATTAGTATAGTAGAGGAGAAGAAGCGTAGGAAGGAAGACGACGCTAAAATAGATAAGCAGCTTAAGCAGGAGAGGAAGGATAAGTATAAGTTACATGCCTCTATGTTAAAATGGGCGTTAAAACATAGAGCTAGTAAACTTAACTCCGCGGGCAATTTGCAAGCCACCAATTCGACTAATAAAGCGCGCGATATAGCTATATATTAAGGCTCTTATCTAGAGCGTTCTTAAAAGCGTGTCCTAGTTAATAGCGTGTTAATTATAAATAACCTAAATAAAGTATTAAGCGATACTTTAAGCTCTAAGAGAGTATGGCTGCCTCCTATAAGAGAGCCATACAAGAGGAGCTTTAACTAAGGAAGGAGGAACTAGAAATCTAAAGGCGTTGCTTTAAGCGGGAGGACTTTACTACAGGTAAGGTTATAGAGCTTAATAAGAGGCTTAATAAGAGTAAGGAAACTGCAAGACGTTATAATTAAGAATAGAATAATCGCTTTAATAGGTTAAAGGATTTTTTAGTAAAGCTTTACGAGAGAGAAAGTAATAGGCAGTTAGGTTAGAGAGTACAATTTTTGGTAGTAGAGACCATAATATTTTTATATTTCGGTAATAGATTAAGATTAATCTTTAGCCAGTGTGTCCAATAGCCAGCGACGCTGGCAGCTACGCTGCCAAGAAGCTGATAATGTAAGCAGTCAGCTAGCAGTCAGTCTGCGTATAGGGTAGCTACAGTCAGTCAGCAGTCAGTCGGTAATAAAACTACAGCGAGCTGACAGCTCGCTGCCCTGGTGGTAAGAAAAGGAAGATTTGGTGGTGTTTTGAAGCTTTTGGCAGAATTCGGATCTTCGGCTGAAATCCGGTTGGCCAAGCAATGGGAAACCCTTGGGAATCTCTCGCTTAGCCATAGTAAATAGTGCATTTTCCCCAATATCTCCACTACGCGTATATTTAAATTTACCTTTTTATTACCTATATAAAATGCAAAGTACATTACATTTTACGCCCCGGCAAGGTAGTAGAGCTTCTTCCTCTGCTTCTTCCTCTACTTCTTCCTCTGCCTCTTCCTTGTCAACTTCATCTACGCGTCCTTCAGTACCGCGCAGGCCTCGTGGATCAACTGCTTCCTCCCCTCTTCCAACTGACGACGATACTGAATCGGGCGATGGAGATAATTCTACATCGCGAGAGCCTCCTCCAGCTGATTAGAACTACGGCTGTATCAAGCCAAAAAGATCGTTACCAGCGGTCCCAGTAATGAATGGATTGATATTTTGACCAAATATCAATCGTTATCATTAAGGGAGCCAAAACATCGTGATATGAATGGATATTCGCGATATGGCTTATATAAGCTACGTCACCAGTCTTGGTATAGAGGAAGCCATATCACGAGATTATGGTTAGTGTTAGGGGGGTGGTCGAATAATATTGTAATAAGGGAGCATCTGCGGGCAAGTATTAAATTTTTATTTATGCGTATATATTAGAATATAGAGCATACAAGTAATACTGCGTATACACCTTAGCATCCATTTACTGCTTCAACTTTCCTATATATATTCATAAGCTTATGGATATTCATTCATAAGGATCTCAAAAAATCCAATCATTATCATTGCTTATGAATGAATATATCATTGGGACCCCTGATCGTTACTAATAAGTAATCAACTGTTGGCTAACACAATTAAAGCAGATTAATGTCAGAAGTGGTGGTTAATTAAAGGCCTTTTATCAAGCAGTTTAGTCGACTGTATCAACTCTAATGGAGCTTCAACTACACCAGTGATCTACTTGGACTGGAGCCAACCTGGAGCGCCATATGGATCGCCCAAACTTCTGGAGCTGGATTGCTTGATTTTATTGGTGGACTGGACTGGATTAGGGCTTATAGAGGCTCCTGGCGCTCCAGTTCCATTCCTTATTCAGACATAAGGCTAATAAGGACAGGACGCTAAGGAGTCAATGCGAGTGGTGGCAGCCAATTAGTAACCTCACACCGTCTCAAAAGACGGTCAATTACCGTAGAATTAAGGGGTTACCCTCCTGTCGCTCCTACTGCGCATACTACTCATCAATTTAGTGTTGTCAGATTACTGGCTAGGCTGGTGGAAATATAAATAAGAGGCTCTATAAGGAAGAAGCTATGGAGCTCAATCGCCCCTAAAGATATCTACAAAATGGCCCATATACTATCACGTGACTTATCACATGCATGCCGCCAAGCTTAAAGAGACTGCCCAAGTACCCCCCTACCAACAGGTGTTTTGTTTGCTCACTATTATGGTTACCAAACAAACTCGCCTACCAGCGACGAATTAATATAGTATTGCGCGCTTCTTGCCTAATAACTTAGCCGCACCCCTATCTAACAACGTTATTCTTGCCCTAGAGTATATTAACTCTAGAGCCAAAGGCCTCCCAGAGGTAGAGGAGTTTAAATATAGCGGTATATAACCCTACACCAGAGCAGCATAGGGAGTGCATAAAGGAGCGCTAAGCTACAGATGTGGCTGCCGCCGCCACTACCTAGGTGGAGGAAGAGGATACGGAGGATAATAAGGAGGTTCTGGCGATAAGAGCATGCTAGTAGTAAGGATAGAGGCGACGATGAGGATAAGGGCAATGATGAG
>Ga0307507_10005645_pt1 | contig 20314 bp, 6 predicted proteins | sample 7_EM_MG_FD_207223 | JGI IMG/M metagenome (GOLD analysis project Ga0307507, IMG submission 207223) | Populus trichocarpa ectomycorrhiza microbial communities from riparian zone in the Pacific Northwest, United States - 7_EM | ecosystem: Host-associated > Plants > Roots > Unclassified | place...
CCACCATGCCAAGACCAGTGATACTGCCTATATCTAAGATATCGCGATTATTCATTCATATCGCGATATTTTGGTTGGCTTATGAATTGAATGCGATATAGGGCCTATTTATTCATTCATTCATCATTGACAACCCTGCCTATAACCCTTATAGTTAAGACATAAGCCCATCCAAGCAGCTCCTCGACTATCTGCAGGCTAGCTTAGCATGCACCGAAAAGGGCGAGATTGGCTGCGTTAATGGCCCAGATTAATGCACCCTTACTTTAAGAACATAGCTAGTGGGCAGAGTTTGTTAAATTAAGGTTATGGGGCTAAAACTCTGTGTATTGCTTATTTTCTATATAGGTAGGTAAAGAGATTTTAAGGAACTTCAACCGCACGGTTAAAGTTATCTAATTGGTTAGATTCCTACTAAGAGGTTTTGCCTATAAGTTATAACAGGCTTGTATAAATGCTTCTAAACCAAAGCTTATAGATTGCTACTATATAAGAATACTAAGCTAAGGAGAAGAAGAAGTCTGTTAAAGACTAGTAAGATATAAAGGGGTCGCTAAGGCGCTAGTAGTAAGTAAGCCAATAGCAATTTTCCATCCCAGGGATAGAAAATCCTAATTGGTCGGCTCTATAAGTAGTGTTAGCAGAATATGGCAGAATTTGGCAGAATGCCTAGAAAGTAGCAGGTGACGCGCTCTAGCACCATTACATTACCCCCCCTCCTAAAAAAGCCTACCCTTAGGCTTTGTCTAAGTTCTTTATTATTATTTGGATTGTTATAGTTATCTAACCCTTCCTTCTAGCATTTAATCTAGCTATCTAGTTTACGTAGTAGTCTAGGGAGGTCTAGGTAGGCTAGATAGAAATCTTATAGCTTATAGGGAGAGTACTTAAAATTAGATATAGGGTACCATTCTAGGTCTTTATTATAACCTACCTAGCTTATATAGTATTTTAAGGTACTATAGTCCTTCTTAACTGCTAAGATCTCTTTAACTTCCTATTTTTTATCCTCTATAATCTAGATTGGCGGTAGGGGGTTATTATACTATCTAGGCAATAGGTTGTCCGCGGCCTTCTATAGTTAATCTAAAAAGAAGATAGGGTGGATCTTTATTAACTCTAGTAGCTTAGCCCTAAAAGAGTGCCCTACCTTCTTAGGGATCTTATAGGGGCTAGCTATTTAGTGGTCTAGCTTATAGCTTGGCCTCTAGGTCTTCTAGTTCTTTATTAATACCTATACCTTATCTCCTACATAGAAGTCTACTTCGCAATAATATTGGTTTACGTTGGCCTCTTTCTTCTCTTATACCTTTTTTATAATTGCTTAGGCAGTTTCCTAGGCTCCATATATTCTTTTAGCGAATATCTAGGCCTCTTTATAGCTAAGGCGTTTATGGGCTGTTATAGGTCCTATAGGTCTATCCCAATTAAAGGATGTTCGTGGCTTATATTTATAGAGTAACTTAAATGGCGACATTCCTATACTACTATAAGGGAGCGTAAGCTGTGCATAGTCTATTATAGGCAGTAGTTCTAACTAGTTGTCCTAGTAGTAGTTAATAAAGGGGCGAAGTTACTAGTTAAGGTATTAGTTTATAATCTTGGTTCAGCTGTTAGTCTAAAGGTAGAATATAGTAAAGAGCTTAATCTTAATCCTAAGGATGCGGTAGAATTTATTCTAAAAGTCTAATATAAATTAGGGCCTATAGTTAGAGATAATTAACTTAGAAGTGCTATGGATCTATTAAATGTTGTTAATATATATATGGGCCATATCCTTTACAGTTATAGTCTTAAAGTAGGGGAGGGAAATGGCTTACTTAGTTAGTTAGTTAACTACTATAAAGGCTATATTGTAGCCATATTTATCCTTTAGGAAGATTTTAAAGTCTATTATAATATGCTGCCAAGGGCGTTTGGGAACTAGTAGTGGTTATAACTATTTAGGGGTTTAGTCCCTAGGGGTATCTACCTATCTATAAGCATAACAATTCCTAATAAATCGTTTTATGTTAGACAGAAGTCCTCGCCAGTAGTAGCAAGGCGCTAGTAGTTAGTAGGTCTTATTTTAGCTAGGGTGCGTTATAGAGACTTAATAGTGGGCTTTACGGATTAGCTTTATTTATAGGTTGTTAATATCTAGAACTATAAGCCGTTTTTAGTATAAGAGCAGTCTGTCTTCTATTTCTAAATTAGGGTTGCTTTTTATAGCTTAGTTATAGAGGGCTTTTAGGAATTTAGCTGTGCGGTTTATAATTAGGATGCGGTTAATTAGTCCTATTAGTTTATTTAAGATCTCTCCTCCTATAGGCGCTAGCTTATTCTATTTAGGGCTTAGTTCTTTAAGGATATATAGGTTAAGCTATTTGGGATAGAGGAGGGCATGTATCTAATATTAAGCCTTTAGTTTATCCTATGGTTCTATATCTGTTAGATAATCTGTATTCTCTAAGGCGTGGGACACGTGCACGAGTCACGTGCACGGGACACGTGCATTGTAAATCTCTTTATAGAGCCCTAGGGGCCCTAGGTCAAGACCAGCGACATTAAATCGACATCAATAAACGATCAAGTCAAGATTATCAATCAATTAACCCATTTCATTAATGAACCCCTCTACATGAATTATCTAACAGTTATGAGCCCGGTCCGCCGACTCAAGAAGCTATTTAGCTATTACTCAATCATTTGGAGAAATTCTACCTCATCGTCAGACTCTGACACCTCATCGTCAAGGACGTAGACTCTGACAGAATCCTACCTCAAGTGTCACAGGACGATTCTGACACAAGATTCCACGAGATTCCACGAGATTCCACGAGAAATCCTACCTCAATCGTCAAAGGACGATCCTGACGACAAGGACGATCCTGACGACAAAATACCATCTCAATTCCTCCTTTGCCTATCAGTCAAATGACTCAACCGTCAAGTTTGTCGACGACGATCATCCTCAATAAGCCAGAAGACTGGGAACAATGGCTATGGCAACTCCGAGCCGTCGTGGATCAGCAAATTTGGGCCCACGTTAACCCAGCCATAGAAGCACCTTAAGAAGGTCTACTTGAAAAACCACCTTATCTAAAGGTTACAGATTTTAACGAGAATGTAACCTTATATATATAGCTCTCGACAAATTAACAGAGAGTGTACGAGAATAGTAGACGATACTATAACTAAGATATAAAGTATTTCCTAAAATAGGAAGATTATCTTTAATAGATCCGCACCTAGATTACGTCTATAGTATTAACTTAGAAGAAGCTACTGCTTAACCCTTCCCTAACCATTAAAGAATGGCTATTCCGGCTAAAAGAGAACATAGAACCTACCTTGTTATTTATTAGGAAGAAGGTATAACACCAGTATACAAAAGCCCTTAAGGGGTTTAAATACTTATTAAAATTAAATTAGTAGTTAGATTAATAGGAACATATAATAGCCCTAGGAGAGAAGTATAAGATCCCTTAAATATCTAATAGAATCTGGCTTTAAGATTTGGTAGATATTATTTAACCTTTTAGCAATGCCTACTATATAAAGTATACTACTAAGTTAAATAACCTATAGAAGTTAAGATCTTCCAAATACCGCAGAGTAGTAAAGGAGCTATAAGAAGGACTTAAAAGACCCTTAAAGTAAGCCAATGCTACTATAAGAGGAAGTACCTTTAACACAGACTTTACAGAGTAAGATATTAAGAATCACTCTAATACTACTAAAGGTTTATAAAGAGGAAAGGCCTTAGTACGTAAAAGCCGCTTAAAGAGAGCCAGGACACTAGTAGATAAAAAGACGTCCTATAAGAAGCTAATACCTAAGTGCCTAGCATGCGGAATACAAGGACACTCCCTTTAGGACTATTAGTATTTATTTAAAAATAAGAGACCTGTAGGAGTTATAATTAGAGATACTCATATTAAAAAGGCACTAAAGAAGGTAGAATAGAATAAGGATCTTACTAATCTAGTTGCCAAAATTAGACATAAATAAGAAGATAAAGCTTGATAACAATAGGACAAGAGTTAGGAGATAATTAAAAAGAGCAAGGGAATCCTACGTCTTAAGGACGGTGCCTTTTATATAGACTTTAATACGAATATAGTGTCGTTCCGTCTACTTTGAAAACAAGGGTACTACTAAAATAATAAAGGATGATATAATCCTATACTAAATAGAAGAACGTCACGGATAACAGACTATTAAAATAAGTCTAACTAGGGAGTTTATTAGCGTTTAATACAAGCCAACTGCTACGCCGCTAATAGAAGCGTAGAGTATTATTAAGAGACATTTGCCTAGATGTAAAAGGTAATATATAACTATAGTATCTACGTCTAGGTCATCTAGGACCTATAAGGTCTTACAAAGGTTCTTAGATTAGAATATTAATAAACCCTATCTTAACCTCTATATTAACTAGACGACCTTAAGAAAGCGCTAAGGGATTACATTTAAGCCTTCGGCGCTATACCTAAGCTCAGAACGGTACCGCCAAACGCTTAGGGGGTATAATTATTAAAAAAGTATGTAAAGGGATAATAGACCCTTAGCTCATTAAGACCTACCTACAAAAGCTACTATATTGGCGAGTACAATATCCCGGACCCTAATGGCCATTCCCTTAAAATTCGACCTAGAGATGACACAGAAAGATGCAGACAACACAATTATCTATTATAATCTTAATAAAGTCGTCTATTAATAACATTGTCTTCTACTACCAAAAGACAGATAAGAAGAAAGCTTAAGAAGCAATTAAGAAGCTAAATAAGGAATACTAGATAAATACCCTTAGCAAGCTAAAATAGTTCCTAAGAATCTACGTGCTACGCAATCGTAGCCAGAGGCTCCTATGGCTATCCTAAAAAGCCTATATCGAGAAGATAGCTAACCAGTATAAGATAGATCTTAAAAAGGGCGTTTTCTAGACACTCCTAAGGCAGAATTAGAACTCCTCCCTACTAATCACCGATCGATTTGTCTAATACGTCCGTCCCCTAATATAGACCTACTAGTCCGTCCTATATCCCTACCAAGAGAAGCAGCTTCTATAATGCTATATTAGAGACCAGTATCTATATAGCATAAGGAGCAGAGCAATCTACTATAGAGGAGATAAGGAAGGAACAAACGGTAGAGGGAGAGACAAAGGAATACGCAATAAAGAACAAGACGACGGAGATAGTAGAGGTAAAGCGTAATCATTTATCTATACTAGCGATGTATTATTCGCGGACAATTCCATTAATAGAAAGAGCTCGTAAGGATATATTATAAAGCTATCCAGAGAACCGATCGTATGGAGAGCAAATAAGCAGGATATAGTAACTACGTTAAGTATAGAAGCCAAGTTATTAGCCCTATTTTAGACAGCAAAAGAAGCTATCTTTACTAGTAGGATGTTTAAAGCAACTAAACAAGCCCTTAATTATCAAATACAATAACACCTAGACACTTTAACTAATTATAAAAGATACGGCAAAGCTAATTATAAAGCTCTAACACGTTAATATCCATTAACACTAGCTACGTTAGGAATACGCAATAAGACAAGTATAATTTCAATAGATAGTAATGAAGGAGATAATTGCTAATGGACTTATAAAGGCCCTGCATAAGCAGAGGTTTTAAAGCTTTGTTAATATAATCGGAATAGTGGATATTAAGGAGCGGCTAGATAAGGAGAAGTAACTAGAGGACCTAAGGGAGAAGGTTAGGGCGAGAAGGAAGGATTTAGATAAGATTATGGTTTAATTAACACATTAACGGGCACGAGAAGGTAGTTAGCTTTGACCTCAAAAAGCTTAAAGCTAAGGGGGTGTGTTAGATAATCTATATTCTCTAAGGCGTAGGACACGTGCACGAGTCACGTACACGGGACACGTGCATTGTAAATCTCTTTATAGAGCCCCAGGGGCCCTAGGTCAAGACCAGCGACATTAAATTAACATTAATAAACAATTAAGTTAAGATTATTAATCAATTAACCTATTTCATTAATGAACCCCTTTATACGAACTTCGTGACAATATCCTATTCTTGTAACGGAACCTTGTAGCAGGAACTACAATGGGTTCTATTAATGGGCTGGGTATATAGGTACAACAAAAACAACAACGTAATAATAACTGGTGGAGTGGTTGCCTAATAGATTAACTCCAATTGTATTCTAAGATTCACTACAAGGAGAGAACTATCTACGGTAGGGACTAAGGTCCTTTAAATACACAACCGTACTCCTAAGAAATCCTCTCTTATACGTGAGGTACGTGTTGTACGTGTTATATATAGCGTACACTGCGTGCTCCTTATATACTGTGTACAACATTATATAACTCGCTTACCATTCCTTGTCACATGGTTCCACCAGATCTATTCTGGACTGTGCCTATATTAACTAACTAGCTTCCGCCAACTCTTCTCTAAGTAGTTATAATATTGTACTTAAAGCGTCTGTAACACTATCTCCCTCCTCTTTATCTTTATCCTTAAAGATTCCTAACATCTCCAAGTCGTCCACTAGAGGTGTAATGTCCGTTTAATTAGTCTGGTTAATATCCTTGCTTATTATGCCTAAAGCTCCTTCTTCTTTATAAGCGCAGCGCCGTGCTCGCACCGTGGCTGCCATACTGTCGCTTAGTGAGATAATGCCGTCTCCGTATTCTTATTGCGCAAAGGCGGGGTTGGTATATATCGCGCTGGTAAGTCCTTTATCTTAACAACCCTTATCTTGCTCAGAGTGTACTAAAGCAAACGTTTAATTATCCTGCGACGTTCGCTCTGTTTCTAACACTAAGTGTACACGTCCTATGACTCTTAACAGTCTTTAAGTTCCCTAAGTAACTTATTATAGGGTCTCGTGTTTAATCTACCGCTATAAAGCTTAACGGTAAGCTCTTAAGCGCCTTAGACAAGCTTTATTATTCGCAGGAAGTGGAGCAGGAGGCTATAGCTGCTTAATAGCGTGCCCTTAAAGCCTGTTTATCCGCTTCTACCCGTCTTCTTTATCTTAAACGTGTTTATAAGAAGGTCCGTTCTAAGAAATAGAAACTTGTTTAACAGGGTTTATCTAAGCTAAGTAACAAAAGGATTAACTCTCCTCCTATAAGGGAAACAACTCCAAGTAGCTTAGCAATTGCTCCTCTTAGGTCCCCCTTAGGTAACTTATTTTTCAGCGATCCCTCTTTGTTAATATTGCCTAACCTACTCTCTTTTAATACTCCCGTACCTTTCCCATAGCGTTTCTTAGGTTGCTTAATGGTTCCTAGGTAGTCTCACTATAGCCTATCCACTTTACTTTATACCATGTTTCGTCATCCACGTCCTCATAACTGATAATCTTTAAAACTTGCTATTTATCTTCTTCCTGTCCTCTATACGTGTCTACCTTATAGACTGGTGGCTTAATATTTCCGTATACTGGCTCTAGTATTGCGATATACTATATAGGGTAGATTTTTATTTTGGCTAGTAGGTTTAACTTATACGTAACTAATAAAATTCTTTACTTAACTTTAAAAGGTCCTAGTCTAACGTGGTCCAACTTCTTGCTTAGTTATTAACTCTTAAAGTTTTTGTGTAGTAGCTATACTTTATCCCCCTCCTTAAGATCTGGTCCCTTAGATCTCCTAGCATTGTAGTACCTTTTCATTCATTCTTATACTAGCTTAGCTGTTTCTTTAAGGTTTATATAAAGATTTATTAACGTCTCCATTCTTTATTTAGCTGTGCTACTTGTCTTTTTTGCTTAACGTAGCGATAACAATGTTCTTGGTTCGTATCCGTAATTCGCCTTAAATAGTAATATCCCCATTTCTTCTTGCGGTGTTGCATTGTATACAAACTATATAACTGGTAATAGCAATACCCAATTGTTCTATACGTGATTAATATAATGCCTTAGATACTACTTTAGTGTCTAGTTTAGTCTTTCCGTTTATCTATCTGTCTGCGGATAATACACTGTAGATATTACTGCGCGAACCCCTTGTTCTGCCAGAAATACTTCCTAAAATGCTGCTATAAATCTTGGATCTCTATCCAATATAATCTTATTTGGTGCTCTATGTCTTGCGAATACTTCTTTTATATAGATTCTAGCAACATCTTCTACTAATATCTCTTTAGTACATGCTATAAAGTATCCCTACTTTATTAGCTTATCCACTATTACTAAGATCGCGTTATAATCTTGTCCTATAATAAAATCTCTTGACTTTAGTAACTTAATAATAAAGTCCTATAATATAACCTCCCATAGTCTTTCTGGTGTCTTAATAGGTTATAGCCCTCTATACGGCTTATGCCTTGTTGGTTTATTCCTTTAGCAATCTAGATATTTCTTTATAACTTGTCTTGCTAGTCCCTAGATTCCTTAAATAATATACTCCTCTTAAAGTCTTAATACTAAGCCTATAGCTCTATTATGTCTTTATATTATTCCCTTGTGGAATTCCTTAACAAATTCTTCTGCGATAGACTTAGGCATATACGTTGCTTTTCTATTTTTATATTGCTCTAAGTCTTAATCCTCTTCCTATACTTCTTGGATCTTTTATATCTAATTACTCTCTAGTGATTTGTGGATCTGACTTTCCTTAGTTGCTATAATCTTTGGATAATTATACCTAATTAATCCGTCTTAATCCTTTCGCAACAAAGCTCCCAATAGCTTTTTATCACTTTATAGTTTAGCCTTTCTGCTTAGAGTATCTGCTCGTGCATTGTCTATACCCTTGGTATGCTGAATTTTGAAATAATATTCTATAAGCATTTCCGCCCATCTAACCTGTCTCCGGTTGAGTTCCTTTATTATTAGGAATCCTGTAAGGTTCTTATAGTCCGTCTTAACCATAAATAGTTTCTCTATACCTTATAAGAATGCTCTCTATTTCTTAAGTGCTGCAACTATACCTAACAACTCTTTGTTATAGATGTTATAGTTTAACTCTAGTGGTGTCATCTTCCAACTATAGTATACCACTGGGTGCCATCCATTTTGATATTTCTATAGGAAGCACGCTTCTAGTGTAAAGTCTAATATATCTATTTCTACAACCGTCTCTAGACCTGGTTAATAGATCTTAAGAACTAGCTCTTAGGTAAACAACTCTTTAACTCTCTTAAATAATTCTTATTACTCCTTTCCCCATACCTACAGTTCTTCTCTCTTAGTTAACCGCATAAACGGCTTAATGTCCTATAACCATTGCGCTATAAACCTTCTATAGTAATTGCAAAACCCTAGAAATAATCTTAACTGTGTAACGTTCTCTAGTTCTTACTAATTTACTATAGCCTCGATCTTCTTTAGATCTATACTAAGTTGGCCTAGTTCGATAATAAATTTAACAAAATCGGTCTTTCTAGTAAAGAACTCGCATTTCTTAATTGCTACTGGCATTTATTCTTCTTATAGTCTCTTTAAAACCCACTTAACGTGTTCTCCGTGCTCTTCCTCATTCTCTAAGTAGATAATAATGTCGTTAAGGTATACTATAATAAATTCATCTAGGTGTTCTCCTAACACACTATTAATTCGCTTCTGGAACGTTGCTAGTGCGTTTATAAGCCCGAATTGCATAACTAATGGCTTATATAGTCCTTTCTTTGACCTAAAGGCTGCCTTTTATTCGTCGCCTTTCTTAATTCTAATCTGGTGGTATACCTATCTTAGATCTATCTTTGTAAAGATCTTTACGTTGCCTATCCTATCTTAGATTTCGCTAATTAAGGGTAAAGGATACCTATCCTTCCTAGTAATGCTATTTAACTATCTATAGTCTATACACATCCTAAGTTTTCCGTTTTTCTTTGGAATGAACAGTACTAGATATCCTGCTAATAACTATAACAGTCTAATATATCCCTTTTATAAGTTCTCCTGGATAAACTCCTTAAGCGCTACTAACTCTGTTTTAGTAAGCTTATAGATTGGAAAGAACTTTAGACTTATTCCCTCTTCTAATTCTATCTTATGGTCCTAAGCTGCATGCTCTAACAGCTTCTTACTTTCTAGTAACTATAACTTTTTTCCATACTTATGGTATCTCTTTGGTATATAACTTAAGCCTCGCTCAGTCTCCTTATATATCGCTCTGACTTGGTACCATACTAACTTGGTTTGCTGTCGCACTTTACGTTATTATATATCCTTAATATCGACTTGACCTATAACCCAATTGATCTTTAGATTGTACTTCTATAACTAAGGCATTCCTAGTATCGCCTTGTCTAATCCTAACAGTAGGATATCAAAAGACATTCTAACTGGTCTCCCTTTAATAGTTATTTAAATAGGTCCTGTTTTAAGATTAATAATGCCTCCTCTATAGGCTATCTAATCTCCTAAAATTGTTATAAGTGGATATAGGTGTTCCTTCTGTCTATATAGTAACCCCATTCTCTCCACTACCTTTGGTGATATATGGTTCCTAGTTGCTCTACTATCTACCAACGCTTTAAACTGCTAATCTTGCTACTTAGCTCTTAAATTTAGGTGTTATCCTTAAATTCCTTTAAGGGTCTAAGGTTCTAACACTGGTTCCCTCTAGTCCTATATGCCTCCCCTTTTCCTAACTATTGGCTGCTTGCTCTAGTTTATACTTAGTCCCCCTTTAGCTAATACTTAGTTCATTTCTTTTCCTCTATGTGCCATGGATAAGTGTTCTCTAGGTACTTCTACTACTATTATCTGTCTAGGCATTCCTCCATAAGGAATCTTCCTAGTTAAAGTATTAAGTCTCCTTAACCTTGTACTTCTACTGGGTGCCAACTATGCATATACTTGGCGTTTCTAAACTGCTTTTCCTCTAATGCCTAATATATTCTTGCTGGGTACTTCTAGTTCTTATCTTTAGGTGCTCTATATATATTACATGTATTATCCACATAAGCTATCTATAATAGTGTATAATGCGCTATATATTTTGGGTTAACTCTTAGTTCGTCTTTATTTTTAAGTTTAAACCTATACCTGGTTGACCTAACCACTGGTATCTCTGCTACGGGTACTAAAACTTGTTGTTTGCTTCTCCAGTCCCTAGACCTCTCTTTTAGGTTCCTTAACGTTATAATTAATGCTCCTTTAATATAACTTATGCGTTTCTCTATAATGGGTTAGTTTTAGACAACTTTTTTATTTAGCTATATATAAAAATCTTCCTATTTGTTATTGTGTCATTGCCTATACCACTTTCCGTATAACTGGTTTAGTGTGTATGGTCTATCCGTTAGAAAGTACCTTGTTATTGCTGCATTATGACATCCTTTAGTATGCCTTTCTTTAAACCTAGTTGGGATATCTAGATCCTCCTCTTGTTCCAGTTTATCTAACCACTTTACCCTAGGTATCCCTGCACTCGGCCTATTAGTAACTCTTTATACAGGTGCTCTGTCCCTTATATAACCTGGCATAGCTGATCTCTTATCTAGCTTTTGCTCTTGCTATATAATAATTCTTGTCCTAAACTTATTTATAGTTTCTTGTTTTCTGCGTCTTGTAGCTGGATCCTTATAGTTATCTTGCTTTTTAATCCTGGTATCTACTGTTCGATCTTTAGGCTGAACACTACGTTTACCTGAAATTGCTAATGTTCTTATTCGTTCCCCAAACTTATAGTTCTTGAACTTGCGTCCTATACTCATTCATTTGTTACTGAACTAAGTTACTACCCTTTTCCATCGGTTTTTATCTATTGTGGGTTCTTAGGTATGTCTTATCTTGTCTTAAAAGTCTTAAGCTTCTCGCATCTCCTCTTAAGAATCTTAAGCCTGTGGCCTTTTGCCTTTATTAAGTAATAAGCTAGCACTAGCAGTTGTCTACTTACTTAGTTTCCTTTAAACGTTGCTCCTATTATCTTATAAAGCAATGGAAATTATATCTAATGGTGTTATAATATCCATTACTAAACCTCATTCAGTAATGGTCTCAGTCTCTACTTCTGTTGCGTTATTAAGGTTTAAGTGCTCCCAGTTAGCCTCCTTTTCGTCCTCGTCACTGTTAATTAATAAATACTCTAACTCTATTATTATTACTACTAATCTTCGTCCACATGTGGCTATAATATCTTAATCTAGCTTATAGAGTTAATCTTGTTCTTTATCTAACTCTCTAGTTCCTTGGAGTCCTTTTAACTCTAGCTCCTATGGCTAATAGCTTGCGCCGTACTTAGCGTCCTTATAAATTCGGTATGCGTTATTGTAACAATACGCAAAACTGTTAATTAAACACTCTTTTATTCCTCGCAGTGCACCATTATCTTTTTATATGTACGTGCCGTCTGCTGGTCTGGTTCCCTTTACTATATAGTTGCTCTAACCACCTCTATAGTCTCTGGCGAAATAACCCTATTTTCCGTAATTTATGTAAGCTCTATCTTTAAACCATTTTTCTTGCTATAGAGTCCGCCTAAATATCTTCTACTGCTAAGTTCCCTGGTTTGGCCTCTACTCCTTAGTCCTTTAATTACTTAATCCTTAACCTTTAGGTTTCTATAGTTTCTTTTCCTATCTTTGGGTTTCTTTAGTACTACTTAGATCTATTAGCTCTGCGCCATTCCATAGTTTTTAACTCTATGTCTGTCGTTGCGTACTCTGCGCCTTATATAACTATAGAACTCTGTCTTGCCCTCTCTTAGCTTGTTCCCTTTAGTAAATTCTGTTATTAATCTTTATTAACTAATCTATTAACTTTCTTAGAGTATCCGCATCTTTTATTAGGATAATTGCGTCCTAGACTTTAGCCTTAAGTCCCTGTTTATACTATACTATAAGCGCCTTGTTATTCCACTTAACCTATATAGCTAGTGTTTAAAACTGTGTTGTATACTTAATTGCTAAAGTATGTTATACTAAGTTCTGAAGCTTTTGTTCCGCTGTAGTTGTGGCCTCCGGGTCTCTAAATATCTGTGTTAGTTGCTCTACAAACCCGTTCCAACTAGCAAATATATATTGTATATCTTGGTTAGTAGTTGTCATGCCATTAGCCTGTATTTCCGTAAAATACGGCTTAAACCACTTAAGTGCCCTCCCTATTAGGAATAATCCTGCATAGGCTACTTGGTCTAATAATGTTGCTAACTTCGCTCCTTCCTGTACTACCTTAAAGTGTATCTGCGTAAGAAATCCCTTAAGCTTCGACTTCTCCCCTAAAAATTGTTTAATTAAAGATAACTTAATCTTTGCTACTCTAATTCTATTAATGCGTTCTTTAAGTATCCTATTATTGTCTTATAAGTGATTAACTATTTCCTGTAACTAACCTTGCGTAACCACTTAAAAATCCCCGTTGTCCATACTGGTATTACCTGGTCCTGAGGTTGTAGCTGCCGTTGACGCTGTTGTGACTGGTGCTGCTCTAGGTGGCATGTTGTTCGAGTTTATTCTAATACCGTAACCTTAGTAGTGAATGTGTAACGGAACCTTATAGTAGGAACTATAATGGGTTCTGTTAATAGGCTGGGTATATAGGTACGACAAAAATAACAACGTAATAATAACTGGTGGAGTGGTTGCCTAACAGATTAACTCTAATTGTATTCTAAGATTTACTACAAGGAGAGAACTATCTATAGTAGGGACTAAGGTCCTTTAAATACACAACCATACTCCTAAGAAATCCTCTCTTATACGTAAGGTACGTGTTGTACGTATTATACGTAGCGTATACTACGTGCTCCTTGTATACTACGTACAATGTTACGTAACTCGCTTACCATTCCTCGTTACATAGTTCCACCGGATTTATTCTGGACCGTGCCTGTATTAACCAACTAGCTTCCGCCGACTCTTCTCTAAGTAGTTGTAATATCGTACTTAAAGCGTCCGTAACAGTTCTCTTTAGGTAAGGGTATTAGCTTTAGAATTTTGCCTACTAGGGCGGTATATAATTGTAAAGAAGAACTAGGAGAGTATTTTAGCCTACCTAGCCTATTAACTAGTAAGCTGCTTTATTATTATAAAATACTTAAGGGCTTTATAATTAGTATAGACTTTAATCCAAAAGTCTATGCTTCTAAGCTTTATGCGCTACTAGGATAATAATTATATAATAGCCAGCATTTCCTTATTATATACCTTGTAGTTATACTTAACTAGGGCTATTATCTTTAAGAAAAACGTAATAGGGTACTACTTGCTATCTAGGTGCAACTGTAAGAGAACTCCTACTACTACTTTATTAGAGGCGTCTGTTTCTAGCATTAATTTAAGGTCTAGGTTATAATAATAGAGAATTAGGGAGGAGGTAAGTTAGTCCTTTAATTCCTTAAAAGCTTTTATACAATTATTATTAAAAATAAAAGGCATATTATTCTTCGTTAGTTATATAAGAGGCTTAGCTATAACCCTATAGTTATAGATAAACTAGTAGTAGAAGTTATAGAAGCTAAGAAAGGACTAGATACCTTTTATAGTATAGGGGGGTTTCCAGTTATATATTGCCTTAACCTTCTTAGGGTTAACTTTAATTCCTTTTATACTAATAATAAACCTAAGGTACTTGGTTCGTTTTACTCTAAATTTACATTTCTTAATATTAACTTATAGGCCTACGTTCCGCAGCCTCTCTAGGACCTTTTTAATATAAACTTAGTGCTTAAGTTTATTGTTTAAGTATATAAGAATGTTATCTAGGTATACCGTGCAGAATTTATTAAGGTAATTAAAAAGAATATTATTTATATACCGTTGGTACGTGGCCAGCCTATTTATTAGTCTAAAAGGAAGAACTTTATATTTATAAGAACTGTAGTAGGTATAGAATATTATTAGGTCCTTTAATATAGGGTCTATCCTAATTTAGTAGAAAGCTTGGCGGATATTAAGCCTAGTAAAGATTTTAGCTTGGCTTAGACGTATAAGGGTCTTATTAATTAGGGGGAAGAGGTAGCAATCTTTCTAAATAATGGCGTTTAGTTTTTAATGGTTAATATAGAAGCGAAGGCCCTTATTAGGTTTCTTTATAAACAAAATAGGGGAAGTAAAAGGGGCCTAACTTAGTTTAATAAACCTCTTATAGAGGTTATTAATTAAGTACTGCTTAGTTACTTTTAGTTCCTTTATAGTTTGCTAGTAAAGGGGGCTGTAGCCTAGAGAGTTATTAGCCTCTAGTTAAATCTTATAGTTATAGGTTTAGTGGAGGGGTAGTATATCTAAGGCTGCTTTTAAAAACGCGTCTTTATAGTCTAAGAGATATATAGGGAGGAGGCGTTTAACTAGTTCCTTATTAGTTTTCTCTACTAGCCCTTCTTCCTTCTTATTAATAATCTAGTTAATTTTATATAAGCTAGTTATAAAGACCTTATTATCCTTCTGATATATATTAAAGTAGAAACCTATAGTATTAATTGCCATAATATCTACTATAGGGGGGTTGTGTGATAGTAGGGGTGTCCATAGCCTAGGGGGCCTTTAGCCTATTAGCGTTATCTTTACTCCCCTTAGCTCTTATTATATCTTCTAAAGGTTATCCTCTACATCCTATTAGTATGTCCTCTTCCTTATTAGCTAGATCTTCGCAATTTAGAAATTATCTACATTACTGTCCGTTCCACTTCTATAAGTAGAGTCCTCCTTAACTATAGTCCTTTAGGGAAGTATCCTTATTAGTATAGGGTTCTTACTAGCCTTATAGCGGGCGTCTTCTTAAGAAAAGGCTAGGTTATAGTCCCTAATATCTTGCTAGTAGATAGGGTTGGCCTTTATAGCTAACATCTTGTAATTGGTACGGATTTCTCTAATAAAGGAGGGTAACTTTGGTCTATTCTCCAGCTAGATAGACTATCTTTATTAAATGTTTAGCCAAATGTTAAAGTAGGATATCTATTTTTGGCTGAGGATTATATTATAGGACCCTAGGTCTAGGATATAAAAGGGGATACCAAACTGGTATTATCTATTAATAGCAATATATAGCTTTAAGATATAGGTAACCGGCTTACCAGCTTAGCTATTATGGCCTTTTACTTAAACAGGCTTCTCTAGTTAGGTAGTATTTACATTTAAGAACCTAGCAATATTATTTATATAAGTAGTGTTTATAAAGGCAAAGCTATTTACTCTAGTGTTAATAAGGGCAGTTATATTAACTCTATATCCATTTTAAGATACCATATATAGAACTATAAAGTGTTTTCCACCTATTAGCTAACTTAAATTAATCTCCTTAAGATTAATAGAATACCCTAGGGTTCTTTTTTTCCTAATTTGTTAGACGTTTCTTCTTCCTCTATCTCCTTAATATTACCTATATCCTTTGGCTCTAGGTAGGATATAGTAAAGTAACTATCCTTTCTGCAATTAAAGCATATAACTATAATAGGGTTAATTAGGGTGTTGCGATAAGCATTAGCTAAAGGTATAGTACGTGGCAATTTAGACAAGGCTCTTAGGTAGGTAGTTATAGCCGCCTTTAGTATAAGGGCAGTTATGGTTTATCTTCTAACGCCAGCTCCTGTTAATATAGTGGATAGGTTCCGGTTACTATAGGACTTATTTAGTTAGTTAGAATAAGTATTAATTTATTTTAATTCTAAATCTAGTAATAAACATTAGGCTGTAAGTCTTTAGTAGGTTAGTAGGTCGTCTAAGGCTACTATAATCCTCTCTTATAGTTAGACCGTTAGCTTGTTATATAGGTCTAAACAGTAGTTTCTAGGGGGAACCTAGCCTTTGCTAGCTAGGTGCAAAAACTAAGTTTAGAACTTAGTAAAGGATTAGTTTAGTTTTATTATTAGGCGATTATAGTTATAACGGGCATCCTGTACTTTATTTGGGTTAATATAGATAGTAGCTAGATGCTATATTATCTTATTAGCAAATATAAACCAAATAGGTAACTTGTCCTTAAACTTGGCCTAAAGGTGTCGCTAGGCGTCCCCAATGGTTTAACTAAAGAGGTAGAGTATTTTAGCTTCTTTAGAGGGAAAATAGTTATAGTTAATATAAAGCTTTCCTTATACCTAAATTCTCCAGTTCTTAAAGGTTAGGTCTATACCGTTTAATAATAGTAGGGGGTTAGGGAGCTTAACGGACTTTAATTGTTTTATTATTATATCCATACTCTCTAGTATATTATATTTAGTTAAGCGAATGGGTTAACTAAGGCCTTATAAAGGGGAGGCTGGGCTATTTTATAAGATAGTAAGGCTTTCTAGGATCTTTTTTAGAGTTTCTTATATACTTTAGGCTTAAAAACAATTAACTTTCTAATTAGCTGCAAGGGCACGAATCTGCCCGTCTATATCTATAATGTTATTATTATCTTTAATTTCTAATCCTAACTAAATCTTGTGTTCCTCTTGGGTAGAGGCAGGTCTTTTAGATAAGCTTACTTTAGGTGCCATTGTCAGCTTCCTAAGTGTATAATTACAGCACATGGTATACCAGACGCGTAGTTACGCGCTTGGTGCACTAACCACTTATATACTAACTAATTAGGGGGGAGGTGTGTCAGTATATAGACTACGTAGTCTACCTCAATAGAATCGAGAGTCACCATCCAAATGAGCATACAATACTATACGTATTTCGTGCCCCTGGATACGACTCACTTGTATTATTAAGTTGATATAAACACTGATCAGTAAGCGCGCACAGATCAGCAATCACTCAACACCTCCCCCCAAGCGATACACGACAGGGACCACCCGTTTATATCCTAGTACGACCTGCTAGAAGGTCGGAAGTTAGGGATTACGGACTATATCACCATCTCTGTATACTTATTCAAATCTTAGTACGGTTTACCAGAAGTTTATAGACGTGAATATAGACCTTTACGGAACCCCCTGCCCCCCTGCAAACCATTACGGACCTGTTAATCGCCTTTACGGACCATTACAAGACCTCTTAAACTATTACGGACCGTTACAAGACCTCCTCCACCCGCTATAAGCCACTACCACCCGCTATAAGCTCCTCTTGACCCATTACAGCTTATACAAACATACTATGCCACATAATATGGCAGATATAAGCCAGCAAATTAATGAAGGTCAAAAGAAGTAGAGTTAGGGAGTCGACCTTATATCTATAAACGACGTTAATAACTACATTAAGTTCAAAATCCTTAAATACAGATATTTTAAGTTTATAAATAACGACCTATAGGAGCAATACCAGGAAGACTTTGCAGACTTTACGGAAGCTACTTTCAAGGCTTGCGACCTTGTAACTATCTATAACCTACAAACCCTTTTACGTTACCAAGGTGTATGGGTTAAAAAAGATAAACAAGTCACTATAGCACAGTCCTTGTACAACACAGTATATAAGGAAGACCAAAAAAACTACCACACATGCAACCTTACCAAAAGGTAGCGCCACACTTCAAAACTTACGTATACCTATCTTACCATCAAAAACAATCGATTTTCCAACTTTTAAGACTTAATTCCCACTGCCTAGCGAGCTAGAGGTGGATTTATTTGTTATTTTACCCCCTTTCCCCCAATAGAAAATTCTTCTTAGGGGTAGTCCTAGCTTGTAAGCGAGGCACGGACAGGAACACCAAAACGATAAAATATAGAGGCTAGATTTTCTACTACCTTTTAGCCTAATCTCCCCAGAAATCTTCTAGTAGGATTAGAAAGGGCATAAGGATAGTAAAAACTAGAAAAACCCCCTATAAGACACACAATGCTAAGGCCTAATAGGTCTAAAAAAAAACCTCCTATAGAAATAAGTGATGAAGAGTCTATATTCACTTTTTCTCCCCCTTCTCCCCCTCCTGGCCTATTTAGGGCAGGAGAAAAAAGAGGACATCCTTAGTCTTCTGCTGAAAAAGATGACCAAAAACCTACAAAAAAGACAATAAAACCAACAACTACCACGGATAGTACGGCTAGTATGCCTTCCTATTCCCCTTCTCCCGGAGAATATCTAAGCTTTGCTCTAAATAGCCTAACCCAGGCCTATAAAGGGCTAGAAGAAGAAGAAGAAGAAGAAGAAGAAGAAAAAGAAAAAGAAATAAAAGAACAAGTTAAACGGCTAATGTTCTATACACAAAGTATTCTATTAGGAGAAAATCCCTTTATACAAAAAAAAGAAGAAAAAGAAAAAGAAAAAGAAAAGGCAAACAATGTCCTAAAAGGACTAGTAGAAGAAGTAAGAGCTCTCCGTAAGGAGGTAGCTCCTATTAAGGAAACTTATATAGAGAGGCTAAAAAAGGACCTCCCTTCTTCGTCCTTACTACCCTCCTTACCACTACTACCTTCTACACCTTCTCCTTCTAGTAGAAGTTCTACGCCTACTAGGAGCAAGAAAAAGCAGCTATAAGAAAGAAAGCTAGTCTTAATTACAGACAAAAAGGACCAACCTCTAGATACCTTCTCTATACGGAACAAAGTCAACCAACTATTTGCATTAAAACTGCAAGTAGAAAGACCAGTACTAGCGTCTATAGCTAGAACTAAAGGAAAACAAAATATTCTCCTTACAACTACAGAAGAGTATAATGCAGATTTCCTAGTTAAATATAAGGATATTTGGCATAACTGCTTTACCTTCCAAAGAGAACAAAAACTAGAACCTTGGGTTCAAGTTATAGCCCATAGGGTTCCTACCCTACCCTTTTTAGGAGAGGGAGGCTCTAAGCTTCTAAAAGAAGAAATTAAGACCTTTAATCCTATAAGGATACAAGGACTACCTAGATAGATCTTATCTAGTGTAAAAAGACACAATCCATAAACCAGATTTGGCTCTATAGTTTTTACTATAGAGAGCGAAGAGAAAAGACAAGAAATCCTCAAGCAAAAAGAAATATCAATCGCGGGTACAGCTACTAAGGTAGTAAAATACCTAGATGTCTCTTCTACTACGCAGTGTACTAGCTGTTAAAAATTTGGCTATATAGGAGACAGATGCTCTACTAGAGCCTATAGATACTGTGCGGCTGCACATCTATCTAAAGACCACTCCTGTTCTACCTGTACAATAATAGGTAAGCCTTGTCAACATACTACCCCTCTTTGCATTAATTGTAAAGGAAATCACTTTGCTAATAGTAAAGACTGTGAGATACTTAAAGCAGCTAAACTAGTATACAGTACTAGCTTAGAAGGTATGGAAGAATAGACAAAACATAGGATTCTAGAAGAAGGCAACTTCTACTAGGCTCTTAAAGAGATATTAGAGGGCAAAAGAACAGAAATAAATTGCAAAAGGATAGGGTTAGGTTTCAGAATTTCTTATAGTTTTTCTTACCATTTTCTTATTTCCAGTAGCTGTAGCAACTTAGTATTTTACTAGGGAGCTGTAAATCCTTAGGGATTTATAAACTACTAGGATATAGCTACTAGTACATATTAAG
>Ga0307507_10005646_pt1 | contig 20307 bp, 15 predicted proteins | sample 7_EM_MG_FD_207223 | JGI IMG/M metagenome (GOLD analysis project Ga0307507, IMG submission 207223) | Populus trichocarpa ectomycorrhiza microbial communities from riparian zone in the Pacific Northwest, United States - 7_EM | ecosystem: Host-associated > Plants > Roots > Unclassified | place...
ATTTGATCCCATATTACAGTAGTTCCAATTTATTATTTGGTATGTACCTGATCGCGTGTTGGAATAAAAAGTTGACCCCAGGGTTCGAATCAAAGACTACAAACATTCATTGATTCAACGAGAGGTTAAAGTATTTACTACTACCCGCTGCACCAAGCGACCATATTTGTCCGCCTACGTATCTACCTGTCAACCTTCTCACAAACCTGTCCGGATTCTGTATCTAGCATTTTGCTGATTTTGTCGAAAACCTGTCTGGTTTGTATCTAGCCTAGCACCCTCATTTTGAAAATTTATGTCCGAATCGGTATCTATCATTTTGGAGGAATTGCAGGGGTCCTAGTCACGACCCGTCTACATAGTTGCCGTCTGTCACAGGAGTCTCTCACACACGTGTTATTTTTGGATAAGTTGCGGTGAGAAACATGGAAATGATGTTTATGTAATAGCATTTCAGTTTGTACATTTGTTTGGTTTGGTCTTGCAAACCAAACTTTTTCCACCAAAGGCGCGGCCCGCCGGTACATAACTAATCGGCAGCACCACCACTGCCCTGATTACGGCGAAACTGGTAGTCATGCAAATAGATATCCCCATCCTGGAGCCCATAAACCTTTTAAGTTTTGAGGGCTCAAAACCGGACTGTGACAGCTATGAGTGTCGACTCGTTCACTTCTTTCTTCCTCTCCCCGGACAACTGCACCTTTCAAGGCGCCTTTTCGGATCAGCATTCCAAGGTCTTCCATACATGACGCGCCCTGTCAGAGTACTTCGTTTCCTCGTCTCACAACACCTACCTAGTCGGACATCAGCTTATCAGCGATACCACGATTGAAGGCTATATTCGACCCCTTTTGCACAGTGTAGAATGTCAGTCTTTTTCTTCATCAAATATCGTGTTCTGACCGGCTCACATGTTAGTGGACATTTGCGACGGCGACCATGAGCCCATCATGACCTATATACCATGGCAAAGACATTCACCACGCTCGTGACTTCGGGAAGTTTGCCAGATTATTATGTATCCGCTCTCTGCGGGGGGCTCGCTTCGCCATCCGAGTTGTGTGGCGGTTGTAATCACAGTTTTACAGAGATAAGCCCATACTGTATGTAGTCTACTTCTTACACAATATCAGAAGTACCTACATTCATAATCGTCGACACGATGTTGCATGTGTTTACCACCTAGTTTCTGTCCTCTAGAATAATTGTAAAAACCACAATAAAAACCCAAATATTATTGTAAACGCTATCAGTCCCCGCCTAATTCTCAGTTTTCTAAGGAGGAGGAGCAGTATCGATTCAGTTATAGCGCGTTTAGGAAAATCCCTGATACCGATTACGTGTTTAAATTTGTATTTGTTTGTCCGGGCCTTTCACCCTTGTCGTATGCCATGTGTAGTCGACTGCCGGCCATAGCGACGAGCTTGGGAATCTAACTTCAAGGCAGTTTAACAGTGTCACGTTCGCTACGATAGGCCTGTATGTGTTGCAATTGCCGCTACGTCTGGTCGACCCTTTTTACTTCCCCATTTCTGTGTCTGGTTACCCCCTCTACTCCCACCAGCATTCTCTCTGCTCCACGCAAACAACTCGCGGCTCAACACCGAATTTCACATTCAACGGTCCGTAATTTCTTTTTTGGCCTGATTCTATACTAACCTTCTCATCAGTGTCTTCCAAGTTAGAACTCTCTCTGACGCCGACATCGCTGAGCACATCCATTCTCCATCATCTACGAGTGCCCTACTACAGCTATAACAGTGACGTTGGGTTCCCCAATGGATTCCCGATCTCTACATCGGCTCTCGCCTCTTTTGGGCTTGACCGCAGCGCTCCCTCAGTGGCCACTTTGTATTTTGAAGACCCTTACTCCATGTTCATCGAGGAAGCGAATTCCAACGATACCAGCCTTAGTCCCAAACATACTCTCCTCTATTATACAGGCAACAAGTGGACTCCTATGTCAAGAAGCAGCTGGTCTCTGTGTTTGAGGGTCAGCCTGAGCATGCCTGGAAGGAGGGCGAACTTGCCGACAATCTTGTAAATGTTGTTTTCGAACAGAGTCGGGGACTGGCGCTTGCGCCGCTACTGGATATACTAGCAAACGTCGAGCTGTCAAATTCTCCTTCACTCCCCAGCGCTCCTTGAGTCGGGCGATATAATGCAAGATATGTGAATTCGCTGATCCCGATGGTGCAATAGCGTTCCTGTTTCCGAGAACACCGAGTTAACATTTTCACACATCCTACCCCAGAACCTGACTCGACGTCATTCATTCAAGGTGGTGACTTCACTATACTGCAGGGACATTTCCTTCTTTTGAAAATGCCACACACAGCTTACGAGGACCTGTGACATTCACGTCGAATGCTTAAGCATCCTCACCCACTGAATATCGGCACTTTCTCACTTCATTCAATCGGTCATATAGGAGTTTTAGTTGGCATTTGTGCATCCGCCTCAGCACCGGTTGGCCCTGTTCCTAGCGGGGCACAAGTTTACACTGATGCTCTTCTATCCATTTCAAGCAGTGGAGCCACTACTACCGTCAGTGCTCCTGCAGTGACCAGTCATACATCTACGCCAGCTGCTTCAGCTCCCGCCCAGGGCAGCGGTGCGTCCGCTCTATCGACGAGCTCGCTGGTCGCTTTCTTAGCCGTTGCCGTTGGGTTCGTGCTGACGTGATGGAGCTTCAAATAACCTTGCAATCGAAAGATCCTTTGCTAAAATAACCGTCAAGTAGTGAGAGTTGTATCTAAGGCTGATCATAAATGACTCCGAATTTAAAGGAAAACATTGACAAAAAGAGTTTCAGTTTACATACATATCAAAGTACTTAGCTCCAGCGTAACTTTTAGAATTCTATGGCGAAAGCATCCTCCGCTGAAACATCGACGCCCGGCGGCCACGAAACTAGCCTCTTCCCGGCAGACTTTTGCTCGAGTATACAGATCGACTGTAATAGCTCATAATCTTCAGGATTCATAGATCTCCAGTCATTGGCAAAGGAAGCACTAGTGCAAATGATCAATTCTGGGTTTTTGAACATTTTCGCGAAGCTGATGTAATGGTTGAGACTGTCTTCGTGGGACAATATACCCGTTAGAACCTTTACATTCGGCCAAAGTGTGGTTCCCTCCTCATTGATTTGCTCAACCATGTACTGAAATATGCTGTCGGACGATGAACTGTCTACGATTGTGAGGTTGGTGATGTGTGGGGTGAGCGCCGCGAAGGACGTGAAGAACCCAATATCGGTGTCTACGCAATCAATCAGTTCTAAAGAGTGCAGATTGGAAAATGGCCGCATGAATTCAGGAAGGCGGCTGGGTGGCAATGGAAGTTCTGTATTTTTGAGTATCAGCGCCTCAAGCAACGGCGCGAACAAGAATGGGAGGAAATGGCCAATAAAGTTATAGTCGGCGCCATAGCGCAGATGTTTCAGATTATTCATGGTGATCTTGGAAGAATGCGGCAAGTCAGGCTTGCTGAACTGTCGCCCGACAATTGACAAACTGGTTAACGATGGTAGGGCAAGAATTTCGAGGAATGTGCTATAAGTCCCGAAGTAAACACCTAGATCAAAACCATCATCCTCGAGCAGAAGCACTGCGATGTTAAAGAAGGGGGGGAGGTACTCGGAAGGACAGCTTGAATCCAGCCGAACGTAGAAAAGCTTTGGTGCACCACCTAAAAACACTGGAGAGAGTCCAAGAGTTTCTGCGAGTCTGGGACACATTGTAAAGTATTCAAGGTTGGGAGCTTCTAAGTGTTGTAACCTGTTACAGAAGGCAAGGATAGGGACGTCCACGTCGGAAAAGAGGGAGAATCGCCTCCAACGGGCAACATGTGGTATCGTACTCTCAAGCATGGAGTTGAACAATGCAAGTGATCCCTCGCCTAAAACGGACTCGGCAAATGCGAAATGGAGGTCGAGAAGACGTGAGCCCGACCGTTGCAGATATGCAACTAGTCGATCAACCGGGATACGTTCTGGCATTTCAGAAGCATCATGGCGGAACGTTGACCAAAGTAATGGAAAGGACAAGGCGATGGATCGCCATCCTCTGCATATATGCGAGATATTGACTTCCATGAGTGGGTTGTTTGGAATCCCCTCAGCGAAAGACGCGCTATGGGCCGCTTCGAACACGCGACAGAGTATTTCAATTGGAAGGTTAAGAATGGGCGCCGTCTCGTTGTAGAGTGCTCCATATTCGGCTTGAGTCTGGATAATCTTGTAGTCAAGCTTCTCAAGCTTAGACGCCACGACCTCCCTCTCGACTTGAAGCTCTTCTTTTCTATAGGCAAGATCGCGTAGCCTACTCTCCCTGGACGGGGTGTGTTTACTGTCCTGAGAGTTTGAAGGAAATAACATTGGGGCACGACCTGTTACGAAGAATGAAATATCAGGAAGATATCTTCACATCGGAAGGATTCGTACGCATCAACGTGCAAAGTATTTGAGTTCGTTCTGTTGGAAAATGGCTGAAAATCAAGGCAACCGTCTGTATGTACATGTTTTTTTTGCACTTGCGTCTTGCCTTCAACTGCAGAAGATTGTCCCTCAACGTTACAAAGGCCACAATTCGCGATGGCTCATCTATAATTCTGGGACTGGATAAAGGTGTAGCTGTCCAACGATTCCAGGAAACACGCACTGAACAATTATACGTCTTCACATAGAGCCAGAACGAGCAGCCATTCAAGGGCCTCCTGGTCATAGGTATTGGCTCGGGCCTACATTGGATCTTTGCTCGGGCTTACAATGTTACATACCTCAACGTCGTCGATGAATGCATTTTCAAGCTGTCCTCTCACGATGACTCGTCTGGCCAACTTATGACTCGACCCAACACAGCCTCTTCGGATCACACAAGCAGGATTTTTCCCCTTCCTTCTCCTTCATACCACGTCCAACGCTCTACTGGGACACTGGTCAATTCTTTAAGGTAACTTCAAGCGCCCTGGCTCTTTCTGTAATGTCTTCCTTCCTCTGCCTTGCTCCTTGGAGGCAAGAGGCGGTCTACGTTCTTCCGCCCGTGCCATTCTGTTATTCGCGCATTCTTCTTTTTATTTCCTTTCTTTCGGCCTACATCAGTCAAACCAATTAACCAAGTCATGCATGGACTTTCTATCTTTTATCTTTTGGAGCAAAAATATGATCATGATTATTGTCCAGACTGAAATCAACGCACTGCGGGATATAAAGGGCGTCAACTTTGACACATGAAGAACGGAAACCATTCAACCATTGTCGAAGACTGTACAAGAAGATTACAAGCAACGTGAATAAGATATAAAGAACAAGAACTTTCAAGCTTCAAGCATTGCATGTTGAAAGTCAATCAAAGGAAGAGTGCCTGGAATGTACGTTGCAACGAAGAATACTCGCCTGAACTTCAGTCTTTTGTGATGAGACTTACAATCACTCGAAAACATCAAACTGCAAATGTGTGACTACATCCCAAACTTTCACCTGAAGACCTTCAACGTGTCGTCCAATCTGTCGTAGAGGTTTAATCAATCCGTTGATAGAGTGAGTATTCATGACCACTTCGATGTTTCTTTGCAAGTAGACATTCTCGAAAGATGTTAGCAATTTTCAGCAGGCGGGCAAACAAACGACCGACGTTCACCGCAGAATTCAAAGAGAATTAAAAACTTCAAGGACATGTGGCACAAGTCAATGATTGCAGGTGGACGGTGCTAAACTATGAACAGATAATAATTAAAGATAGGTGATTTGAATGAACGTGAGGGTCGGTTTTTTTCGATGACAACTAAGACAGCAATGACAAGGTGGCAATGCACAAGAACAAGAGGGAAGAGGGAAGACAAATCGGCACTCGTCCGCGGCCACGTCCGATGAACTCCGACTTGAACATGCATCTAATTGCGTCCCAAACCGTTACAAAACATCTTCAAACGACGCTAAAAGTGGTGTGATGAGTATGTCAAACGTTAAACGCGTCATAACCAATCCGACGTCCGTATCCAAAAGGACCCTTTCGCATCCGCCGTCTGGATATCACCCTCAAAGAGGGTGGTGGTATCTCCGTCGCGCTGGACACACGGCTCAGTTAGCACGCAAAAGTGATCAAAGTTATGAGAAGACTCACTGCATACTCGCATTTATAGACAATAAAACCTGTCGGCGTTCGCATGTCCATCGTGTCCTGCAAGCGAGAAGCTCAGAAAAGAGTACGCTACAGCTGCAGTGATGTGAGCCTACCAATAAACCGTCGTCTTGTGGTCCAAAGATAGGGATTTGAATTTCGCGACTTTGCGTTCGTTGATAATCTCTGAGAATCGTGGAACCGTGGTCCGAAGTCAGGACAACCGTGAAGGAGGGTAAATGGAGTTGTGAGAGAGACATTTATTTTTGTGTATTTAGACTGAAGAGGGCGGAGGAACGAAAAAGATTTGCTGGTGGTGGTGGTGGTGGTGGGTTGTGGCAAGAAACCGAACGAGCAACAAAAAGGTATGATAGGACTTTATATACTGTCCTCTTTTGGGGGCAGGTCGGAGGCAACCGATCACAGAGACGGGGAACTGGAGAGATTTGAGGCAATTGGGTTGCCGTGGAGTTTGAAAACGGTGTCCCTGGCTAGCCCTAGCTCCGGTCGCATAAAAATTTGCCTTCGCGCCTGACAATTCACTTCATCCGGATTTGAATTGGAACAGATGGTCGGCGAACAAAGGGACGGAGCAGACGTACGATGTGTGCTGGAGAGCTGGCGTTCAAGTGCTCGAGGCTCACTAAGAAAGGCAGTCCTGGGCTGCTGTAAACGGCAAATGTGTGAGAGAAAGTCAACGTTTGTCGGAATCATAACCGACTAACCTTGGACTTCCAACATCCATACATTCGTCGTCATTTCTTGACCTTTCAGACATCATTCAAGGGTGGTTCAGTTGACCTTGAGGAAAGCTAACTGAGTTAGGATGCAGGGCGAGATGAAAACCTGGTGGGCTTGCCTATTGATTCTCTTGGGTTATTTACCCCCTGACCAGCTGGCTTCGAAGGCGTACGAGCTTACCTGACGAAACTGGGAACAGCAGCCTAAGATGCTCCAACGCCATTACCGACACTACGGCAATGCTACAGCCGTGTGTCGGGTATGTTTGAAGGTGCGGCTCGTCTCGGGTTCAAGTCTTCTTAAGTTCCACATGGATAGACAACGTCGATCCGGAGTCAAGAGCTGATCAACCACAAGACAGGTCTGAAAAGAGGACCTCCTTTCCACGGTGCAGCACATCCAACGGGGCAATTGTGGTCTTTCTCCATTATGCCTACACTCCGAGCTCAGCCGCACAACTTGGCTCCTCATACCATCTGGAGAGGAAGGGAAGAGATGCTGGTGGTTGACAAGATTCTGGCCAATATTCGCAATTCACCGCCGTATAAGGGTTTCAAATTCAAATGGCTTCCTATGGAATGAAACATTGCTCATAGGGCCTGTAGGATGGCCCAATGACTCTTTGACACTACTTCCCTGTAGCTTTTTTTTTTTTTCAAGAGAGGGCGCCCCATGTCGTCGTTACACGGGCCTGAAAGTCCCAAAGTCCTGATCTCCAGTTCAGACCTGACAAAAAACTGGGAATGTCGTGCACAAGAGCATGGCTTTCATCACTCCGTCAGCTCTACTGCTCGAAACTTCAGGTTTACCGATGTTCTAGATGTCGCCTTGATCAGTGGAGCCCGATCTGTAAGCTTTCTCGATATAGCAGCTCCCGTCGAAAAGCAGATCAAGACGTTCAATTCATGGGAGCCGACACATCGGGGCACTAGGATCGGGCAGATGCCGTTGCGAAATTTAAGCATCACAGCTCCAGTCTATCGGTCCACTGGTTTTTCGGGATTGAGGGCGGCGTTGATCACAGCTCCGACAATGATGTGCATGTATAGGACGGTGGAGGAAAGCGCCAAAGGTGTGAAGGGTAGTTCGCCGCTGCTGGTGAAGTTGGCTGGTTGATGAGTGGCATTTTGAGTCCTCGATCGTCGAATGACCGCCAGCGAATGCCCAGCTAATGGAAGATAACTTCAAAAGGGCGAAGTGTGGCTCGCCACTGCTGGAGAAGGTGATGGTGGTCTGGAAAGTGGCAATCCGTGTCCTTGAGCTCGCTCGATCGTTGAATAATCGCCAAAAAAAATGTGCAGCTTCTGGAGGACGACACCGAAGGGTTGAATCGCAATTCGCCATTCCTAGCGAAGGCCATGGCTGCTCAGAAGTGGCATCCCTCGTCCTCAATCGTTGAATGACTCCCAACAAATTTCCACCTTCCGCTCCTTAATCATGCGCGTGTAGAAGGCTCGACGGTGCAAGCGTTTCATTTCCACCTAAAGCGAAAGATATGAGGGGGGCGAACAAATCCGTTGAGTTCCCTGTAAGTCCTGCTCTCCTTGCTGACTTTTATGAGGCTAAGGAATGTGTAAGATACTAGAGAGAGGAACGACCAGCTGGCTGTTGCCCACATTACCAGCCCCAAGTGACTCTTCTTCAATGGAGTTTTGCCAGTCCGCTTGTTGGTGTTCACCCATCACGAATTTGGATTCAATGGGATGTTGGCTGGTGGAAATTTGGGAAGTGGTGCATTTGACGCTATGTGTTGCAACCTGGTCGTTGAGATTTGTTCAAGATTTGTTTCAATTTGGCTGCCAGTTCTTCCGACCGTGACGAGCATCATGTATGGGCCAGGATCAAGATGATGGTTTTTGGCTTTTACGGTTGCTCTGCGAATTTTCTTGGACGATCAGCTGGGACTGAGGTGGCTTTGCGAACAAGACAACGCCACTTGACCATTGAGTACCAATGAAGCCAAAACGAAGCTACCAAGCTTACCCCCCAAAATCGCTCAATCGTTCTGGCCTCGAAACGTATTCCTTCCGTCTGCTATCTGCTCTTCAACCCCTCATCTATTTCAATCACCCCCTTTGAAGGTCGCAGTAGAGGATTTCTCGACACTGGCAAACGATCTTAGCATGTACATGTTCTGCCTTCACCGTAAAACACCAGGATAGGATTATTAGACAGCCACAATTTGCACCGTATGGCAGCTTGGGATCCTACCCAAACAAACCCTTTGTCGCTTCCTAAGCAGTGACCCTTCGCTCCGATGCCTTGTTGCAGACTCTATCGGGGATTTCTGGTTTCCACTCACATCTTCGGACCTATCCCGGTGTGCTCGCAATTCACATGTGCCAAACCTTGGAGCGCTCCAATGTTTTCTACTCACGATCGCCCCGTTGGCACAAGTTTGCGGGACGTGGACCAACGAATGATCTATCATCCAGATAATTCAAAACTTTCTCGTGGGGGGTCCCATCGACTCCTGGTCAGGAGTGCCATTGAATCTGATGAATGTCAAGTATACGCCCCTGAGCCAAACTGACGTTGCGTAGCTTGCTGATCGGTGGAAAGCTTTCGAAGTCCCCACTTGAAGGATGGCTTGGTGAAGAAAGACTGGCATAAAGTGGAGAAGGGGAAGAAGACGATTTGTCTGCGACCCTGGAGAGTATGGGTTTGCTTCAAATTAATGAATTTGACGAGCTTTACTCGAAGACACTTGACTTTTTGGGAGGACTTGGTGGCGTCATTGTTGAGCCGAGAAACACTGCGGAGGAAATGGATACAGATAGGTTGATCTTTGACCGCGGTCAGGAATATGGAGAAGTATAGAGTGACTTGCATTGTATTTCTATACCACGCTGCCAGTGTATTTACTTACAGAGCAATTTTATCGATATCTCAGATAAACTTGAGCTGCTCCCAATTTTGGCAAATGACAAGGGTTCCAATCTCTTTTCAAAGCTGTGATCAAAGAGTGGACAAGTGGAAAAGATCCAAAGCACGAAGAAGCGCGTAACGAGTTAGAGGGATGTAAAGACGTCGCTATCCACGTATCCTTGACCACGCTAAATTGTGTTGGCCTTGATCCCATGCTGGAGTTTCCTTCATATACAGACGGTCACCGGTCTAATCCCAAGCCATCGATTTCCTGATCTGCCTTCTTCGTGAACGAAGCATTTGAGAGATGGGTGTTGACGTAGGGTCTGAAAATGTATGGCCACCGCATTTCCCATCTTTTTCTCCAGAATGCGAACAAATCCGCCAACAGACTCGCAGCACTCGCAGGCAACAATTAAAGGCCGGAGAGAACTGCTATTTCAACGGTTGTAGGGGGAAAGAATTGAGGCAGTGACGATCCCCTCAGCTTGGATCTCAAACTTGTCCCTGAAGTACAGCAACCCAAGCCTGGTCGAGGTCGTCTAAGAAATCGAGAGGTCATAGAGGGCTGATACTGCTAACAATAGTGGTATAAAGTGGAGATTAGCAGTTGAAGCGATGGGGCCGTCCGCCTGGCCATTCGTCAGGGGAATTTTTGAAGTTAATCGGTACCAGGCCGTCGTTAGCCTGGTGGATGGGTCGACTGGAGGTATTTGAAGAATGATCTTCAGGTGTCATGAAGCTTCAAGGTAAGCGTGGAGGGTACGAATCGTAAAAGATTCTTCTGAACTAGTATGAGAGTATGAGTGAGTTTGAATAAATTGTAAGTGATCGAAAGAACAACTGACCACCACTTCTTGAAGTTTCGTGTAATCTGGAGAAAATGATCGTCCAGGGCGGGAAGGCTCTCGGCGGAAGAAACCGTAATGCTATTGTGCATGGCCAGATGAGTCGCACTTACAAACTTGAAATAATAGACCCCATGTATGGAATACAGATGAACGAACCTGTGAGGTCCGTGTTAAGGAAATTGGCCAAAATCATTGTCTGATAATGATATCCAGATTACGGTGACCGTATTCAAGGCCTTATAACTCGTCACCTCCAAACGTCTGTCAGGACTTTGACGGTAACAAGTCAAGATAAAGTTAAATGAGGTTCGTGTTGCTCAGGGTGTCTTCATGTGGGCTTGATGGAGGAGGTCGTCGATAATACTCTTCACGATCCCTCCCTTCATCGTGCTGCCTGTTGTCGAGGGCGACAAGGATCCCTTGTTATCTTCGACTGTTTTCTGGGTACCATCAGCGGTACCGTGTGCCAAATTGAACAGATACCAGCCGGAAGATCGCTTGGTTTAATACTTTTGCAGTAAGATTTCGGAGTGATTACTGGAAGGGAAGTGGCATCACATATACCTACAATTCTGTATGATTAGTGTTGTTGAGAGAGGAGGGAATGGAGGCAAACCTGGAATCCAGTTAACCTGGCACCAGTCGAAGTCATATCTCTCGCAGTCTTCTTCATCCGCTCAGCCTTTTCAGGTGTCGCTGTTTCGTCAATGTTTCGTCGTACAGTATCGTACCAAGCCTCACGTCCAGAATGTTTGGCTTGAGGAAGGAATATGTAACAGTCCCTAAGACGGTGGACTGTATTGTCCAAACGCTATCAGCGACACAAAAGAGGATTTCACGCAAACACTCAATTTTCTGGTCGTCTATGGGTTTGACGGCGATGCTGCCATTAGCTGCGATAGGGTTGTTGTGGTCGACTTCTCCCTCTAGTTTGAAGTTCCCAGAATTTTAGCTGCAAAGGGCCGCAAAGGCTCCAAGGCTGGGTCGTATAGCAATTTCTGGTAGATCTCAAACTCGTGACATAAGGCCGCTTTTATAAGAAGCGAACCGTCTTCGGTGGTGAGTACACCAGCATGCCCGCCTACTTGAGAGTTCAATGTCCGAGTTGGACCTATCTCCATCCGACTCCAGGTTAAAATATACAGTATACTGTTTTGTCGATGGCGTAAGTGTATATGCTTTCAAGGCCGTGTCAGTGCTGTGCAGGAACAGGGGCACTTACTTACAACCAAGTTGTCCAGCTTTACCACATTCACCTCTCACAACCATCACCACAATGCCTCAGAATCTGGACTACGACCACAACACCGTCACAGTCTCTACAGCATCTCATATCTACTTAAAACCCTCGTCGCTGTCGGCCGTGCACCCTTCCTTGGCATACCACGGGCAAGTGGGTGAGCTACAGGACGTGCAATTATTTGCCGTGCCCAAGGGCGACTGGGTCGAGGTCGGCGAATATATTCTGGCTGTTTTGAAGGCCAAACAGGGTGTTTTGGGTGAACATGTTCAGGTGCCAAAGCAACGCGTCAAGCGAGGAGGCGATGAGTTGTAATTGTGAGTTTCCAATAATTACTTCAGATTATTTCCAACTCGAGTCCTACATTCACCCCTCCATTCACCACGGCATCAGGAAGCAATCCTACCTCTCTCGTAATTTAACCTACTTGTTTTTAATTTTAATTTTGGCTTTCGAACCCTCGACGATCCGGTTATCAATGTGAGCCTGTTCTTTACATAGCTGCATTAAGTTTTTTGTCTCACACAACGCAGGGTTCTCGCCCACATGTGATAGATTGACGGTTTTCCTGCCAGTTAATTCATCTTCTTTGTAACAGGTAGCATAGCACTACGTAAGAACGCCTATAGTCTGACTGCAAAATTCACAATCTCCCCTAGTTATTTAAAAGCACAGAATTTATTTCTGGCTTGGCCGTGCAAACCCCTCCTTCATCCACGCCCGTTCTCAGATGGGAGAAGAATGCAGAAAAGTGACGGTGAGTGGAAACAAACTTGGCTGGTGTTCTGCGCATGACAATGATTACCTCTAGCCGCGAACCTCGACCTTGCCGCCTCTAAGAGGGATCCCAGCGTGCTATGCGGATGAGTCTTGTCCGCCGAACTCTGCCATGTCCACCCGCTTTCAGATCGAAGAACAGCGACGTATGACCAGATGAGCTTGAAAGTCTGTCCATTGAACCCTCAATGATCTGGTTGTTAATAGTGAGCTAGTTTTCTTCTTACATCGTGATCACCAAGTTTTTGATCTTGCACAACTCGGTTTGCAGGGTTCTCGTCTACATGCGGAAACATAGACACAAGTCGACTGCAAAAATTGATGATATTAACGGTGCGGCATGTTTCTGACTTGTCCACGCACCATGCGCACCATTTCCTGAACCGAAGGGCGTAATGAAGGTAAGTGCGAAGAAGCTTGGCAAATATTTTGCGTTTGACAAGAACAACTGGCAGCCATGACCCTCAACATTGCCGTATCAAAAACAGATCCCAAGGTACTTTGTAAGGGCGAGCAATTTCGGCGGAGCTCTACACGTGCGCCTTGCCTCAGTCGTAAAAGAACGGTATCCAGGGACAATCTGACCTAGTGTCCTCCATTTGACGAAGAAAACCGATACAATTAGGTCTACCAAAGGTCTTCAAGCTTGCGGCTTTGAAATTAAAAAATCCAAACGTGCTTTCCTTTTCGAAGAAGCTCCTCCACGACTCTTCCCCACATCGTAGAAGAACGCAGACAGATGGAATGACGGTATGTCCACATAAATTTGACTGATGTTCTGCGCTTGACAATGACAACCGATAGAACATGAGCCGTTTGTCATGGATTACGGTCAGCTCCTCGCCGACTGAGTGGATAAGTCACCCGATTTCTTTATCGATTCGCGTTTTCGGCCATAGTTTGTTGTTCGTTCTGTGCACTTAAATGTATCCAAGCCGTCGATAGTCGGGGTGTGGTCCGAAAGCTGAGAATATTCTCAGCAGGACAGGCAAAACACGTATGCCACAAATTAGGTTTCCCTTGGATAACCCGAGGATGTAAAATTGGGGCTTTTGAACCAGAGGATTGCTGAGCTCTTTGAGAAGGCTGTTGAGGCTGAATTGTTGGAACTAATTGGAACCAATTATTCCCACACTGATCAACTGAAGATTGTATGCTGCCCGACGTTTTGCGACAACGAAGCGACTCCAGCATGAGCAACCTCATATCGGGTGGCCGAATCCTTCAAATTTTTACTGTAGGCGTCGCAGTCGTGGTGGGGTGGGCTGCCTGTAAAAAGTTATGGCGCAAAAAGACCAGTCTACCCGAATGGACACCACTGCGACCAGAGTGGTATAACCTCTTCCATCGAAACTATTATGGCCGGCGTCGATTGCAGATGATGGACCACAATAACGATCAGCAGAGCATGTTGAGGGACTTCGTTTTGATGATGAGATGCTCTCCAAACTGCATAAACAGGGTATGTCGACCATCCTGGGTAAGGTCCAAGTTCTGTCACTGACCGACCCAAGATGTGCGACTACTTGGGGAGGCGCAAAATGCCTAAGCACCTGCACATCGCGCCAGAATCCATCATCGACATGGGAGCCTACTGGGCACTCGTAACGCCGTACTACAGAAATGGCAACATTCTGGAATTCATCAACAAGCGAGCGGTTAGTGATGGAAGGAAGTTGGAGCTGGTGAGTATTGTCCATCGTCGGGTAGCACGAGCTCATCGGAAACTGTTTAGCTCCTGCAAATCGCACAAGGGCTTGATTACCTCCACAGCCTCGGTATTGTCCACGGAAACCTGTATCCGGTATGTAGGAGGAGGAGAGTCAGGACATTGTTGCAACTAACTCGACTCCCAGGCCAACGTTCTTGTAACGGACGACGAGGACATCGTGTTAACAGATGCAGGAATATATACCGAGGTTGTGAAATTGATGCTGTCGCCCTCTGGTCGCATCCCCATTCCCCAATCGATCGTATACAAGTCTCATCAAGAGCTTGGCGGAGAGGAAGTGCCAACAAAGAGCGCTGATGTTTACGCGTTCGCGAGTACCTGCTATGCTGTAAGTAAACGGCTTTAAATGTCGAGGATTGCCGTGACCGCGAGTGACAGATTATTACCGGTCGGGCACCATTTTCCGAAATCGGCAACCCATATCAACACATTTTGAAGATCGCCCAGGATGGGCACACGACGCTCCCCAAACCACCATCAACCAGCACATTGTTGTGGGGTCTCCTGAAGGAGTGTTGGACAGCTGAGCCAACAAAGCGACCGACAATGGTCGACGTTGTTTACTGGCTCGGAAGGGCCACTCCAAATCGTTGAAGCCTCCTCATCGGATGAGACATCGACGAGATTTAGGGAGGGCCTACTCATATCTGATGAAACAGGCAGTAGGTCGAAGGCGATTTCAAAAGATTTATGTTCACGTGTGGTCTCGACAAGCAGTATATGTTGAAAGAATGTAGGATTAGTCTGATCAGAAAATATGATCTAGAGGGGAACATTGTCATTCACCATAAATCAAAAGATCACGCATGGTAAAGAGGCAACTCACAGCCTCTAGAGTAGCCCCCCTGGAATTGGGCTTGAATCTGAATTTCTTTAAGACAAGTTTAGAACAAGACAACACTTTTAGAAACGCGCTGTTGTGATTAACCTGCGCAAGGGTGATAAAGGGGACCAAGGCAAGAGGGTGGACGGTAGTTTCTGTCCTCCTCAACACCATCCTTGGAACAAGATCAAAACTCAAGATGGCAGGTACGCCCGGTTGGGATGGTCAGCCGTGTGAGTGACGCGTAATTGTTGTCAAGTGAAGTGGAATGGTTGTAGGGTACAATCGAAGGGGAGATTGCATGCTCTGCAACCAAGTAGGGAGAACGAAGCTGATAGCATGCAGAGAGGGGCAGAGTAAGTGAAGAGTTGCATCAACTCTCCTTACCCCTCATATCACTCAACGCATTGTACATCCAGTTCAACAAAGAGTGCTTCGACATCCTTGATAACCACTGATAACGGAAGGTAAGATCTTGCAAGCATTCGGAGCCTTCGGGCAAGAAAGTTGGGAAGTTGATCACATCCCCGCGTTCAGACCAGGCATAATATCGCTAGAACAGCTTGGACCCAAATAACTACATCAGGAACTCTGAGGGTACCTAAAGCCGCTATCACGGCCTACACAGGTCTATGTAGGTCGCATAGGTTCGGCTAGGTACCTCCCAACTTCCTGATGTACTACTGCAAGGCATAACACACAGAATGAGCTGTACAGAGGATCCGTCAATCATTCCTCCTATCCAAAAGAAGACCATGGGTAGGTGTGGTCAGCTTTACGACCAAATCCTATCTGTGATGCCTCTTAGCGGAGGCGTGCAAATTTATATGGCACCCTATGATGATTAGCACCGCCACGACGAAGTTAACGCGTCCAGGTCGTTGTTGTAAACCCGTAATGGCAGGTTTCTTCCAATTGTTCTGCGACTGTTGTTCTTCAAAGAAGGGTTCCCTCTCTTTCGTCCCACCCAAGAATTTCTTTCAACTGCTTCATTACCGCCTCAACTCACCTTCCTCAAGGAAATTCCGGCTCTCCTTTATTAGCCTTGCCGTATGTGTTGGCGATAGAATATAAGGGAGAAGACAACGGATCGATAACGGAAATGGATGTAATCCTGAAACAAGACAGATGGCACGTCTGAGATCCGAGAGTTTGAGTGTGTGAATATCTAGTCCGTTGATGAGGATAGTGCCCTCGCATGGGTCATATAGTCTTGTGACGAGTTTGAGAATGGTGGGTTTTCCTGATCCGTTGGCGCTTACAATGGCCTCAAACGATGTAAAAAGTCAAAGCCAGCTGGAAAAGAGTACGACACCAGCACATAATTGGCCCTTTTCAATTTTAAAAGACACGTGGCGTAGTGCTTAGGATTGGGTATCTGAACGAGACGTCGATGAACTGTATAGAAAGGCTCTGAAGGGGGCATGACTAGTCTTCGGGAAAAGGAAGCGTACCCAACGTTTAGGACTTGATTTGGTATATTTATTTGACATGTAGTTTTCTGATGCTGAAGAGTTTGTCTGCGATGGAGCTTGTTCCGTCGAAAAAGTTGAAGAGGGTGGGTGTAAAGGACCAGTAGTTTGCGTGATGAGTGTCAGTGAAGCAAGGAACAAGGGGATGGATGCTGGGTGTTGGACTGCACGTAGAGGGAACATGATCTGGGGTAATTGGAGGAGGGGATCGCTGAGAAAACTTGAAATGGAAAGATGGCCATACATGATGGATGGTAGCCACTTCAAAAAAGTCACTGGCTCAATCTGCGACTGTGTCTATCGCCGCCTTGTACACCTGAGTAAGATAGATGATCTGACATTCCACCTGCGATGTGCAGGGTCGACGGTGCGTCTGAGGCCCTCGCTGTTGATGTAGTCTTGGTCTTTGTTTGTTACTGCCCAGATTGAAAGAAGAGTCAGTGGGAAGAAAGAAAGAAGAAGGAAAGGTACATACCTCCTGATTCGATGAACGGAGAAGTGGAAGAGAACCATTCGTAGACCGAGTGGGCAAAGCTGAGGAGGGCTAATAAAGGACTGTCACGCTGATGGCGCGGAACGGAAATGAAGACGGATAGCTGAGATGTGAGTTGGATGAAAGTAGTGACGATAGGAAGAGTGGTGGCGACTGTGTCCCATGCAATGGTGGAGCGTGGGTTTTGGGACGGGGATTCTTCGAGTCGACGTTGAATGGCAGAGTCATCAAAGGTCGAGATGAGCCATTGCACGAAAGGTGTGAACGGAGTAGTACTGTTTTACTCCAGAGTTGAGTGGGTATGCGAGACGTGACTTTGCACGACGGAATATGCGAGTGACAGCTTGATAGAGAAAACGACCTGCAGCGACGCGGTCAAAGAAGTTTGCGTCGTTTGACTGGAAGCGCTGGCATAGGTACTGGGTGTGGCTGGTTGTGGGGAACGGTTCGACGGGGCAAGGATGGGCCGGCAATGATGTGCTTGAGATTGCATGACAGCGGGATCAAATCTTGAAAGTTAGAATGTTTGGGTTTCTTTTTAAAAGGTTCACACCAACGAATCAATATCACAAAGGGTTGAGACTCACTTTTGCAGGGGGAGCTGCCCTTGCTACAATCGAATCTTTCTCTCTCTCCTTTTCAGGGACTTCCCTCGCAGCGGTAATCTCGAATCGCGTAATGCGACTTCATATGATCTGCTTGAGGTCGTGAGCCGAAACGCCGAAGATGAAGCAATGATACGTTACTTCTAAGATTGTACTTCGTTGTAAAATCTGACGGACACAAATCGCATTTGTGCTGTTCGGGCCTTGTTCTGCGTTGCGTCGTAAGCGAAACGAGAACATCTGAACCTATAATAATTCGCTTTCATGGGGGGTCCGACTCGAAGGTTATCAAACATGATCTCTGCATTGACATAAACTACAATCATGCGGCGATAAAATGGGAGAGCGCACCGGTGGAGTAGCTATCGCTTCGTCTTCAAATCCGATAGGATAAACGGGCATAGAGCCATGTTGCGAACCATGGGAGCTGGAACTGTGTTGCAAAGTATGATACGGGTCGTCGAGAAAGGCTATCGAATGCAACGTTGAGCAAGATTGCCTCACGGTGAGGCGAGAATCTTGAAATTTACCGGGCATTTCGTGTCGAGGTCAAGGATGATAGGGTGGATGTAGTGCTGAGCTCGATGAATTTGCGACACAATATCCAACTACTCTTATCTAAAGGAGTCCTTGTCCGCTGATGCGCGGGGCAGTCGTTCATTGTTGGCTTATCTGGCATGAACACACAAAAATCGGCATCCTTGAAGAGTTTTGCGATTTGGCGTGAAATGGCTTCCTGTTCCTCCGCTTACATTGGTGAGTGGCTCGAAATAAAAACGGCACCTCATCAATCGTGTCGGACTTGAGGTGATAACGGGAGAGAATGTCTAAAAATTGTCGATAGGTTATCGGGATCCCAGCGTTGTTTTATTTTCTGGACGTATTGGACACCAGGCTCAATGGCTTGTCCATCGATACCATACGACGGCCCGTTATTCGTAGTCTGCATCGTGGTACCACTGAGAGTGGTGACTGTAATAAAGTTGGAATCGTGTTTGTCTGTCGAGCATTCATTGTGATATCCGACGGGAGGAAAGGTATGGAAGCCTTGAATAAGGGACGGATGACCGTTGAACAGATGAGAAACGCGTTTGATAACACTGGGAGTGTCAATTCAATTCTGCTGACCAAAGTAAGAGGTAGCACAACGATCCAAAATTTTAGCACTCACTGCTCATTTTCAGATATATTCTACCAGCGAGGGCGTAGGTGCAAACGAAAAAGTGATTGTGGACATCGGATGGTCAGAAATTTGAACCTTGACGGCATCAAGATGGCTGAGAGCACCCGCGGACAATCTAGCGAGTAGCTCTGAGGGTCAACTGGTGGTATTCATCTGGACGGCTGAGTGAGGGGATTATTCGGGATCGTCGACGAGCATAGGCGCGACTGGTTCAGATACTGACGGAGGGGGCGATATTTGAAGGTGGGCAGGAGAATTCGCAGTGAATGGCATGATGGGAATAGTTACTGGTTGTGAAACCCTGAGGTTAGTTATGTTTCTGGTGAAGTCTGGTGAAGTTCGAAAGGGATGAACCTGAAAGGCTGTGTCTTTCAGAGTTAAGAATAAGAGTATCTCAATCGGGCACCATGGGTCCAGGGTCCCGGTAGAGTTACCATCATTCCTCAGAGTTACCCATCACTCCTCAGACCTGAGGAAGAGTTAACCTCGAGTCCCTGAAAGCTCCTCAGGCCAGCTCAGGTCTCATCTGGCCTCATGTCCAGATATGACGGATTTACCCGGGTTTAGGTGTTAGTCCCTAAAGAGGCGCCCTGTTATCCAATCGGATTACAGTCTGCCAGATTCTCATACGCGATTAGCCATGGGTAGAGGATAGTTTTGCCGGAGCTCGGCTCGGCTCAGCTGTATGGCAGCAGGGAGAGACCAGCTTTGTTATATACATGGCAAACACTGTTATTTGTCCACTGCCGAGTTGCATGCCAGACATAACTATTACAAAATACTATTTTCCCACATAAATTACTAACTTGCAGCTTGTAAATGTCGAGCACCTACCAGAAAGAACGCACAATCTTCTGTCTACCTGCTTTGTAAATTTGTTTGTTAGCCTAATTTGTTTTTTACCAACACTATCCATCTTTCAGCCAGTCACAATTTATGCAGCTATTTCAACATTCCATGCAGGGCAAAAACATAGTCACAATGGGATTTAAGTTTCTTTTTAGCCTGTCACTGGACACATATCAAGATAATTTGTGTTGAAATACTCTAAAAATATCTTTTGAATGTTCCTTATTTTACATCTGTTTTATAGCAAAAAATATGTGATACATCTACAAAGATTATTTTCAGTGAATAAAGATCAAATACTAATGAAGTCTGTTAAAAACATATGAAATTACATTGATATAAAAACTCAACTTACTTGAAAGATATAGCATCAAATTGAATTGTCTAAATAATAATCTCAATGCATTTCACATGTTTTCAACATATTTTTTATATGTTTGACCTTCATTCATTGAAAAAAAAACTTTGTAGATGTATTACATATTTTTTGCTATAAAACAGAAAGAAAATAAAGAACTTTCAAAAGGTATTTTTAGAGTATTTCAGCACAT
>Ga0307507_10005647_pt1 | contig 20305 bp, 18 predicted proteins | sample 7_EM_MG_FD_207223 | JGI IMG/M metagenome (GOLD analysis project Ga0307507, IMG submission 207223) | Populus trichocarpa ectomycorrhiza microbial communities from riparian zone in the Pacific Northwest, United States - 7_EM | ecosystem: Host-associated > Plants > Roots > Unclassified | place...
TGTCGACCCGGACAGACCAGATAAGGACGGTCAAACGCCACTCTGTTGTGCTGCTGAAAATGGGCACTGGAAAGTGATGGAATTGCTACTCGGGCGAGGCGGTGTCGACCCGGACAAACCAGATAAGGACGGTCAAACGCCACTCTGTTGTGCTGCTAAAAATGGGCACAAGGGAGTGGTGAAATTGCTACTTGGGCGAGACGACGTCGACCCCGACAAACGAGATAATAAGGGACAAACCGCACTCTGGTATGCCTCTAGAAATCGCCACACGCGCGTGATAGCTCGGAGACATCGCCAACGCCTTCGAACACCCTATTAGCAACTCATACACCATTTTCGCAAGGATCGGATCACTTCCATAAACGCCTTTGTCGCTACCACTACATCTCCCCTCACCCCCGTCCTATCTCCTTCTTCATCTTAAAACACTACCTTGCAGTAATTATTGTTTTATCCCCCCTTCCGGATTATGCCCGCATAGCAACCCAGCTTGATTCTTGGCTTTTTTTTCCTCCACCTAGCGGAAGGAAATCTACACAACAGCAATGCCTATATTTATCACACGCACACCCAGCCCTCTCTCTAGATTTTTCTTCTGGAGTCAAGTCAGCATTTGTGAGCTTCTGTTCAAAACCTAGAGTCTAGTGTTAGTGGAGGGTAGTTTCTACTGCATTGACATATGCCAGCGTAGCTTGGAATTTTCACTACTTATTCTTGTTTGTTGAATGTATATCCTCTTTTAGCATTCACTCTTCATTTTTTCTTTCTAAAATTCTTCATTTTCTCCTGTCCTCCCCTCCTAAGTGTAAATTTGACGGTTGTTTAGATATGGAAAAAATATATATTATATAAAGTACAAATATTTTTGATACGAGTGAAGCGATGGACAAGCTAGCCGTTAACTCACGTATGATCGCAATTGATTTCCACTGCCTGTATAGACACGGTTTACTGGCAATCATGCCAATTTGCCACTGCCTTCCTCACATGGGATTAAAGGCAAGGTTACACGGACACTCTGTAGGAAAAATGGGTAACAGCCTTTACAAAACCTCTTTGTCACTCCCCTAGGACCAGACCAACGGTAAGGACAGGTGTATAAGTAAAACACAAATGGCTCTTCCGGACACTTCCATAGATCACCACACCTACTGTATCTCTCCATCTTCCCCTATAGCTTACCCACCATCCTCCGCAAACAGTTAGAATAACAAAGGAAAGGCACATTGGTACAATCCTCTCCGTAAAGCACTAAAGGACTGGAAGAATCCATCACCTTCCCGAACCATTTGGAATACTCCTATGACTTTTAGAACTAACTACAGCCTCTAACAAAATGCTCAATCTACCTACCGGTACAGTGAGAACCGGAACAGTTGAACCCCGGGCTAGGGCCGGAGCTGCCTTTACTGGTAGGGTTCGGTATATTTTTGTCTTTTTTATCTTAAGCTTGGGGCTTATGCGGTCAGTTTTCTTAGTATCATAGTTTCTCCCCCCGATCTAAGAGAGGGGATTTTGGACGTCCTAAGATGAGGTTCGATTATTTTAGTTCGTATGGAATCTGCATAATATGAATGCCGGATTGGAATAACCCATTGCCAATTGGCAAAGCGTGTGGAGTATCGCTCGGCGGTGGCGGAAAGAAGGTTTAGCCAGTCGCGTCCTTGCCCGCGGGCCATCCCTTAACCTGTATTCAAGCACTGTGGGTAAAGGCTAAGTTGATAGCGTGGGTCATGAGCGTAACTGGACTAGGCAAAGTGGTAGGCGATTAGAATCCGTTACCTTGTAATCATGGCTAGCGCTAGAAACTAACAATAGTAATCGTGATAGGAAAAACGTTGTGCTTCAGAAGTGGTGTAGTGCTCAGAATACCGCGGAATCAGTAATGTTCAGCATGCCATGATGGAAGCCAGAGTGGCCGCGTAGATTTGCTCCCGGGTACTAAAATAGGCTAATGTTCAACATTCTAACCGGGTTGGCTAGGAGATAAACCGAATTGGTTGTTACTCTTTTTGTGTTGAATCTTATCTCTAGTTGCTACTTCTTTCATCCATAGGATCGATGATCTCTACTACCAAATTTCAAAAGTATCCGGATGCCTTGGCACTGTGGGGCCGAATCGGGTGATGTTCCAGGAAATCTTTAACCCGGGCTCTACCCCAAAAATTACAAACTTCAAACTGCTAAGGATCCTCTTAAACCACATTGGAATTTAATTTGTCTCTATTATTAGATAGAGGATAGGCTGAAGATTCGGAGTGTAGCGTGATATTTTAAATAAATAAACCTTTGAGTAGGTTATGGGGATGTAATGCTCTGGTAGCCGGAGTTTGGACACAGGTTTAAGGCTTCCTCTGGGGGAGTGGGTTAAAAATCTTGGCGCCAGGCCATCCGGATACTTTTGAAATTTGGTAGTACTTTAGCGTGACACTAAAAGTGCCTGAACGAGAGTACAGGTTAAGGGATAGCTCGCTATCCATGAGCCCAAGAGCCACCACCATCTATAGGAGCGTCGAACCCCCGGGAGTCTTCGAGGCTCGCCACGACTCGCTTTCTCATTTCCAAGCCCGCGTTCTTTGTTTTCCCACCCACCAGCCCCAACTTTCATCTTATACCCTCATTGTCATCTAGGGATATATCGGTGGCAACGATCTCAAGCGACAAGGACAGCGACATCTCCCCAACGCCTCCACCTGTGGACTTATACCCGCCTGTGGACTTATACAGGAAGTGTGATGGACGGAAGGAATCGCTAGGATGGTGTTTGGTTTCATGATTTCTCTGTATTCTCTGGTTTCTCATTATCTCTCATAGTAGCTATAACCTCAATGTATTCGTTTGGCTTGGCAGAATTGGTTGTATCTAGGCAAATATAGGGAGCCGGTTTTGAGGTGAAGATCGAGTGTTGTGCCTGAATCGGATAAGAGTGATTAAAGGGCCGTGCTGGTGCACGATATTGACTCATGAATGAGTTTGGATATCCCATCCTTCTCGAGTCTCCTTTTTCCTACTACACTCCTTTCCGCTTCTTGTAGCATTTTACCGATTCTCAGGGCTGGCATCACGAACCTGTCTTATGTTCCGGGGTATGTAGGGAGACTTTGCTTCCGATGGCATGATAATCCCGGTAGTGGAACGTTCTGGTATTACAAGCGTTGAGGCACCGCAGATATCGGGGAGCGCGCACATGGGGGAGCCCAGTAGCGTGGATGTGTGCGAGCACACGAGAGCATGAACGGATGAAAGGGTTACCGTATGCATGTAGAAGTATTCTCTGCTCTCGTAGCCATTTGCTAGCAACCTCAAATAGAGAATGCGCACCTCGACATCTCCGGCCGTCGATCATTCAAGGTGTTTAGAAGGTGGACCTGGTGTCTTATTATGCAACACTAGGTCAGATAAAGGGATAGTCGGGAGAGTTTGAGGTTTGGCGTGCCGACTTTGAACTTCATCGGACACCTCGAGTGGGGCTTAAACCCCTCTGAACTGCGACACGGCCTAGTAGTCGAGACAAGGTAATAGAACTTCAGTGGCCACAGTATCGCTGCAATAGAAGGTTTGCGCAGAAAGAGTTAGGTGGTGTTAACATAAGTTAATTACAACGCTTGGGGATCTATTTCCTTCATCTTACCTGCCGGGTTGATAGTCGAGGCATAAGAATCACGAAATCACACCTCCGCCACGCTTCTATGCCTTCATGAGGGTACGAATTTTTAGCCATGCCGCTTAAGAAGAATTTTAACAAGCGTGATTTTAAGATACTGGGGAATTGCACTCTGTATGACCCATTGAAAGGGCCGAGTTTAAAAAGCCCTATATTTCTCAGGGGTCGCATGGACCTTGGAATGCTATTAGCAACAACCTCTAGCAACGCTACTGACACCCTCGACGAAGGTAGGGATGCGACACTATCTAATAGTGTTAAAAGTGGAGCCAATGATGAGAATGGAGGCTATTATAGAACGACGTGGGGTGGCGCAAGGAAGTTCAAGTAATATTACCAAGCGAAACTTAATCATAATATAGTTTACCTCTCTCTTAGCACTTTTGTTTTTACTCAAGTTTTGTGGGTTGGGGTCGCTGTGGTAGTGGGGGTTTGCCAGGGGGAAAGAATTTGCCCTGCAATGCCATGATACACAAGATTTCTTCCAATATTATAGTCTATTTCGCTTATAGACCTTTTGAATGTGCTTTTGTTTTAAAAACGTATTTGCTTGAAGAAAGTGTAACCTTCCACATATTCCCTTCGCATATTGACGGCGTTCCGCGGCGTTCTAAGGCGTTCCTTCTATTTAGGGGTTTGGTAGCAAGATGGCTTGGGGAGAAAAAAAAGTCAAGATAGAGGTTTTATAATATTATGAAAGGAAATATTTCCAGATTTTACGCATTCCACTAGTGGCCACTCATGCGGACTGGTGTGAAAATATTTCCAACAAGTAGAGAGATCATTTATCTACCGTATTGAGAAAGTCAGGCTGTCGTGAGCAAGGGGGGTTCTAGAAACTGGCTAGTCCACTTTATCATACCTCTTCAGGAGCACCTCCGGGGTTATCCCGAGCCCTTCTGAACAGTACAGCCTACTCGATTGCAGAAACCATGCTGAAACTAATGAATTAGCAGCGGGTTAACGGCGATGGAGTAATCCGAATGTGGTAGGTCAGGTTTGGGCGCACTGATTCGATGGTGTCTGGGTCTTCTGCCCTAAGGGGGCTGGCTTCCAGTTATGTGTGATGGTCGGCCTACCAGAGTAGGGCGGCCACCACAAACTTCATTTATTCCAGTTTAGTATCTCTTCTCTGTGCTTACATGGAATAACGTGCTCACTCTTTTATTTCCAGTTCCTTTTTTCCCCCTCGATCGCGGTTTTTCTCGCCGGGTAACCTTTTTCCTGTGCCTTATCCATTCACCATTAGACCATCTCTCGATCGTCTCTTCCCGATATTCAAAACGCGCCCATTCTCGATTTTCAAAGCTCCGCCTTCCCGACCACCAACACACCTTTTTCGGCTTTTTTTCTCTATATTAATAGTGGGTTGGGAAAAACCCGTTGCCAATTGGGCGAAGCGCACTAAACCCCAAGCAGGGGCCCGGGAACGCACAGTACCCTGGCGGACCTCCGGAAAAATGCATAGCCGGTTGCTGGGCCAGTGCGGGGCCATAGCTCCTGAACGCGGTATCATCAGCTACTCGCTTTCACCTATTGTTCCTCCTATCTTCTTCATCACCCAAGAAACCACGATCTTTCCTCCACCTCGCGTTCTTCATTGCCCACCCACCACTCCCTGCAGACCACAAGGCGCCCTCATTGCCATTTGGGACATATCAGCGGCGACAATCTCCCACGGCAAGGGCAGCGGCAACTCTCCCCAACACCTCCCGCAGCGGAACCAAGTCACAGGCATCGTATAGGCAGGACATGGGTCTACTATTTTCTTTTGGCGTTACTCTTCTCTTGGTTTATTTTCCTCTTCTCTCACTGTTTTTAGGCTTTCATAATACACTTGTACTGCTTCGGAAAATTGGCGGGGTCTTAACGGAGAGGGAAGTTTCAGATTCTGCGAACCTGATCACTCTGAAAGTGTTTGGCCGCTGAAGTAGTCCCATATCCACCAAATTCCTCTTGAACGCACAGACACCGAGTGTTTACGGTATTTTCTGTAAGTTTCCCCTGTCCAATAGCTTACACCGCGGATCCGTCTTGGGATTAATCAGATTGTACCGGTTAAATAGAGGTGAAGAGTTGTGATATCAACCAAAAAGACAGCATGGGGAATACACCTCTAGGGTGGGCTGCCGGGAATGGCCACGAGGAAGTGGTGAAACTGTTACTCGGCCGAGAGGACATTGAACCCGACAAGCCGGATGAGCACGGCCAAACACCGCTCTTAAGAGCTACCTGTAATAGGCACGAGGGAGTTGTGAAAATTCTACTCGAGCGAGAGGACATCGACCCCGACAAATCAGATGAGTCCGGCCGAACACCACTCTCTGTAGCTGTTTACAATGGGGATGAGGGAGTGGTGAGAATGCTGCCCGGACGAGATGACGTCAACCCTAATAAACCAGGTCTGGGCGGCAAAACACTACTCATGCAAGCTGCCCACAGTGGACATAAGGAAGTGATGAGAATACTACTTGGAAGGGACTGCGTCGACCCCAACAAACTAGATGATGAAGGCCAAACACCTCTCTGGTGCGGTGTTTGGTTTGGGGACGAGTGGCTGGTGGAAATGCTACTTGAGCGGGACGACACCAACCCCAACTGCTTGAATGAGGACGGCGATTCTCCGCTCTGGGTCGCTGCTCCCGTTGGGGATACGGCAATGGTTAAGATACTGCTTAGACGGGATGATGTCAACCCCGACAAATCAGATAAGGACGGCGAATCGGCACTCATTTATGCTGCTCAACGTGGCCATGAGGGGGTGGTGGAAATACTCCTCGGACACGATAACGTGAACCCAGACAAGTCAGATAGGCGCGGGGCAACAGCTCTCTGGTGGGCTGCCGCGAACGGGCACAAGGGTGTTGTTAAAATGCTACTCGGACGAGACGATATCAACCCCGACACACCCAATGAAGATAGCCAAACACCACTCTGTCGCGCCGCTTCCCGTGGGTACAAGGGCGTGGTGACATTACTACTCAGACGGGGTAACGTCAACCCCGACAAGCCAGATAAGCACGGCAAAACGCCGCTCCATTTTGCTGCTTTGAACGGCCATGGGGGGGTGGTGAGAATATTGCTAGGGCGGGACAACGTCAACCCTGGCAAGCTAGACAATGAGGGCCAAACCGCGCTCTCATATGCCACTAGAAATGGCCACACGCGAGTGATAGCTCTACTGCAGCCTCCAACAGCTGTCACCCAGAGCACAAGCTAAGCCCGAGGAATGTCGCCTTCATTACCACCTTCGAGTGCCCTACTAGGATATACCCCGTTTTCGCAAGGACCGGAGCACTTCAGTAAACGTGTTTGTCGATACTGTCCCCTCTCACCTCCGCCCTATCTCTTCCTGCATCTTAAACACTGCTTTGTGGTAAATGCTGTCCTACCTTTCCTTCCGGAGTCTACCATCCACAGTACTTTAATTAAATTCTTGACTTTTTTTTATTACTTTTTTTACTTGGTGGGGGTAAATCATTTCCAATGCAATGAACATATCTATCACATCTCGCCCGCCCCCTATCTAGATTTTCTTATGGAGTCAAGTTAGCATTTGGCTGCTCCGGTCTAGAACCTACAGTCTTCTGTTGGTTGAGGGCTGTTTCTACTGCATTGAACTAAAGCTAGGGTGGCTTGGAACTTTACTCACTTTTTCTTCATTCCTTGTTTTTTCCTGGAGGCACTGTATAGTACACCCTCTTTTCACATTTGTTGTATACTTATTTTTCTAGAATCCCTCTTTTCCCTCTCCTCCTTTCTCAAATTTAAATATGATCGTGCTTAGCTATAAAGAAAAAAAACATAAAGTGCTAATATTTCTAACACCCACGAAAAGCGACGTAGAAGCTACCAGCACCTGTTAACTAAACAATGATAGGGATTGGTTTCTACTACCTGTATCGATGTCTTAACTAAAGTTATGCCTATTTGCCACTGCCCTCTTGGTATGGGATTAAATGTAAGGTTATAAGGTTATAAATTACTTTTTAGTCTTGCTTATTGGGGAGATTAATACATTATAGAGTCATTTATGGGGAAAATGACTCCCATTCCATAATTACTGTATGAAAATTGGATTCTCGCTATGCGACTGGGCTCTTTACCCCGTGTCCTATTCGCAGATCGCCATCATGGAGAGAGACGCAGAGCCTCAATAGCCACAGTATCACTTTAATAGTGTTGTGTGTGAAGTCAATGATCGGACCGGAAGCTTTTACAGAATGGGGTGGGGCGGCACAAGAAGGTGTAGGCAATGTTATTGGGTGAACTCCAATCATATATCTTGCCTATTTATTCACACCTCTGGTAGTAAGGTTTTGTGGGTAGTGTTATAATGTGCAGGATAATCGAAAAAAAAGTGAAATCCGCTAACACCAACTACCACTCGCGTTACCACACGATTTAGTTAGCATTAAATTTTGTGTTTGTAAAGGAACAAAATTTACGCTGCGGTTACACGATATAGAAAATTGCTTCTTGCGTGGTCTATTTTTTTCATAGAGTTTTTAAATATTTCTTCATTTTCAAAATATTTGCACGAAGCTGATGACTTTCCTATTCACGCCGTTCCACAACGTTCCTTCAATTAGCAGTTTAGTAGAAAAATCATTTGAGAAAATAAAAAAAACAAGAAGGATGGAGGTTGTATTGAAAAGAAAATTTTCCAACCTATACGCATTGCGCTAGCGCCTACTGGTGCGAACTAGTGTGGATATTACTAACAAATAGGGGCATTGCTCGCCTGCTGCCAAAGATCTGTGATTGTGAGCAAGGTTCCACAGTCGGACAATCCACTTTATCCTTCCACAGCACCTCCGGACCTATCCTGAGCCTTTCGGTATGCCTCACTGGACGATTGCAGAAGCCTGCTTAAAGTACGATATCTGGATCTGCAAGCGGGTTAACCGTAATGGAGTAATCCTATTGTGGTACGATATGTCGGGTAGGGACCGTAGGGTATACTGATGAGATGGTGGCTAGGTTTAGTGCTTTGGAGGGGCTGGCTCGGCTAAAAAAAATAGGTTGCCCACCACACGCTGTATAGTTTAGTTTATCTTCTCTGGACTTATAGTACATCGAACAACAAGCACACACCCTTTCTTCTCTTCTCGCCTTCTTTCCTCTTTTATAGCGGTTCACCTCACCGTTTAACCTTCCGCCTGTGCCTTACCGATCCATCTTAAACTCTACCGATCAGTCCTTCTCTCGATCTAAAACACGTACCTTTCTCAATCCGTATAAGGCCTCCTTATCGACCTCTAGCACATCCCCTTTCTTGGATTTTCTTATCTATATTTCCGAATTAGCGCAAACATAGGTAAGGGTATTTCAGGTTCCGCGAAATTCCTTGCCCTGAGGTTGTTTGGCGACTGCAATAACCGCATATCCACCAAAATACACTTGGATTCGCAGAAGCTCGGTGTTTACCGTATTTATTCTGATAATCTCCCGCGGCTTGACACTGCATCCATCCCGAGATTGATCGGATTATACTCCGTTGGCTGGAGGTGGAAGGTTGCGATATCAACTAAAAAGAGAGCATGGGAAATACACCCCTTGGATGGGCTGCTGAGAATGGGCAGGAAGGAGTGGTGGAAATACTTCTCGCACGGGACGACATTGACCCCAACAAATCAGGTGAGGGTGGCCTAACCCCCTGATACTAGCTGCTTGCAACGGGCATGAGGGGGTTGTGAAAATCCTTCTCGCGCGAGACGACGTCTACCCCAACAAATTAGATGAGTACGGCCAAACAGCACTTTGTTATGCTTCGGAGAATGGGCACGAGGGGGTGGTGGAACTGCTACTCGGTCGGGACGACATCGACCCCAATAAGCCAGATAGGGAGGGTTCAATACCTCTCTTGCTAGCTACCTGCGATGGACACGAGGGAGTGGTGAGACTAATACTTGCCCACGACGATGTCGATCCCGACAAGTCAGATGATGAAGGTGAAACACCACTCTTCGTAGCTACTTTGAATGGGTACGAAGGGATTGTGAAAATTCTACTCGGACGAGACGACATTAACCCCAACAAATCCGATGACGGTGGCCAAACACCACTCTCTGTAGCTGCTGACCGGGGGCACCAGGGAATCGTTAGAATGTTACTTGGACGAGAGGACCTCGACCCCAACAAACCAAGAGAGGACAGCGATACATTTCTCAGGTGGGCGGCCTGGAATGGGAACGAAGAAGTGGTAAAAATGCTCCTGGGACGAGGTGAGGTGGACCCAAACAAGCTAGATGAGGGTGGACACACACCCCTCTTGGAAGCTATTGAGGTTGGGCACGAGGCAGTGGTGGAAATGCTACTTAGGAAAGACAGCACCGATCCCAATAAGCCAGATGGCGATGGAGAAACACCTCTCGGGTGAGGTGTTAGGAATGGTAACGAAGCAGTGGTGAAGATGCTACTTGGACGGGACGATATCAACCCTAACAAGCTAGGTATGTACGGCCGAACCCCACTCTTGCTGGCCGCCAGGCATAGCAAGGTAGGAATTTTGAAAATGTTACTCGGGCGAGACGATGTCAATCCCAACATACCAGATATTATTGGCGAAACGCCACTTTCTTTTGTAGCTAGGAATGGGTGGGAAGAGGGGGTGAGAATTCTACTCAGCCGGAGCGATGTCAACCCTAACATACCAGATAGGTTCGGGCAAACAGCACTCTCGTGGGCTGCAAGGAATGGCCACGAGTGGATAGTGGAAATTCTACTTGGGCGGGACGACGTCGACCCTAACAATCTAGATGACGATGACAGAACGCCACTCTGGTTGGCTGCCTGGAATGGGAAAGCGGGAGTGGTCAAAATGCTACTTGGGCGGGACGATGTCAACCCCAACACGGCAGATAAGGTCGGTCAAACCCCACTCTGTTGTGCTACTGAATATGGGCACGGGGAAGTGGTAGAATTACTACTCGAGCGGGACGACGTCAACCCCGACAAGCGAGATAATCAGGGACAAACCGCACTCTCGTGTGCCGTTAGAAATGGCCACACCCGTGTTATAGCTCTACTAGAGCTCCAGACAGCTAATACCCACAGCATAGACCAAGCCTGAGGAGAAATCGCCTTCGTTACCGCCTTCGAATACTCTACTAGCAACTTATCTACTATTTTCGCGAGGATTGGATCACTTCTATAAACACCTTTGTCGCTGCTAATTCATCTCCCCTCACCCCCGTCTTATCTCCTTCCTCTTAAAACACTACCTTGCAGTAATTGCTGTTTTACTTTCTCTTTCGGATTATGCTTGGAACAGCAGCCCAGCTTGATTCTTGACTTTTTTTGTTCTTTCTCCACCTAGTTGAAGCGGGTCTACACAAAAGCAGTGCAAATATCTATCACATGCATGCATGCCCAGCCCTCTATCCAAATTCTTTTGCTAGAGTCTAGTGTAAATGGAGGGCTATTTCTACTGAATTGACATGCCAGCGTAGCTTAGAATTTTCAGTACTGTACTAATTCTTATTTTTTGGGTGTAAATCCTCATTTTTGCATTCACTATTCCTTTTTTATATCTAAAATCCTTCATTTTCTCCTGTCCTCCCCTCCGAAGTGTAAATTTGGATATTATTTAGGTAAGGAGAAAAAATATATAAAGTACAAGCATTTCTGATACGACTGAAAAGCAACGGACAAGACAAGCTAGCCGTTGACTAACGTATGATGGCAATTGATTCTCACTGCCTATACAGACACGTTTTACTGACGATCATGCCAATTTGCCAATCTTGCTGAAATAGGATTAAAGGCAAAGTTATTCCGACACTTTGTGAGAAAGATGGATGGCAGCCTTTACAAAACCTTTTTGTCGCTCCTCTGGGGCTGGGCTGGCTGTAGGGACGGGTGTATAGGTTAAACACAAATGGCTCATCCGGAAACTTCCTTAAATCACCGCACCTACCGTATCTCTTCATCTTGCCCTATAACCTACCCACCATCCTCCGCAAACACCCAGAATAACAAAGGAAAGGCATGTTGGTACAATCCTCTCCGTACACTAAGGGACTAGAAGAATCCATTACCTTCCCGAACTATTTGGAATACTCCCATGGCTTTCAGGACCAACCACCGCCTCGAACAAAATCCTCAATCTACCTACCATGAGAACTAGAATAGTTGAAACTTGCGCTAGGGCCGGGGGCTGCCTTTACCAGTAAGGTTGGGCATATTTTTGTCCTTTTTGTCTTAAACTTGGGGCTTATGCGGTCAGTTTTCTTGGGGGTTTCGCCCCCTGATCCAAGTGAGGGGATTTTGGAAGTCTTAGGACGAGGTTCGATTATTTTAGTTCCTATGGAATCTGCATATTGTATCTAGGTAAATATAAGGAGCCAGCTTTGAGGCGAAGATCGGGTGTTGTACCTGAATCTGATAAGAGTGATTAAAGGGGCAGTGCTGGTGCACGATATTGACTCATGAACGAGTTTGGATATTTTATCTTTCTCGAGTCTCCTTTTTCCTACAGTATTACTTTTCCTTCCTTTTCTTCTGGCATTCTACTGATTCTCAGGTCTGGCATCACGAACCTGTCTTATGTTCCGGGGTAGGTAGGAAGACTTTGCTTCCGATGGCTTGGTAATCCCGGTAGTGGAAGGTTCTGGCATTAGAAGCGTTGAGGGAGCGCAGATACCGGGGAGCACACATATGGAGGAGTATAGTAGGGTGGATGTGTACGAGCACACGAGGGCATGAACGGATGTGAATGGTTTCCCCTGTGGGGGTATTCTTTGTTCTCATAGCTATATTTGCTAGTAACTTTAAATAGACAATTCGCATCTCAAGATCTCCGACCGTCGATCATTTAAGGTTTTTCGAAAGTTGACTTGAGCCATTGAATTGCGAAATGGCTGTGCTGCAAAGGTAATGCGATTATGACAGCAGATCCTGGGTTTAATTCATGTCATACAGTATGTATTTTTCAGGCTTTTATTTAAATGATAATGATGAAAATATCGTTCAATTTATAGGTGAATTTTATGGTAACTTTGATTTTTATAGTTGTAGAAATACTTGTAGTCAGGGGAAAGAAGGATATAGTTTCGATGTTAAACGTACTGTACCATTAAAGCTAAAATAGCAATGCCAAAAATATCTGGTGTACACTGAAATTAAGCCCAAGATAACCTATCATCATCAGCCTTTTGACTTACCTTTTACCCTCTAAGACAGGTATTTCACAATGCAACAGCTCAGATCCAGATTCTAAACGCTCTCGCATCATACTAGGATCCTTGCATAGAGCCACCTTTCTTATCCGCTATGCCTGGGTACTAGGACATTAACTTAAGCCTAATTTTGAGCTCGAATTTTCCTCTCGGGGAGAGGCCAAAACGGTCTAATAGCTAGTGGGCTGCAACTAGGGGATGATTATTAGTATCGTATTGTGATAAAGGGGAGAGAATTGAGGCTTGGCGTGCCTACTTTGAAGTTCATCAGGCACCTCGAGCGGGGCTTAGACCCCTCTGAACTGCGACACAGCCTAGCAGTTGAGACAAGGTCACAGACCCTGAATAGCAACAGCATCTCTGGAATAGCGGGATTGTGTAGAATTATTTAGGTGGTGTTAACATAAGATAATAAAAACACTTGGCGATCTAGTTCGTTGATCTTATCTACCGGTATGAGAGTCATGGTGTAAGAACCACGAAATCAGACCTGAGATTCAGCGCCCGAAATGCCAACGTCTGCCACACTTCTATTCCTTCATGAGGGTAAGAATTTGTAGCCGTGCTGCTTAAGGAGAATTTTAACAAGCGTGATTTTAAGGTACTGGGGAATTGAGCAGTATGACCCGTTGAAAAGGCCGGGTTTTTAAAGCCCAACATTCGTCGGGGGTCTCATGAGCCTTGGAATGTTAGTAGCAACGTGCCGTATAGCAATACTATTGATAACCTCCACCAAGGCGGGGATAAAAAACTCTCTAATAGTGTTAACAGTAGAGCCAATGATCGAACTGGGGGCTTTTATAGAATGGCGTGGGGTAACGCAAGGTGGTGCAAGTAAGATTGTTGAGTGAAGCCAAATTATATGGTTTACCTCCCTCTCTGCACTTTTACTTTTACTCACGTTTTGTGGATTGGGGTGGCTGTGGTAGTGGGAGTTTGCCAGGGGAGAAAGAATTTACCGTGCAATTCCACAATACACAAGATTTCTTACAATATAGTCTATTTTGTTTATAGACCTTTTGAATATGTTTTTATTTTAAAAATAGGTTTTCCTGAAGAAAGTGTAACCTTCCACATATTCCCTTCGGTTACCGATGGCGCTCTACGGTGTTCCTATTTAGGGGTTTGGTAACAAAATGGCTGGGGAGCAGAAAAGAAAGTCAAGATAGAGGTTTTATAATATTATGAAAGGAAATATTTCCAGATTTTACCCCTTCGATGAGTGGCCACTCATGCGGACTAGTGTGAAAATATTTCCAATAAGTAGGGACATTGCTTATCGATTGAGAAAGTCTTACTGTCGTGGGCAAGGGCGTTCCAGAGACTGGATAATCCGCTTTATCCCTTCAGGAGCACCTCTGGGGTTATCCCGAGCTCATCTGTACGGTACAGCCCACTCCAAAATTGCAGGAGCATGCTGAAATTAATGAATTAGCAGCGGGTTAACGGCCATGGAGTAATCCCATTGTGGTAGGTCAGGTTAGGGCGCACTGATTAGATAGTGTCCGGGGTTTCTGCCCTAAGGGGGCTGCTTTTAGTTATGTGTGATGGTCGGTAGAATGGGGTGGGGTGGCGACTACAAACTCAATTTATTCTAGTTTAGTATCTCCTCTCTGTACTTACATTGAAAAACGTGGGCATTCTTTCATTTCCATCCCCTTCTTTCCCCCTAGATTGCGGTTTCACTCACCGGGTAATCCTTTCCTTGTGCCATATCTATTCACCATCAGACGATCTCTCGGGGGTCTCTTCTTGATATTCAGCACGCACCCATTCTCGATTTCACACGCTCCGCCCTCCCGACCTCCAACACACATCCTTTTTCGGCTTTTCTTCTCTATATAACGGGGTCTTCACAGAGAGGAACGTTTTCAGATTCCGCGAACCTGATCACTCTGAAAATGTTTGGCCACTGAAATAATCCCATATCCACCAAATTCCTCTTGAAAGCACAGACCTATTTTCCCGTATTCATTTTTGTAAGTTTCCCCGGTCCAATAGTTTGCGCCGCGCATCCGTCTTGGGATTAATCGGATTGTAGCGGTTAAGTAGAGGTAAAGAGTTGTGATATCAACCAAAAAGACAGCATGGGTAATACACCTCTAGGTTGGGCTGCCGGGAATGGCCACGAGGAAGTGGTGAAACTCTTACTCGACCGGGAGGACATTGACCCCAACAAGCCGGATGAGCACGGCCAAACACCACTTTTTCTAGCTGTGTACAATGGGCATGAGGGAGTGGTGAGAATGCTGCTCGGACGAGTTGACGTCAACCCTAATACCCCAGGTCCAAGGGGAAAAACACCACTCATGGAAGCTGCTTACGGTAGGCAGGAGGGAGTGGTGAAAATGTTACTTGGACGGGATGACGTCGACCCTAATGAAGTAGATGAGGATGGCGAAACACTTCTCTCGTGGGGTGTTTTGGCTGGGCACAAGTGGCTGGTGAAAATGCTACTTGAGCGGGACGACACCAACCCCAACTGCTTGAATGACCACGGCGATTCCCCGCTCTGGATTGCTGCTCGGTTTAGGGATGCGGCAATGATTAAAATATTGCTTAGACGCGAGGACGTCAACCCCGACAAATCAAATGAATACGGCGGATCGGTACTCAGTTATGCTGCTAAAAATGGCCACGAGGGGGTGGTGGAAGCACTCCTTGGACACGATAATGTCAACCCTGACGAATCAGATAGGCGCGGGGCAACAGCTCTTTGGTGGGCTGCCGCGAAGGGGCATGAGGGTGTTGTTAAAATGCTACTTGCACGAGAAGATATTAACCCCGACACACCCAATGAAGATGGCCTAACTCCACTCTGCCGCGCCGCTTCGCGTGGGTGCAAGGGCGTGGTGATGTTACTACTCAGACGGGGTAACGTCAACCCCGACAAGCCAGATAAGCACGGCAAAACGCCGCTCCATTTTGCTGCTTTGAATGGACATGCAGGGGTGGTGAGAATATTGCTAGGGAGGGATGACGTCGACGCTGACAAGCCAGACAATCAGGGCCAAACTGCGCTCTCACATGCTACTAGAAATGGCCACCCGCGAGTGAGACCTCTACTGCAGCCTCGAATAGCTGCCACCCAGAGCTCAAACTAACCCCGAGGAAATGTTGCCCTCGTTACGGCCTTCGCGTACCCTACTAGCACATATCCCATTTTCGCAAGGACCGAAACACTTCCGTAGCCGTGTTTGTCGATACCGCCCCCCTCCCCTCTCACCTCCGCCCTATATTTTCCTTCATCTTAAACACTGCCTTGTGGTAAATGCTGTCCTACCTTTTCTTCCGGAGTCTACCGGCCATAGTACTCTAACCAGATTCTTGACTTTTTTTTCCATTTTTTTACTTGGGAGGGAGATTCATTTCTAATCTCAATGTACATATCTATCACATCTCGCCCGCCCCCTATCCGGTTTTTCTTATGGAGTGAAGTTAGCACTTGTCTACCTCGGTCTAGAACCTACAGTCTGTTGTTGGTGGTCCTCTCAAAATTTAATTTTAATATGATCGTGCTTAGCTATGAAGAAAAAATATAAAGTGCCAATATTTCTGACACCTGTTAAAAAGCACCTTAGAAGCCACCAGCTACGATAGTGATTGGTTTCCACTACGTGTATAGAGATGGCTTAACCAAAGTCATGCCTATTTGCCCTGCCCTCTTCGTATGGGATTAAATGTAAGGTTATAAGGTTATACATTACTTTTCAGTCTTGCATATTGGGCAGATTAATACATTATAGAGTCTTTTATTGGAGATATCGACTCCCATTCCATAAGCACTGTATGAAAATTGGATTCTGGCTATGCAGGTGGGCTCTTTACCCCGTGTCCTATTCGCAGATCGCCAGAAAGGTGGGCGGAGTGTGAGGTTTGACATGCCCACTTTGATTTGGATCAGGTACTTAGAGCGGGCCTTGAAGCTCCCTGAACTGCGATATGCCCTGGCAGTAGGATAGGGACGCAGAGCCTCAATAGCCACAGTATCGCTTTAAAAGTGGTGTGGGTGAAGTCAATGATCGGACCGGAAGCTTTCACAGAATGAGGTTGGGTGGCACAAGAAGGTGAAAATAATGTTATTAGATGAAGTCCAATCATATATCTTGCTTATTTATGTGAAGTTTTAGGGTGAATGGGTGACTGCCGTGGTATTCACTTCGGTACAGGAGCAACTATGCGAGCGGGAGAGACAGAATAGATTTGTATCTATAGAGGGAACAAAGAAGAAGACGATATGAATGAGAGTTATTATTAAAAGAAACGGGAACAGTAGGGTCTCTGATGGAGACAGAGTCGGCCAAAAACCACAGAGACAAAAAGGAAAGGACTAAATGAAAAAGTAGGAAATCCTCCACTGTCTCGCCTCTTAAACAATACTGATACATCAAGAGTGTCGTAGTAAGTGGCTAGTGCTAGTCTGTTTCATCTCCACGATTCAGTGTTTCCGCTATATACAGTCACTCGGCAGAAGTGTTTGTGAAACTGTTGACTAAGTTGCCTCGGCAAAATGCCCGCTTGCAACGAAGGTGATCGCGACCGTGACCGTTGACACAATCTACACACACCGAAGCCTCCTTTACCCATTTAATTGATTAATTACCTCTACATTTTGTTTTTTTTCTAATGTGTGAAGCGATCTGGAAATACCAAGTATGTAGCAAAAAAAAGACCCCCACCTAAAACCGCCGAGAGAGAAATGAGCCTTGAAGAGCAAGGCATGATAATCGCATTTTGCTACTGCCTCCGAAATATTGCCCTGGTGGCTCAATTATTCGGTCGCCTTGGAGAACAGTTAAGAGCTTTGTTGTCCGGGTATGTGAACACCAATCTCTTGGAAATCTCCCCCACCCCGGTCACACTCCCATTTTGCATCTTAAGCAGCGTCGCACAATTATCCAGGCAGCCAAATCCAACTGGAAAATGACCAGATACACCTTCAGGGATCACTATGCACCCTGTGTTTCTCTTGAGACTGGTAATTCTCTGTGCTACCCTGAGTGATTGGACATGATTGCCTACTAAATTTGCCTGTAACATACCTTACCCGGAAAGTGATCATCACCAGGAAGATGATAAACAAAATCGACAAAAATACAAGTTCCTGATTTCTAGGCCATAGGATTCGCCTGGTTCTCTGCTCCTCATCCAAGCTCAATCCTTCCATTATAATACCCAAGTTGCCAACTACAGTAGATTAGGGGTTTGCCCTTGAAGATATAGGGGCGGGAAGGTAGTCTTCAGCCTCGGACCCACCCTCATGAGACATGGTCTGACTTGCCTCCTCCCAACCCTCTTCAACATCATGAACAAAATATTCCTCACTTTCAATCAATCGTGACTTTGTAGGCTTTGGTATTCTTGTAACCGGAACGGGTTACTGGTTTGGTTTCGGAGTATCGTTTGATACTCAGTATGTTTTATAATTGAGTTTGATACTCATGATGTTTTATGTTTGGTTTTGGAGTATTGTTTGATACTCATTATGTTTTATTTATTGTGTCAAGATATCGTTTGATACTTGATATGTTTTATGTAACGTTTTAAGGCTACCGTTTTGGAGTCTTTATTGTTATTGTTTACAAGGCTCTGGCTAGCCTGACAAGTGTATTTAAGACCTGCTATTCTCCGGACTTAGAGAGAGCAAACTTCAACAGACAGAGTTTTCAATATACTTCCTTGAATAGTTACTGCTTCGGTTTGCTTCGAGAATCCAATAAGACCAGACATACTTAGCTATTAAAAACTACTTGGTAGTTGCGACATAGTAAGAAGTTTGTTACAACACCTTAGTCCAAGCCTCCGGTACTTAGTCTCGGTATATACCGCACTTTGGTAGAGAGATAGTATCGTTACCCTATCGATTCCCGCCACCACCCAGGAGGTGGTTACAATCCTATCTCAGCCTGCCTTGCTCTCCTCTAATGCAATTTTCTTTGCATTTGCCCGTTCCTTTCTGGCTTGTTTTTCTGTTTCCTTTTTGTCGTCTGCTTCTTTCAGGTGAATTACATTCTCAACAGTAACAATTAATGCCTTTGAGAGAATCTTTCTGCTCTTCCTTTTATCTATTGCATTAGTAATAGCTCCCCTACTCTAGAGTTTGTCACTCATTATGTAAAATAACATTTTCTGCAGTTGCACACTCAGCTGACCGTGCTAGCTTTCAACTATAGTCTTCTGGGGGGAAGAGAACATCAGCAAAAATAATCCTTGGCACCTGGTGCGCCCACTGCGTTTGGCGCACCTAGCGCACATAACGTCAACCGCGAATCAGGACGCAACCACTTAAACTAATTATCACTGGGCGCAACTTGCGCAACACCAGATCTTGACGGCGTCACCTGGTGCAACACCATATCTTCTGGGCATCACCGGGGCACCATCATTTTTGCCGGGTATAACCTGATACGCAACCTAATCTTCAGGATTCACTCTGGAAACCCGTCAAGGGTCCCCCCTTTGCTTTCTGACCTGGGTCACAATATATTTTACACTCATATAGTCCATTTAGATAGTCTTCTATTGAATTTCTAATTCTACTAAATACAGGTGGCACCTGACTCATGGCTTGCCTATGGCTCCTCCTGGTATCCCTCCGGGTATCCCTCCGGGTATCCCTCCGGGTATCCCTCCCAGTCAGAGTGTTAACTTCATGGTTATTGATCGCGTAGGAATGGGCCTTATGCCGGCGTGTAGCTGGCGTCATGCCCAACAACCTCCCGCAAACGAATCCGGAATCCGTCCGGTGGTTGTGGAGTAATCTGCAATCGAGTAAAATTCCGCCAGCATGCTACCTAAGATCCTCTCCAGAGAAGTCAGCGAAATCCTGAGTTTTGATGCGACAAGGACGTCCCTTATACCGTTGCGTAGCTGGCGTCGAGCCCAACAACCTCCCGCAAACCGAATGTGAATCCGTCTCGCGGGTGTGGAGTAATCTGCCATCGAGTAAAATTCCGCCAGCATGCTACCAAAGCCCCCCTCCAGAGATGTCAGCGAAATCCTGGGTTTTGATGCCACAAAGACGTCCTTCATACCGTTGCGTAGCTGGCGTCGAGCCCAACAACCTCCAGCAAACCGAATCTGAATCCGTTCAGCGGTTGTGGAGTAATCTGCTATCGAGTATTTGAGATCGCCAGCCCTGTAACTCCATGAGTATTGACGGCGTAGGGATGAGCCTTATACCGGCGTGTAGCTGGCGTCGAGCTGAGTAACCTCCAGAAAACAGATCTCGAATCTGGGAAGTGGTTGTGGAGTTGACCTCTGGGGAGGCTTGGAAACCGGGTGTGAAAAGGGGAAAGTGTGGAGTCGCGTCGCGTCAAAGGCTAAGTGCCGAGAAACCACAACAAACTCTGCTAAGTTGTAGAGACTGTCATAGCTATCACTCGCTTTCACACTGGAGTGAGCTGGCATTTTCGCTCTTTGAAAGATCAAGTTCTGAAAATAGAACTGCAGAGTC
>Ga0307507_10005648_pt1 | contig 20304 bp, 6 predicted proteins | sample 7_EM_MG_FD_207223 | JGI IMG/M metagenome (GOLD analysis project Ga0307507, IMG submission 207223) | Populus trichocarpa ectomycorrhiza microbial communities from riparian zone in the Pacific Northwest, United States - 7_EM | ecosystem: Host-associated > Plants > Roots > Unclassified | place...
TTATTTATTTTGCTAGCCTTATAAATAGCTTTAAAGTAGCTTTTATTTATTTAAAATATGTTATTAGTATAAAAGAGGTAAATATAATTATGGTTGCCAAATGCGTAGATTACTGGTAGGTTGCGCGTAGGTTGCGCGCAGGCTGCGCGCAGGCTGCGTGTCAAAAAAATACGACATAGGCTAGTCGGTCGAGTTGCCAAATGACCTCAACTGCGCGCTAATTGCGTCAACCACCAACCATTGAGGCCATTGAAAGGGTACCATATTTTGCCGATGTAGTTAAGGTACTGGTTTATAATCTTAGTTTAGCTGTTGGTCTAAGGGTAAAATGCGGTAGAGAGCTTAATCTTAATCCTAAGGATGCGGTAGAATTCGTCCTAAAAGTCTGATATAAATTAGGGTCTATAGTTAGAGACAATTAACTTAGGAGCGCTATAGATCTAGTAAATGTTATTAATATACATACGGGCCATATCCTTTATAGTTGTAGTTTTAAAGTAAGGGAGGGAGATAGCTTGCTTGCTTAGTTAGTTAACTACTATAAAGGCCATATTATAGCCATATTTGTCCTTTAGGAATGATTTAAAGTCCATTATAATATGCTGCTAAGGGCGTTTAGAAACTGGCAGTGGTTATAACTATCTAGGGGTTTAATCCCTAGGGGCACCTGCCTATTTATAAGTATAATAATTCCTAATAAATTGTTCTATGTTAGATAGGAGTCCTTGCCAGTAGTAGTAAGGCGCTAGTAGTTAGTGGGTCTTATCTTAACTAGGGTGCGCTGTAGAGACTTAATAGTAGGCTTTATAGATTAGCTCCATTTATAGGTTGTTAATATTTGGAACTATAAGCCGTTCTTAGTATAAGAGCAGTCCATCTTCTATCTCTAAATTAAAGTTGCCTTCTATAGCTTAGTCGCGGAGGGCTTTTAGGGATTTAGCTGTGCGGTTTGTAATTAGGATATAGTTAATTAGTCTTATTAGTTTATCTAGGATCTCTCCTTCTATAGGTGCCAGCTTGTTTTGTTTGGAGCTTAGTTCCTTAAGGATATATAAGTTAAGCTATTTAGGACGGAGGAGGGCACGTGTCCGGTGCTAAGCCTTTAGCTTATCCTATGGTTCCATGTCCTATTCCCTTTGGGTAAAGGTATTAGCTTCAAAATTTTGCCTACTAAGGCGGTATATAATCGTAAAGAAGAACTAGGAAAGTATTTTAGCCCACTAGGCCTATTAACTGGTAAGCTGCTTTGTTGTTATAAAATACTTAAGGGCTTTATAATCAGTATAGACTTTAATTTAAGAGTCTAAGCTTCTAAGCTCTACGCGCCATTAGGACAACAACTATATAATAGCCAACATTTCCTTGTTGTGCACCTTATAGTTATACTTAGCTAGGGCTATTATCTTTAAGAAAAACGTAATAGGATACTACTTGCCATCTAGGTGTAACTGTAATAGAACCCCTACTACTACTTTATCGGAGGCGTCCGTTTCTAGTATTAATTTAAGGTTTAGGTTATAGTAATAGAGAATTAGGGAGGAGATAAGTCGGTCCTTTAACTCCTTAAAGGCTTCTATATAATTATTGTTAAAAATAAAAGGTGTGTTGTTCTTAGTTAGTTATATAAGAGGCTTGGCTATAGCTCTGTAGTTATAGATAAACTAATAGTAGAAGTTATAGAAGCCTAGAAAGGACTGGATTCCTTTTATAGTATAAGGGGGTTTCCAGTTGCGAATTACCTTAACCTTCTTAGGGTTAACTTTAATTCCTTTTATACTAATAATAAACCCAATGTACTTTATTTGTTTTACTCTAAATTTATATTTCTTAATATTAACTTATAAACCTGTATTCCGCAGCCTCTTTAGGACCTTTTTAACATAAACTTGGTGCTTAAGTTTATTGTCTAAGTATATAAGAATATCGTCTAGGTATACTGTGTAGAATTTGTTAAGGTAGTTAAAAAGAACATCATTTATATACCGTTGGTATATGGCTAGCCTATTTATTAATTTAAAGGAAAGGACTTTATATTTATAAGAACCATAGCGGGTATAGAATGTGGTTAGATCTTCTAATATAGGGTCTATTCTAATTTGGTAAAAAGCTTAGCGGGTATTAAGCTTAGTAAAGATTTTAGCTTAGCTCAGACATATAAGGGTCTTATTAATTAGGGGGAGAGGGTAACAATCTTTTTAAGTAATAGTGTTTAGTTTCTAATAGTCAATGCAGAAATAAAGACCTTTGTTAGGTTTCTTTATAAACAGAATAAGGGAAGTAAAAGGGGCCTAACTTAGCCTAATAAACCCCTTATAGAGGTTATTAATTAAGTACTACTTAGTTGCTTTTAGTTCCTCTGTGGTTTGCTAGTAAAGGGGGCTATAGCCTAGGGAGTTATCAGCCTCTAGTTAAATCTTATAATTGTAGGTTTAGTAGGGGGGCAGTATATCTAAAGCTGCTTTTAAGAACGCGTCTCTATGGTCTAAGAGGTACATAGGGAGGAGGTGCTTAACTAGCTCTTTGTTAGTTTCCTCTACTAGCCCTTCTTCCTTCTTATTAATAATCTAGTTAATTTTGTATAAGCTGGTTATAAAGACCTTATTATCCTTCTAATATATATTAAAGTGGAAACCTATAGCGCTAATTACTATAATGTCTACTATAGGGAGGTTGTGTAATAGTAGAGGTGTCTGTGGCCTTAGGGCCTTTGGTGTATTAGCGTTGTCTTTACTCTTTTTAGCTCTTGTTACATCTTCTAAAGGTTATTCTCTACGTCCTATTAGTATATCCTCTTCCTTATTAGCCGGATCTCTGCAATTTGGAAGTTGTTTATATTACTATCTGTTCTACTTCTATAAGTAGAGTCCTCCTCAGCTATAGTCCTTTAGGGGAGTCTTATTGTTAGTATAGAGTTCCTACCGGCTTTATGGCAGGCATCTTCTTAGGCAAAGGCTAGGTCGCGGTCCCTAATATCCTGCTAGTAGATAGGGTTAGCCTTTGCGGCTAATATCTTATAGTTAGTACGGATTTCTCTAATAAATGAGGGTAATTTTAGTCTATTTTCTGGCTAGACAAATTGTTTTTGTTAAACATTTAGCTAAATATTAAAGTAGGACATCTATTTTTGGCTGAGGATTATGTTATAGGACCCTAGGTCTAGGATATAGAAAGGGATACTAAACTAGTATTGTCTATTAATAGCGATATATAGCTTTAAGATGTGGGTAACTGGCTTACCGGCTTAGCTGTTATAGCCTTTTACTTAAACAGGCTTCTCTAGTTAGGTAGTATTTACATTTAAAAACTTAGCAACGTTATTTATATAGGTAGTATTTATAAAGGTAAAGCTATTTACTCTAGTGTTAATAAGGGTAGTTATATTAACTCTATATCCATTTTAAAATACTATATATGGAACCATAAAGTGTTTTCCACCTATTAGCTAACTTAGATTAATCTCCTTAAGATTAATAGGATACCCTAGGGGGGGGTTTTTCCCTAGGGTTCTTTTTTTCCTAACTTATTAGACGTTTCTTCTTCCTCTATCTCCTTAATATTACCTATATCTTTTAGCTCTAGGTAGAATAAGGCAAAGTAACTACCCTTTCCGCAATTAAAGTATGTAATCATGGCGGGGTTAATTAGGGTATTACAACAAGCATTAGCTAGAGGTGTGGTATGTGGCGGGTTAGGTGAGGCTTGTGGGTAGGTAGCTATAACCGCTTTTAGTATAAGGGCGGTTATGGTTTATCTTTTAACGCCAGCTCCTATTAGTGCAGTAAATAGGTTATAGTTGCTATAGGGCCGCTTTAGTTAATCAGAATGAGCATTAATTTATTTTAGTTCTAAATCTAGCGACAAGCATTAGGCTGCAAGTCTTTGGTAGGTTAGTAGGTTGTCTAAGGCTACTACGATCTTCTCTTATAGTTGGACTGTTAGCTTGTTATATAGGTCCAAACGGTAGTTCTTAGGGGGAACCTGGCCTTTGCCTACTAGGTGTAAGAACTAAGTTTAGAACTTAGTAAATAATTAGTTTAATTTTATTATTAGGCGATTATAGTTATAATAGGCATCCTGTACTTTATTTAGATTAATATAGATAGTAGCTAGATGCTATATTATCTTATTAACAGATGTAAACTAAATAGGTAACTCGTTTTTAAACTTGGCCTAAAGGTGTCGCTAGGCGTCTCTAATGGTTTAACTAAAGAGGTAGAGTATTTTAGCTTCTTTAGAGGGGAAATAGTTGTAGTTAATATAAAGCTTTCCTTATACCTAGATTCTCCAGTTTTTAAAAGTTGGGTCTATGCTGTTTAACAATAGTAGGGAGTTAGGGAGCTTAACGGATTTTAATTGCTTTGTTATTGTGTCTATACTCTCTGGTATATTATATTTGGTTAAGCAAATGGGTTAACTAAGGCTTTGTGAAGGGGAGGCTAGGCTATTTTATAAGGTAGTAAGGTTTTTTAGGATCTCCTTTAGAGTCTTTTATATGCTTTAGGCTTAAAGATAATTAACCTTTTAGTTGGCTGCAAGAGCACAAATCTGCTTATGTATACCTGTAACGTTGTTATTATCTTTAATTTCTAATCCTAATTAGATCTTGTGTTCCTCTTAGGTAGAGGTAGGTCTTTTAGATAAGCTCGCTTTAAATGCCATTATTGGCTTCCTAAGGTTCGTTGGAATTGTATAATTCTGGGGTTCTTTTGGGGGTGTAGGTCAAGTACAGTCTAGCCTATAAAGTGGGATATTATTAGGGCCTTCTTAGGCGTGGTAGTGTGAGTTTTTTTTAATGTCTAAGTATAACGCATTAACGCGTTATTGCAGATAAAGGTCTCCTTCTAGGGTGGGATATTATTAAGGCCTTCCCAGGTAATGTAGGGAGAGCTTAGTATAATGTAATAGGCTTATATAAATGCTTCTAAACCGAAGCTTGTAGATTGCTACTATATAAGAATACTAAGCTAAGGAGAAGAAGTAGACTGGTAGAGACTGGCGAGATACAAAGGGGTCGTTAAGGCGCTAGTAGTAAGCGAGCCAATAGCGACTTGGCAGAATTTGGCAGAATTTGGCAGATTGCCCTAGAAATGGCAAAGTAGCAGGTAACGCGCTCCAGTACCGTTACAATATTTGTCTTCCTACTACAATAAATAATAGTAGGTATATCTATAGTAGAATATTAAAATATTACTTAACTAATCTAGACTGTTTATAAAATGCTTAAAAATATTAAAGGTAAAAATACTAAGCATAAAGCAACCTACGAATACTTATATTCCTAAGTGGAATATAATAGGTATACCACCTATATCGCCTAAATCTTTCTAATAATTATTATTATAGATTATAAACTATAAGTAAACTTTCTAACTAAATTATACTTATAGCTAATATAATTTTAGGAAATATATACTAAAACACTTTTTATTAGGTCTTGTTAAAAGCTAAATATAGTCTAGTTTAGGGGTTCTATAGGTGTCACAGTGCTATAATGCTAATAGGCTAAATAACTACATTGTGGTATAAAGAGGAGAAGGAGGTAAAAGGGGGTATTGTATATAAATAGTAGGGGCAGCCGCCAAGGCGCTAGTGGTGGGCCAGCTAACAGTAGGAAATAGTACAAGACAGTACAAGACAGTATATGTTAGGACAGTACTGTGATAGTACTCCCCTCCCTAGAAGGTTTAGTCCCTAAACCAAACAAGTAACCTATTTTTGCTGTAAAGATATTACTTCCGCTTATTATCCTTAACCAAGCCAATAGCGATTTTCCATGCTGGGCATAGAAAATCTTAATTAGTTAGCTTAATAAATAAAATTGGCAGAACTCCATACCGCTACTATATAGCGCTTCTTGGCAAAAAACCAACTAATTAGATAACTTTGACCGGCGGTTAAAGTTCTATAAGATCTTAATCACCATAAATTACCTTTATGGTCGGCTATGGCCTTGGCGTAGCTCTCCCTTATTTTATGCCTAGTCTGGGGGTCCTAGCTTCTTAGGGTATTGTTTATAGAACTTTAGTAGTGCGCGCTCGCACCCTTTTAGGGATTTCTTGGGTTCCTAGGTTTTCTTATTATAATATTTCCATTTAATATAGTATATTAAGCCATGCTTATCCATTTGTTTATTATATACATTAAAGATCTTTTTAAATTCCTACTTGTCCGTAATATTGCCGTTATTATCCCTTTCGGCTATTCTGCCTGTGATATTATAACGTTCCTCTTTATTAATGCGTGCTTAACTAGAGATCTCTTTAGGGAACTAGAGGCGGATTTTTAAAGTATAGAAAGACTTATTAACACGGATGTAGTTTAGGAGGTTAACTACAACTACTCCTTTATAGGTAGCTAGGACGGGCTAGGGTCCGTCCTAGTTATTATCCTACTTCCTTTTAGGCTAGTTAGTCTTTATATTTTTAAGGCTAACTATAACTATGTTATTCTTTTTAAATATTATACCTTCGTTTTATTTTATATTAGCGTTGTCTTTATATTATTGCTAGGAGATATAAGCTAGGGCTTTAAGCTGGGTTAAGATGCGCTTAAAGCGGTTAGTAATAGTATTAGCTTACAAATACTCCTTTTTTACATATATAGATAGGGCTGATGGCTAGGGGCCTACTAGTTTAACGCCTAGACGTGGGTTATAGCCATAGTTAGTAAAGAATAGTAAGATTCCCGTAGTCTTATTGACCTGGTTATTTATGGCAAACTTAATAAGGGGGAGCTAATCTACCTAGTTGTCTTAGGTGAAGCTTACAAAAGCGCGTAGGTACTTATTTATTGCTGCATTAATAATCTCGGTTTAACTATCCGTTTTAGGGTGCTATGCGGAGCTAGGGCTTAGGGTTACCTTTAGGCGCTAGTTTAGGCGACGCCAGAAGTTAGAAATAAATAAAGAGCCTTTATTAGAAACAATAGTATTTAGAGCGCCGTGTAACTTATAGACAGTATAGATAAATACTTTAATAAGCTCCTTAGTATCTAGGCTAGTAACAGAAATAAAGTGTCTTATCTTTATTAGGTGGTTAACAACGATAAAGATATATCTATATGTTTTGCTGTTACAAAGGCACTTAGGCAAGTTAATAACGTGGTTAGTGGAGATATCAGTTTATAGGCGGACTGGTAGTTTTAGTAGTTTTAGGAAACCAGGCGGTGCTAAGTGTGGGGTCTTTATACGGAAGTAAAGAGCGCAGTCTTTTACAAAGGTAGCCGTGAACTATAAAATACCTAGTCACTAATACGTTTAATTAAGGAGGTCTAGTGTCTTAACACAGCCTAAATAACCTATAGGGCCTAAACTATATGTGCGGTATACAACTTCTAGTTAGAGTTTAGGTAAATTAGGGACAAATACTTAATTCCTGTAGTAGATTAGGCCGTTAACAATTAAATATTTAGATTTGTCATAGCGGAGCAGCTTCCTAATCTGCTTAGGCTAACGGCGTGCTTTATAGTCTTCCCATTTATATAGCGCAGCCAATATATTCCTAGCGAGTTTGTTCTCTTTATAGGCATTCTTAATAAGCTCCTTAAGGGGTTTTTTCTTAGGCTCTAGGTCTATTACTATAATAAAGTCTTTAATACTCTAGTCTTGGGATTCGCTCAGTAGTTCTTCTAGGATAGTAGGGTCGACTTTCTTTAGTAGTAAAACAACGCGGTCTTAGTGTCGTAGACGTTCGTTATTAGTATTAGTAGGTGCAACGCCTAAGAGGCGGCTAAGAGCGTTTAGGATTATGGCTTTAGTGCTAGGCCTATAGGTAATAACAAAGTTAAATTAGGAAAGGAACTCAGCCTAGCGGACTTGGCACTGGTTTAGTTGTTTTATTATTATAAAGGTCTGGAGGTTCTTATAGTCTGTAATAATTTTAAACAGCTGCTTAGTTCCTTATAGTTTAGGACACTATTTTTCTAGTGCCTTAACGATTGCTAGGAGCTCCTTATTATATATTTTATAATTGTATTTAGGGGCTAAGTGCTTAGTAGAGAAGAATGCAACTAGCTTAAGCTTATTACTTTTATTAGCTTAATAGAGTACTCTACTTAAAGCCTAGTTCGAGGTGTCTGTCTCTACTACTGTCTTCTTTATATAGTCGTAATACGCTAGGACTGGTGCTGTAGTAAACGCTATTTTTAGGGTCTGGAATGCCTATACTTAATTAGGGCCCTATAACCAGCTAATACTCTTTTTTAGTAGCCTAGTCATGGGCTTAACTACCTTAGAATAGCCTTAAATGAATTATTAGTAGAAGTTCGCGAAGCTAAGAAATTGCTATAGTTTCTTAACTAATATTGGGTCCTTTTATTTCTATAAGGCCTGCACCTTCTTAGGGTCTATAATTATGCTATTAGTCAAGATAATTAAACCAAGGTATTTTGTTTTAGTAGTATAAAACTTAGACTTATTAATATTAATTTAGAGTCTAGCATTACCAAGTCTTTGGATAATTTCATTTACGTATTTTATGTGCTTGGCGCGTGTTTTTGAGAAGATAAGGACATTATTAAGATACGCAGTGCAGTAGTTATTAAGGGCGTTATGTAAAACATAGTTAATATAGTTTTGGAATATAGTGGGTGCGTTATAGAGACTAAACAGTATAACTAGCATCTTATAGAGTCTAAACCGGGTAATAAATGCTGTAAGCCACTTATAGCCTTCCGCAATCCGGATCTAGTTAAACACAGCAATTATATTAAGCTTAGTAAAGTACTTAGTACTATAAAGTGCGTCAAGTGTCTCACGAACTAGTGGCAGTAGGTATTAGTTCTTAATAGTAACTATGTTTAGGCCTTAGTAGTTATAGCAGATTTATATACCACCGCCAGATTTCACTGCAAGGAGGAGTGGTACAGCAGCTAGTAAGGTCAATTCGCGGATAAAACCCTTATCCAGTATCTTGTCAATCCACTTCTTTACACAGCTGAGTTCAGCAGGTAAGAGTAGTCTATTTTTATAGTATAAGGCCTACTTTCCTAGTATAATCTTAATTTTATAGTCCTATGGTCAGTAAGGGGGCAGCTTATCTGCGTTTTTAGGGAGGAAGTGTTTAATATATTTATAAAACTCTTTTGGTAAGCATTATAAAATATCCTTATAGGTTAATCCTAGTTTGCCTTTTAGGAATTTCTTAACATTAGTATCAACTATCTTCCGGCGTAGAAACTCGGACTTAGTTGTTAGGTTTATCTTAAGGAAGTCATAGAAATAAGGGGGTAGCGCTTTATAGGCTTCCTCTATTATATAGTTGCCTTCCATTAGCCGGCGGAAAGACCTTTTTAATAGGTTCGGTACTTCTATTAGGCCTATAGGTAGCTCCTTAAGCAGCTATTAGTGTTCTTCTTATTTAACCAGTTCTACTAGCTCCGCTATATAGATCCTTATTACCTTTACACCTTTTTGTTTATAGAACTGGGTAAAATTAACGGTATAAGTGCATTTAATGTCGTCTAGGTTAGGGCGTGTCTGGTTCTCTGGTGCTACGGCTAGGCTAGCATGGCTCAGTTGGCCCAGGGGGGCGGAAATAAGGCGGCGGCCCTACACAGTACGCATAGGAGACGGGTGTGAGGTTAGGCATTACAGGGGGGAGGTCTTAATTACTCTAGTTTTGGTCTTAGCTGTAACGCCCTTGGCTATTATACGTGCGGTTATATATGCGTATGGTAAATAACTTAAAGTTAGGTGTCTTATTGGCTAACCTAGGTTAAGCGGGTGTATATAGAGGACTTATAGTTCTGGTAATGTTTGTTTTTTTAAAAATAGGGTGGTAGTCTAGTCTTCCAGAATCTCTGCTTTATTTACTATATATATTAGCTTACTAGTGTTAGGCACCTCTTTTACTATTAGCTGATGGTATCTAAGCGTTGGCCATATAATGCGTCCGCGTAGTGCTACTTGGTTACAGTTAGGAATATACTATAGGAGGCAGTTATAGGCATAGTAATTAGAGTTAAACTTAAGCTCTAGAGTAGGGAAGTCTAGTTTTAAGTTATGCTTTTTAAGCTAGGGTATTCCAAGAATTACTAGTATTAAGGGTGATAACTTTATAACATAGAAGAGTATAGATTTTATATAGTGGCCAATTATTATTTTTGCTATAAAGTAGTGGGTAATAAAGCTAGATGGAAGTCTATTAGTAAGGCGGAGTGGTTTTAGGACTAGGAGTCTTTTTATTATAATATTATACTTTTTTACAAGCGAGTCTTTATCTGTAAACGCTAGTGCTGTACTACTACTGTTAACAAGGCTTACTGTTTTAATAAAAACTTATAGGAGTAGGTTACGTAGTAAGGAGAGGTAGGTCTAAATAAGGATAGCATTTCTATTATTATTTGCTATTCTAAGGTTAAGTAGTAGCTAGCTTAAAATAAGGTCTAACTAATCTAGTAGTATAGATCTAATTCTTTTGTCCTCCTCCCTATATAGTTCTAACCCTTAGAGGCGACTTAGTCTAAGGGTTAGTCTTTTAATAACTGGATTGTAGGGCTTGGCTAGTAACTATAGTCTTAGCTAGTATATTCTAACGTATTGGTCTCCGACGGTGTATATATGCTAGGGGGTACTTCGCCAAGGACATGGCCAGTCTTATAGTTAGTAGCGGCATAGAGTACTTGTTTATAGTTTATATACGGGACCATTAGCTGGGGCTGTATTGGGGAAGGGAATTATAGGGGCGGGTCTCTATATCTAAACCTATGTCCCCGTCCATGGTTGTTGCTTTGGTTACTAATCCCTCTACTAAAGAATCCGCCGCGGCTAGGAAGGGGTTGGCGCGGTAGCATTAGAAGGGGATTTAGGTTTATTTTAGGGTCATAAGCATCTTTCTAGTGGCTAGGTTAACTACATACTAGGCAGAGTCTATTATCTATATAATATCTTCAGACGTTATTAGGGAGGCTACTACTACCGCCACCAAATTTGACGGCGTTAAGGTCTATTAGGTTATTCTATAGTGCTAGTACTAAGGTATTATTATTAGGTAGTGTAGGTCAATAGCCGCCAGCAGTACTTAGCTTAGCGGTATTTAGCTTAGTATAGTAGGCATAGTTCTATAGGTTATAAGCGAACACGTCCATTTACTTACTCCAGCCCTTATAGTCAGTATCGTCGATTTTGCGGCTAAGGGTAAGGGCTAAGTCCTTTATCTTAGATAAAATATTCTTCTTAAGTAGATCCACCTTTTGTTCCTTAGTCTTGTTTGCTTTAATTATTAACTTATTAAGCTCTGCTTTTTAGGACTAGTAATTATGCTTGCCTTAGCTTAAGGTATCTAATTTATTTTTAGCCGCTTAGGTTGTATCTATGGTCTTATAGTGCTTCTTTATATACGCAAACATAGACTCTTAGTTAGAGAAGGCCTATTTGCTTAGGTTGTTTGGGTATATGCGTAGCATATTAAGGCTATGCTTAATATAGTTATAAGCCTTATCTGTTAGCATATCTGACATATAGAGGACTTTATCCATTAGGGTCTTAAAGCACTTTGCATCTCTATAGAAAACGCCTTAGATCTTTATTTCCTATATTTTAAATTTTTCTTACTTTTTAGTTAGCGATCCCTTGCCATTAAATAGGGTAGGGTCTTTTGCTTTACACTTTTTTCTATAGGGCTTAGCTAGGGGAGAAGAGCTAGTAGCGGTGTTTTTATCGGCAATAGTTTGGGTAAGTATAGTGATCTAAAAGCTTAGGCTTTGTATAGTCTTAGTATATACTAAAGCTTGCTATTTATATTATTTTATATATAGTTTAAGTGTCTTAAGGGAGTTAATTCTATGCTAAGCTTCTTTAAGTTAGGACTTTACAGTCCGGCCTTTATTATAGACTGTTTAGAGACCGCTCTTAACGCTAGTCAAAAAGGTTATATATATAAAGAGGTGCTGAAATGTTCCTACTATATTAAGGTCCTTAGGGTACTCTAGACCACTCTTAATTGTCCAGGCAATGTTGGTATAGAAGGTATTAAAGAGGCGGGCGAGCGCTTTGTGTATATTCGCCAATAGGGTATTCTGGTCACCCATTTTAGGGGATCTAGGCCAGGTAATTAAAATCTATAAGGCTAGCTGTGATGCTAAGATTGTCTAGGACAATACTAAGATTATTTAGAACTGTACTAAAATTATCTGGGACTGTAGTATAGTATTATTGGTTACGCCAGGTTGCGATTATACTAGGAAAATAGAGATAGTGGACTGGGGAGAATAAAGATCACAATAGGGCGCAAGAGGAGATACTATAAACTGTTATAGTACTATAATGCTAATAGGCTAAATAACTACATTGTGGTATAAAGAGGAGAAGGAGGTAAAAGGGGGTATTATATACAAATAGTAGGTGCAGCCGCCAAGGCGCTAGTGGTGGGCCAGCTAACAGTAGGAAACAGTACGAGATAGTATAAGACAGTATATATTAGGACAGTGCCGTGACACCAGGTATAGAAAATCTTAATTGGTTAGCTTAATAAATAAAATTGGCAGAACTCTATACCGCTACTATATAGCGCTTCTTGGCAAAAAACCAACTAATTAGATAACTTTAACCGGTGGTTAAAGTTCTATAAGATCTTAACCACTATAAATTGCCTTTATGGTCGGCTATAGCCTTGGTATAGCTTTCCCTTATCTTATACCCAGTCTAGGGGTCCTAGCTTCTTAGGGTATTGTTTATAGAACCTTAGTAGTGCGCGCTTACACCCTTTTAGGGATTTCTCGGGTTCCCAGGTTTTCTTATTATAGTATTTCCATTTAATATAGTATGTTAAGCCATGCTCATCTATTTGTTTATTATATATATTAAGAATCTTTTTAAATTTCTACTTGTCTGTAATATTGCCATTATTATCCCTTTTAGCTATCCTGCCTATAATATTATAACGTTCCTCTTTGTTAATACGTACTTAACTAGAGATCTCTTTAGGGAACCAGAGGCGGACTTTTAAAGTATGGAAAGACTTATTAACACGGATATAGTCTAGGAGGTTAACTACAACTACTCCTCTATAGGCAGCTAGGACGGGCTAGGGTCCGTCCTAGTTATTATCCTACTTCCTCTTAGGCTGGTTAGTCTTTATATTTTTAAGGCTAACTATAACCATATTATCCTTTTTAAATATTATACCTTTGTCTTGTTTTATATTAGCGTTGTCTTTATATTATCGCTAGGAGATATAAGCTAGGGCTTTAAGCTAGGTTAAGATGCGCTTAAAGCGGTTAGTAATAGTATTAGCTTATAAGTACTCCTTCTTTATATATATAGACAGGGCTGATAGCTAGGGGCCTATTAGTTTGACGCCTAGATATAGGTTATAGCCATAGTTAGTAAAGAATAGTAATATTCCTATAGTTTTATTAACCTGGTTATTTGTGGTAAACTTAGTAAGGGGGAGCCAATCTACCTAGTTATCTTGGGTAAAGCTTATAAAGGCGTATAGGTACTTATTTATTACTGCATTAACAATCTTAGTTTAACTATCTATTTTAGGGTGCTATGCGGAGCTGGGGCTTAGGGTTACCTTTAGGCGCTAGTTTAGGCAATACCAGAAGTTAGAAATGAATAAAGAGCCTTTATTAAAAATAATAGTATTTAGAGCGCTATATAACTTATAGACAGTATAGATAAATGCTTTAATAAGCTCCTTAGTATCTAGGCTAGTAATAGAAATAAAGTGTCTTATCTTTATTAGGCGGTCAACAACGACAAAGATATATCTATATATTTTGCCGTTATAAAGGCACTTAGGTAGGTCGACGACGTAGTTAATAGAGATATTGGTTTATGGGCGGACTGGTAGTTCTAGTGGTTTTAGGAAACCGGGTGGTGCTAAGCGTAGGGTCTTTATGCGGAAGTAAAGAGCGTAGTCTTTTATAAAGGTAGCCGTGAACTGTAAAATACTTGGCTACTAATATGTTTGATTAAGGAGGTCTAGTGTCTTAACGCGGCCTGGGTGACCTATAGGGTCCGAACTATACGTGCGGTATATAACTTCTAGTTAGAGTTTATATGAATTAGGGACAAATACTTAATTCCTATAGTAGATTAGGCCGTTAATAATTAAACATTTGGATTTATTATAGTGGAGCAGCTTTCTAATCTACTTAGGCTAATAGCGTGCTTTACGGTCTTCCTATTTGCGTAGTGTAGCTAATATATTCCTAGCAAGTTTGTTCTCTTTATAAGCATTCTTAATAAGCTCCTTAAGGGGTTTTTTCTTAGGCTCTGGGTCTATTACTATAATAAAGTCTTTAATGCTCTAGTCTTGGGATTCGCTTAGTAGTTCTTCTAAAATAGTAGGGTTGACTTTCTTTGGTAGTAAAACAACGCGGTCTTAGTGTTATAGACGTTCGTTATTAGTATTGGCAGGTATAACGCCTAGAAGGCAGCTAAGAGTGTCTAGGATTATGGCTTTAGTGCTAGGCCTATAGGTAATAACAAAGTTAAATTAGGAAAGGAGCTTAGCCTAGTAGACTTGGCGCTAGTTTAGTTGTTTTATTATTATAAAGGTTTAGAGGTTCTTATAGTCCGTAATAATTTTAAACAGCTGCTTAGTTTTTTATAGTTTAGGACACTATTTTTCTAGTGCCTTAATAATTGCTAGGAGCTCCTTATTGTATATTTTATAGTTGTATTTAGGGGCTGAGTGCTTAGTAGAGAAGAATGCGACTGGCTTAAGCTTATTACTTTTATTGGCTTAATAGAGCACTTTACCTAAAGCCTAGTTTAAGGCGTCTGTCTCTACTATAGTCTTCTTTATATAGTCGTAATATGCTAGGACTGGTGCTTTAGTAAATGCTGTTTTTAGGGTCTAGAATATCTATGCTTAATTAGGGCCCTATAACTAGCTAATGCTCTTTTTTAGTAGCCTGGTTATGGGCTTAACTACCTTAGAATAGCCTTAAATAAATTATTGGTAGAAGTTCACGAAGCTAAGAAATTACTATAGTTTCTTAACTAATATTAGGTCCTTTTATTTCTGTAAGGCCTACACCTTCTTAGGGTCTATGGTTATGCTATTAGTCGAGATAATTAAGCTAAGGTATTTTATTTTGGTAGTATAAAACTTAAACTTATTAATGTTAATCTGGAGTCCAGTATTACTAAGTCTCTGGATAATTTTATTTATATATTTTATGTACTCGGCGCGTGTTTTTAAGAAGATAAGGACATTATTAAAATACGTAGTGCAGTAGTTATTAAGGGCGTTGTGTAAAATATGGTTAATATAGTTTCAGAATATAGTGGGCGTGTTATAGAGACTAAATAGTATAATTAGCATCTTATAGAGTCCAAACTGGGTGATAAATACTGTAAGCTACTTATAGCCTTTTATAATCCGGATTTGGTTAAACGTAGCAATTATATTAAGCTTAATAAAGTACTTAGTATTATAGAGTGCGTTAAGTGTCTCGCGGACTAGTAGCAGTGGGTATCGGTTCTTAATAGTAACTATATTTAGGCCTTAGTAGTTATAGCAGATTTGTATACCACCGCCAGGTTTCGCTATAAGGAGGAGTGGTATGGTGGCTAGTAAGGTTAATTTGTGGATAAAACCCTTATCTAGTATCTTGTTAATCCACTTCTTTACATAACTAAGTTTAGCGGGTAAGAGTGGTCTGTTTTTATAATATGGGGCCTGCTTTCCTAGTATAATCTTAATTTTATGGTCCTATGGTTAGTAAGGGGGCAGCTTATCTACGTTTTTAGGGAGGAAGTGTTTAATATATTTATAAAACTCTTTTAGTAAGCGTTATAAAATATCCTTATAGGTTAATCCTGGTTTGCCTTTTAGGAATTTTTTAATATTAGTATTAACTATTTTCTAGCGTAGAAACTTAGACTTGGTTTTTAGGTTTATCTTAAGAAAGTTATGGAAATAAGGGGGTAGCACTTTACGGGCTTCCTCTATTATATAGTCGCCTTCTATTAGCCGGCGGAAAGACCTTTCTAACAGGTTTGGTACTTCTATTAGGCCTATAGGTAGCTCCTTAAGTAGCTATTAGTGTTTTTCTTATTTAACTAGTTCTACTAGCTCCGCTATATAGATCCTTATTACCTTTACACCTTTTTATTTATAGAACTAGGTAAAATTAACGGTATAAGTGCATTTAATATTGTCCAGGTTAGGGCATATCTAGTTCTTTAGTGCTACGGCTAGGCTGGCACAGCTTAGTTGGCCTAGGGGGGCGGAAACAAGGTGGCGGCCTTACACGGTACGCGCGGGAGACAGATATAAGGTTAGGCGTTATAGGGGGGGGTCTTAATTACTCTAGTTTTGGTCTTAGCTATAACGCCCTTAGCTATTATACGTGCGGTTATATATACGTACGGTAAATAACTTAAAGTTAGGTATCTTATTAGCTGACCTAGGTTAAGTAGGTATATATAGGGGACTTATAGTTCTAGTAGTATTTATTTTTTTAGAAATAGGGCAGTAGTCTAGTCTTTTAGAATCTCTGTTTTATTTACTGCGTATATTAGCTTACTAGTATTAGGCACTTCTTCTACTGTTAGCTAATGGTATCTAAGCGTTAGCCGTGTAATGCGTCTACGTGGTGCTACTTAGTCACAGTTAGGAATATACTATAGGAGACAGTTATAGGCATAGTAATTAGAGTTAAAATTAAGCTCTAAAGTAGGGAAGTCTAGTTTTAGGTTATGCTTTTTAAGCTAGGGCATTCTAAGAATTACTAGTATTAAGGGTAATAACTTCGTAATATAGAAGAGTATAGATTCTATATAGTAGCCGATTGTTATTCTTACTGTAAAGTAGTGGGTAATAAAGCTAGATGGGAGTCCATTAATAAGGCGGAGTGGTTTTAGGACTAGGAGTCTTTTTATTATAATATTATGCTTTTTTATAAGCAAGTCTTTGTCTGCAAACGCTAGTACTATACTACTACTATTAACAAGGCTTACTGTTTTAATAAAAACTTATAAAAGTGGGTTGTGTAGTAAGGAGAGGTAGGTCTAAATAAGAATGGTATTTCTATTATTGTTTGCTATTCTAAGGTTAAGTAGTAGTTAACTTAGAATAAGATCTAACTAATCTAGTAGTATAGATCTAATTCTTTTATTCTCCTCCCTATATAGTTCTAACCCTTAGAGGCGACTTAGTTTAAGGGTTAATCTTTTAATAACTAGATTATAGGGCTTGGCTAGTAGCTATAGTCTTAGCTAGTATATCCTAATATATCGGTCTCCGACGGTGTATATGTGCTAGGGGGTACTTTGCTAAGGATATAGCCAGTCTTATAGTTAGTAGTAGTATGGAGTACTTATCTATAGTTTATATACAGAACTATTGGCTAGGGCTATATTAGGGAAGGGAATTATAGGGGCAGGTCTTTATGTCCAAACCTATATCCCTATCTATAGTTGTTGTTTTGGTTACTAATCCCTCTGCTAAAGAATCTACCGCAGCTAGGAAGGGGTTGGCGCGGTAGTATTAGAAGGGGATTTAGGTTTATTTTAGGGTTATAAGCATCTTTCTAGTGGCTAGGTTAACCATATGCTAGGTAGAGTCTGTTATCCATATAATATCTTTAGATGTTATTAGGGAGGCTACTACTACCGCCGCTAAATTTAACGGCGTTAAGGTCTATTAGGTTATTCTATAGTGCTAGTACTAAGGTGTTATTGTTAGGTAGTATAGGTTAATAGCCGCTAGCGGTACTTAGCTTAGCGGTATTTAGCTTAGTATAGTGGGCGTAGTTCTATAGGTTATAAGCAAATACATCTATTTGCTTACTCTAGCCCTTATAGTTAGCATCGTCGATTTTACGGCTAAGGGTAAGGGCTAAGTCCTTTATCTTAGACGAAATATTCTTTCTAAGTAGATCTACCTTTTGTTTCTTAGTCTTGTTTGCTTTTATTATTAACTTATTAAGCTCTGCTTTCTAGGACTAGTAATTACGCTTACCTTAGCTTAAGGTGTCTAATTTATTCTTAGCCGCTTGGGTTGTATCTATGGTCTTATAGTGCTTCTTTATGTACGCAAACATTGTTAGCGACTCAGTCAATCGAGGTATGAGCATGGTATAAGGGACGCGCAAGCCTGTACAATTGGTAGTCTATAAACGAGGATCCAAAGCTAGAGAAAGGAAGGGAGAAGAATAGTAGCGCCGTGTAAAGTTTTATGCGGTCCTCTAGTTACGTGGACTTACGTGACTCGGCGTCTACTATAACGTCTACCATAATCCACCGTTTTCTACTAGCGCTGTAACATTACCCCCCCCTCCGAAAAAGCCTACCCTTAGGCTTTGTATGTCCGTATTATGTCTGTGGGGTGTTCTTATCTGTATGCTTAACAGGTAGCTTATTATCTTCGCTATACTAGCACTCCATCCACTTGTTTAGATACTTTGGGGGTCCTAGCTTATTAGGGTATTGGTTATAGAATTCTTTAAGCTTCTGGGGGCAACCTATAAAGTTTTAGGCGGGGTACCAGGTTGGGTCTAGATCGTAACCTTTCTATTAGATATGGTATTTTAGCGTTCCTTATACTAGTTTATAGGCTAGTATTTTATTAACTTCCCATTCATCGTTGCTATTAACTTAAATCGGCAGTAGAGGCTCATTCTTTTGTCTAGGTAGTAGGTTATTTATAGCTTTCCGTAGCTTATCTGGTGAGAAAATAGGGTGGACTTTAATTAAGTCTGGGAGTTTAACCTTATATAAGTTGCCTTCTTTATTAAGGATCTTATACGGTCCTGTTATTTTATAGTCTAGCTTATAGCTAGGCCGTTCTATCTTTTAGTTCTTTGTTGTAACCCAGACCTTATCGCCTACAGTAAAGTCGGGCTTGCGCCTGTACTTATTTGCCTACTGTTTTATTAATTTCTGGGCCTTCTCTAGGTTTTTATAGGCTACTATCTATACTTCTTCTAAGCGTTTAGCATACTGCTGTGCTTTCTTATAAGATAGTTTTTCGCGTACGGTCTATGGTCCTTCTGGTCTCTTCTAGTTAAAGCTTATATAGGGTAAGTATCCTATTTCTAGCTGAATAGGTGCAAACCCCGTAGAGTTATAGGGTAGGGTTGCCTGGGTGTAGTCTATTATAGGTAGTAGTCCGCTCCAGTTATCCTAAAAGTAGTTAATAAAGGGCCGGAGTCTCTAGTCTAAGTACTAATTTACAATCTCCGTCTAACCGTCTATCTAGGGGTGGTATGCCGTAGAGAGCTTTAGCCTAATACCTAGGATCCAGGTAAACTTATTCTAGAAGGCCGATATAAACTACGGCCTATGGTTAAATACGATAGTATCTAGTAGTCCGTAAATTTGGTAGATATAGTGGATATATAGTTAGGCCGCCTCTTTAGCATTAATATTCTTATAATAGGGGATTGAGAACGGGCGCTTGCCAAAGTGGTTAACTAGGATTATAACCATATTATATCCGTCGCGGTCTATAGGTAACTTGTAGAAGTCTATAGAGATATGCTGCTAGGGGCGTTCTAGTATTAGAAGTGGCTTTAATAGCCCTAGGGTCTTATCTCATGGAATTATAGACCTATAGCAGTTATCGCAGTTCTATACATAGCGGTTAATATCCGTAACCATTTTGGGCCAGTAGTAGCGGTCGCCAATAATTCTATAGGTCTTATTTTTTTTTAGGGTAGGCCGTAGAGACCTAAGTATATACTTTAGCAATAAGCTAAGTCTGTAAATTCTGTTCCTTTACTACCACTAGCCGTTCCTAGTGCTTAAGTAGTCTGTTTTTGAGGGACTATAGGCTAGTAGCATTCTTTACCTTTTCGCGGCACTCCTGTAGAGAAGGGGCCGTACGGTTTGCCTGCAGCAGTTTATTAATAAGGTTAAGTTCTATGGAGTTAATAGGGCATATCTTAGTATTTAAAGGGTCTGTATTTAGTTCTGCCTATATTTGGGGGTTGAGGTGCTCTAGTTATAGTAGTGCCTAGGTCTATAATAAGATCTTTATAGCCGCCTAATTACCTAGGTCCTGTTCACGCCTTATAAGAGTATTTGCATGGTTTGTAGCGCCTAGTCTATATATAATTAAGAAGTTAAATTAAGATAGGATATCTACCTACATTAGAAAAAAATTTACCAGCATTTAATTTTTCGTTTCTGCTATTTCAGCATTTTCTAGCATTTTCTAGCATTTCCCAGCATTTCCTAGCATTTAGCGGCATTTATAATTAAGTATCAGCATTTAGCCGCCAAATGCGGCATTTATAACTAAGTACTAGCATTTAGCTGCTAAATGCGGCATTTATAATTAAGTCTTAGCATTTAGCTACTAAGTGCTAACTATAAGATTACTAAGCATATATAAAAGTATA
>Ga0307507_10005649_pt1 | contig 20303 bp, 20 predicted proteins | sample 7_EM_MG_FD_207223 | JGI IMG/M metagenome (GOLD analysis project Ga0307507, IMG submission 207223) | Populus trichocarpa ectomycorrhiza microbial communities from riparian zone in the Pacific Northwest, United States - 7_EM | ecosystem: Host-associated > Plants > Roots > Unclassified | place...
ATGCGCGAAACCCATGACTCATTACTTATGAGTCATGTGCAAAATACATAAACCACATGACCACAATCGTGCGTCATGTCAAAACATCAACCAATAACAATAAACCGATGACACGCTATTGCGTCGTCATGTGAAAGCCTATGAGTCAATTGATCTCATAGTGTGAAAGATAACAAACCTATGACTAATAACTATTAGTCATGTGAGAGTCTGCTTTGCTTAGTCACCGTTTGTGACACAGCCTCTAATGGAAGTGAAGAGAACGGAGAAATCGACCGTGGCCTGTTGAAAGGTTTTCTCCTACTGCGAACTGTAGTCCTAGCCGTCTGTAACATGGGCGAAAGGGTGTTGCTGACCGTGCGAACGCTAAGCGAGGCAGCGAAGCGCAGGCGAAAAGAGGGGGTGATTGAGCCAAACGACCCCTAGAAGCAAGGACGCCAGGGCCCAAGAACATGATAAGGGAAGTAAGGCGGGAGGGGGAGGGTGCAGCTCACTGAGAGTGCCGTGGTGGTGGATGTTGACGATGAATTCTCATGGTGTTGAGATTTCAATCGCCGGGTGTGTAGAGGAGATGGTTCGTGCCCAAATCCCATGCCCCAAGGGTGCCCTTATATAGGGGTTCTTCCCTTAACCCTAACTCTGCGTGACTCATTCCCTTGTGTCACGTGACCTATGACCCATAACGAGTCATAGTGTGAAATCCATCAGCTGACTCAGGGGGCATCAGGAAAATGTCGAAGCGTGGTCCAAGGTGGTCCTGAACGCTCCTGGTCCACCAAGGGGGCTCGTGGTCCCCGTGGTCCACCTGATCCATCCTGATCCATTCTGATCCACACTTTTTCAAATTTTAACAAAAATGTGGACCAGGGTGGATCAGGGTGGACCAGGAGTACCAGGGAGACCATAACCCCCCTTGGTGGACCAGGACTGGTTTTTACATTTTGCTGATGCACCCGAGTCAGCTCCGTCATAACTCGTAACCAAACACAACTCCTAAAACAAGTCATGTGCCCCGAAGGGGTCCCATGCGTGAAAACCCATGACTCATAACTGTGAGTCACGTGCGAAATACATAAACCACATGACCACAAACATGAGTCATGTCACTAAACAACTAATAACAATAAACCAATAACATGCTCTTGCGTCGTCATGTAAGAACCTATTAGTCAACTGATCTCATAGCGTGAAAGATAACAAACAAATGACTAATAACTATTACTCATGTGAGAGTCTGCCTTGCTTAGTCACTGTTTGTGACATCGGCCATATTACAGACGGCTGGGACTACAGTTCGCAGTAGGAGAAAACTTTTCAACAGGCTACAGTTGATTTCTCTGCTCTCTTCACTTCCTTTAGAGGCTGCCTAGTCAGACACGCACATCGTTACCGATAGTTTCCACGGTTATTGGGTCTACCCCTCCTCTTCCCCCTCAAGGTCTCGTCTCGTTGCTCGGTTACACCTACCATCCACTTACTCAGCTGGCACCTTACTGCTCTTTTACCTTAAGCCGCCCTCGCGATTTCTCCACGGTCACACCCCTCGGTTACGCTCAGTCGTCGTATCGCACTGCCTCGGTGGCGGATGTCAACGCCTTGGTGTTCTTGAGTAATGTTTGCAACGCCGCGACGGTTTATAGTTGCCCCCACACCCCCCTTGTTCTTCTTTTCATTGTTGGCTACTTTAGGTTTCATTACTGCTTATAACAATTATTTATTTTGTTGGTGTCTATGGCAAGGGCTTTCCTGTTGGTTCCTCTCCATGTATTTATTTGATTTTCTTATTCGGCCCCTTTAGTCGGAGTTTGATTTCCTATTTTGCATGGCTGGTGTGCGGTTGGTCTCATACCATAGGGACTTGGGTTGATGGTTTTTTCCCTGGTGCCGGGGTGGATAAAATGTTAGGGGATGAGGTTTTTTCTTTGCTATATCTAGCGCTCCAGGGAGTCTTTGTTCCCAGTAGTTGATAATACAAACCACTTGATATAAAAAAAATAAGAAAAAAACAAATGTCATGGGATTTGTGTTCTTCACGCAACCATCTAAGTTCTTTCATACACTATACTTTCAATACAAAGATCTTTATCTACCACGCTTTCGGGAATCAAGACACGGCTGTCTTATATGAGTTTAGTGATCGACATTGCTAGACTGGAGTCAACGGACTTAGCTATTGCAACAGCTGTAAGGCAGAAAGGAGTGATCGTTAGCGAACCATCGGTTACCTGCTGCAAGTATTACCCGGAGAAGAGAAGATCGTAACACTCCGGATAGCCTGACAAGTGTATTTAAGACCTGCTATTCTCTGGACTTAGAGAGGGCAGACTTCGACAGACAGAGTTTTCAATATACCTAGTTGAATAGTTACTTCTTCAGTTCGCTTCAAGAATCCAGACCAAACATACTTAGCTATTAGGAACTACTTGGTAGTTGCTATATAGTAAGAAGTTTGTTACAACCACTTAGTCTAAGTCTCTGGTACTTAGTCTCGTTAGATACCACACTTTGGTATAGAGATAATATCATTACCCTATCAATTCCCGCCACCACACTGGAGGTGGTTACACAAGCTGTATAGTCATTGGCTTCTACTTTCACAATGTACATTCTTGATTGACTACTTAGCTCCCCTGGAGAGATGCACTGTGGTGGTGCCTTTCACGGATGCTACCTGGAGCCAATTGTTAGGGGTAGCTGTATGGTAACTGTAATGCCGGACTAGGCCTGATGCTCAAGTGGGTTTGTAGGTAGAGAATCTTGTCTAGGAAGGCTCGTAGTAAATTGTGACTAAGTTGTTTGCGTAGGACAGATAATAGTAATAAGATAGTAAAAATTTTAACTTATAGTATTGATAAGATCTCTTCCCTGGTGCTTGATGATTTTGCTTAAGCGAGGGAAGCACTGCAATATTTATATTCCGCGTCTGAGTGTTCGTGGGCTACCTGTTCTAACCATACTAACTAAGTATCGAATGAACAATCGTTCTCTGAACTCGTAAGTGCGAACACCTCCTGACCCTGACACAACTGTTCGATGTTAGACATACCAAGAATACCAACCCATAAGGCTCATGCACAGACCCCTGAGTACCAATCAGTCAAAGTACAAAGTACAAAGGATACATCTCGGTCTAGCTTAAGATGAGAGTAACGTGCCTCCGACTATAAGGTCACGTGTTCAATTCACAGTCACGTCATAGTTATTATTAGTTAAAATATAATTATGGGACAATATTTTACTTAACTGTTTATTCTGATTCCGTCCGTCATCTTAGGGAACTCTCAATCCTACCCTATGGGCATCCTAAAACAGGAAGGCACACTTAAATCTCTTAGAGGTCTTTGCGCTATTATCGCCGTCATGTTTATGACTCGTATCATGATACCAGAAGACACATAGCGGAGACCTCCAGGCCCGCTCAGAACCAGTCAGTACGAACATAAGATAGTGAGCGCAAACTGCTATTCGAGCGATTGCTGCTACAAGTCAGTTCGGAAACCTGATGCGCAGACAGTGACAGACTCTCGCGCGTTGAATGGTCTGACACCTTTGAAGTTGGCCGCTTCATACACGGTTCGATGAAGAGATATTATAAGGTTGGCATTAGTCGGCTACGTGTGCTCTAGACTGGCCTGTTACTCACGGGACTAACACACCCTTACGATAATATGGTAGTCTCTGTCTTCATAATGTGAGCATAAAGTTGAACAGTTGTCAGGGTCAAGAGGTGTTCGCACTTATGAGTTCAGAGAACTTAGTTCGGTCGATACTTAGTCAGTATGGTTAGAACATGTAGCTTGGCTTAGTTGGTATACTCTGTAACTGTAGATATGAGGTCCTGAGTTCAACTCCCACTGAATCCAAGGTTATTTTAATAATTCTTGGAGGTGGAAATTATTTAAGATACTTCCAAGGGATGCTCATGTAGCACAGAACGGAGAAGTGATCTTATCAATAAAATAAGTTACAAACTATTATTTCCTCATTTCCTTTATATTACGCGAGTAACTTAGTTACACTTTACTACGAGCCTTCCTAGACAAGATTCTCCATATATAGGACCATTCGAGTATAAGGCCTAGTCCGGTATTACAAGTTACCACACCAACTACCCCTAACATTTGACTCTATGCTCACCTTATGAAGACGTAGACTACCATATTATCGTGAGGGTGTGTCAGTCCCGCGGATAATAGGCTAGTCTAGAGTACACGTAGCCGACAAATGCCAACGTAATAATGTCTCTTCACCAAACCGTATATGAAGCAGCCAACTTCAAAGGTGTCAGACCATTCAATGCGTGAGAGTCTGTCACTGTCTGCGCATCAGGTTTCCGAACTTGCTTGTGGCAGTAATTGATCGAATAGCAATTTGTGCACACTAGGTGATGTTCGTACTGACTGGTTCTGAGTGGGCCCGGAGGTCTCCGCTATGTGTCTTCTGGTATCTTCATACGATAATTTTACTTAAGTGTTTATTCTGATTCTGTTCATTATCTTAGGTAACTCTCGTTCCTACCCTGTGGGCATCCTAAAACGGGAACGCACACTTAAATCTCTCAGACATCTTTGCGCAATTATGGCCATCGTTTATGACTTGTCACATAATTATATTTTAACTAATAATAACTATGACGCGACTGTGAATTGAACACGTGACCTTATTGTCGGAAACATGTGACTATCATCTTTAAGTTAGACCGAGATGTATCTTTTTTGAGTATTTGTACTTCGACTAATTGGTACGCAAGGGTCTGTGCGTGAGCCTTGTGGGTTGGACTTCTTGGCATGCCTAATACAAATTCAACATTGATTATCTCTACTGCGATCAGACACTGGTATATCCCTCTAGAGTCCAAAAACATTCCCACAGATAAGCTATCCTGTTCAGGGTTGACCTCTGACATTTATATTTCCTGTCATAAACTTGATAAAGTCTTATAGCTAACAGGATCCACTGCTTTTTCCTGACTGAAAGTCTATTAATTAGCATTTATATGAGTATAGTAAAGAAGCCTGAATAGTCTCGAAAGCTATCTAGCAATTTTCTTGTATAGTACTTGGTTTTACTAGTTTGTTTTCTCTAGTGAGAGTTATCAGATAGCTTATTCTTTGGTTTTTAATTTCCCTTTCCATTCTTCTGATCTTTCTCCTTCCCTTTCACCTTTTTCCCCTATTCTCCTACCTCTAGGCTGACTATCAAGTGTTGCTTAATGTATATTCCATTCCGTTAGTATTAAAACCAATTCTATCATTCAACTTTCCTCTCTTTTCCTTTTACTTATATGCAATCTGAATAAGATCCTACAGTTTAGATCATGGTCTATCACTCGGTGAAACTGCCCTCCATTCAAGCCACCATCTAATACTCCCCCATTCCCACATCCCCCAACCGATCCGCGCTCCAAATCCTTGCCTCGCCCCCCAAAGTTTCCCGTCCCTTTCTACCATGGACGAGTAATCTAATATCTTTCCTGCACTTCGTCTACACCCTCCGCTATACCGGCAGTACTGTACTCTAAAGTCTTGGTACCCTTTTGGGGTTCCCAATTCCCTTAATTATGGTACCTCTCTACTTCTCTAACTACTCCCTTCACCCTGAACAAACTCTTCAAATCCTACTACCTGAATCTCTACCTCCCGCACGGGGCGTGCATCTGCTGGTCTGGCTTAATGGGCGAGGGGTTGGATGTGGCAGCGGTGATGGGGACTAATGCTAGAATGAGGAAGGTGGTATTTTCCCGGGAGTATCGTGGGCGCGAGTCTGGAGATTATCTAGATGGTGGATACTAGATGGCGGATAAGACAATCGTAGAAGTTATCATGCTGGTGTCCTTCGAAGGGCTACACGACGTAACACTGGCAGGGCTCCAAAATCCCATAGAAGTCTACATAATAATGCCACCCAAGACCGAACCAACATCCAGACGGCATTGTGGGAATTGTGGAAGCCCATCTCCCGAACATGGCCAAACCAAACTCTCTTGGAGACTCCGTCTGCTCACCAATAGCCAACAACCCGATAGACTTCCAGAATCACAAAGCCCACCACAACCACCTACTAACCATCCCCCTCCTCCCTTTATAAACCGGTATCGGGAATATAAAGGCCCTCCAGTGAGACTCGTCTCCTGGACCCTCTTTGATAACTTATCGGCCACCTCAACTTCGCCATGGCGATCTCCGTCCGCTTCCCCCCCCCCCCAGACGGGTTCAAGCGCTCTTCTAGGGACCGCGACAACCCACAAGGATAAACTACCTCGTGACTGTAGCGTGTGTCGAATCATCCCGAGATTGTTTCGCTGATTTGGCATGAATAAGGTTAGTATTGTGTCTGCATCCGGTGCGCCTACAAAGAGCGATCTGACTGGCGTGTGTTGTATTGTGCCCATGCACTCTTATGTGGACCGGGGGAGCATCATCTGGGTGCTGTTGTTACCGGGCGGGCGCCATGTTATTATGTTTTTATTCTTACATGTTTCCGGGGGGAAGGCGGTAAGGGTGATGGGGTTATTATTGCTGCCCGATGTGAGGGGGCTATCGCTGGGGGAATGGCTTGCGCTATCACTCATAGGCGTGCGCGTCCCGAGTATAAGCCAGTGCTTGAAGACTGCTTTGGAGCGGCAGAAGAGATGTGTCTAAAGAAGGGCTGGGTATGCTGGGGAATACGTTCGAGATGTATACCAAGTTAGAGAGGATAGGGACTGTGAAGATTAAGGGTCGGTAACGAATTCAGTGCTATGATACTTAAAACCTCTATGTTTCAAAAAAGAGATGAAGGATGGGAGTTTGGTATAACATAAGGCAATACAATCGAACCAGATATATCCGCTACGGTAACTGAGCTTTAACACTACCAGCGCCACTAGCATCACCGCCACCCTTCTGCGACTTCAACTCCGCCACCACCCCGCTAGCAATCCAATCGGAAATAGCCATGGTAGTGATCATAGGATTAACCCCGCAAGCGCTCGGCAGGACACTCGCATCCGCAACCAACAGTCCTTCAACGCCCCATACCCTCCCCTTGGGATCCACGACGGACCCAACGCCTCCATCATTCCCCATGCGACAACTCCCCATCTGATGCGCCGACGCATAAATCGTCTTTTCTCCACCCATCCCGTGGGCCGCAAACTTCTTCAACCACCGCTGGAACCTCCGATCCATGATGCCGGGGTCGTTAACCTGATGCATTGCGTATCCATACGCACCTCCCTCCTCCTCCTCATCGTCTTTATCCTCGCCCCCATCTTTCCCGCCCCAGAAATAGCGTCCGGAGGACTCTGCTTCGGCGATCTCCTCGCGGATTTCTTCCTCGCGCTCGGCGGCGGTGGGATTGCGCTTGAAGGGTTTTAGGCCGTAGACTGCTGGTAATATCTCTTCTGCTCCTTGGACGTAGAGTATCTTCGCTAGCCCTAGCAGGGAAGTCTGGATCATTGCTCGGTCGGCTTCGCTGATGGTGTACTTGGCGGCTGGCTCGCCGCGGGTGTTCAATGTTACCATGCCGGGCTCGCGCTCGCGTTGGATTGTGAAGAAGAGACCAGAGTGGCGGTAGTTCAGTAATGCGCGCTTTAGGCTCGCCGAAGAGAGCCAGGGGAGCGGGCCTGCGACTACTAGCGGGCCCATTACGGCGGTTTCAAGCTTCCCACCGTGGTGGCTCCCGTCAAGGTTTTCGAATTGCGTACAGGCGGCGGTGAGTGGGGAGCCTATCCAAGGGTCTGTGCGCTCTGGGAAGTAGGCCTGGATTGTGACGCCGGGGTGGAGGTGGAGGTATTTGCCAATGTTGGGGTTCTGGCCTGTTTAGTGGTTGCATGTGTGTAGCTGTATGGGGAAGGGGGGAGGTACGGATAGTCCACTACGTAAGAGTAAACATGGAGAGTGTAGTGAACCGGCGCTCACAATGACCTTTTTGGCCATGATCTTTAGTGGGATCTTCTGCGGGCCCCAAGTGCCCGTTACTCCTATGGCTCTGGTTTTGGCATCGGTGGAGAAAAGGACCTTATCTACGTAGTAGCTCTGGATGAAGCGGGCACCCGCTTGAGCGGCATCCGGGAGCCAGGTATGGGTTCTGCAAAAAAAATAATAGTTAGTCAAGTGAGATATCGTGACCCACACAGGTTATGAACATACGTTCCCATCTTTCGGCCATCTCCTTTCTTGCCACACCCACACCCATTGGCGCAATACCCATCTGCATGCTCTCGTACTGTGCCTTCTTTATCACCTGGTAAAGTAGCACCCGTATTCTGCGGAACAATTACTGTAGAGTAGCCCAACTTCCTGCATCCTTCTAGTATAGTCTGGTTCCGGTGGTTGTGCTTAATGCCTTCCACCGTGACGCCCATTCGCTCGCACACCCTACCCCATCAGCCGTGGCCCCGCATTGTGAGGGTGTTGGAATTCGTACTTATCTAAGCAACCCTGGTAATCGTTGGAAAGGAAGAAGGGGAGATTGTGCTTCGCCGCCCACTCTTCCCGGACAAATCCTTGCGTCTTTTTTTTTCGAGTTAGATCCCATGTTCTGGCCCTAACCCCGGAATGATAACGCATACCTGGAGACTCGCAGCCCAATTAACTACTCCACCGCCACCGAATGTATTACCCGCTATCAGCGCAATACCCCCATCCGTAGTCGTAAGAGTCAAACCGCCGTCATACAATTTAGCAAAAGCCTCGGCCTCCCGCAGCGGTAGCTGATCGGATGGAACCCTAAACCCCTCCCGGTCCGCGTCAGCCTAGAAGCCCACAATGACAGCGCGGCGCAGAAACAGGCATAAGAAGAATGAGGCCCACCACTCGCTGCGATCAACAACTACAACGTCAAGACCCTCACCCGCCAGTCGAGCCGCCGCAACAGCTCCCCCACATCCCGACCCGACGATGACAACGTCGCACTCAAGCGTGTTCTTCTTGCTGGTGGAAAAGTCCAGAAACTCAAACTTGTAGAACTCCCCCGGTTCCCCATCCAGGGCTTTCACTCCGGCTCCGGTTTTCTCCGGATACCCGACAGCTCCATAGTACATGTTTGTATCCGCACTCCGCGTCCAGACCAGCTTGGTTAGAGCTGTGATGGCCTTTGCGAAGCCGCGAATTGGCGGGAAGAGGAGCCGGGATGACTGGTCGAGCCAAGATATTATAAGGTTCTCCCGAACGCGCACTGGCTGACGATGGAACGAAGTCAGGGAAAAGGTGAGGAGGAGGCAACCGGGTACGGAACTGTAGAGAGATTGTCAGCCTCAGGTTGAAAGAGAGCGCGGGATGAATTTCGGGGGGCGCACTCGAGCAGGTTCAACACAAAGCATATTGCCTGAACCGAGCTTTTTGGCAGCCTCTGCTCTATGGTGTGCTCTAGAGCGAATTTGAAGCGGGGATTTGTATAGTTTGCTTCGTCCAGGAGAAACGATCTAACGTGCTCCTTGGAGATATCCGTTGCTGCGGATTGTATGTATGCCGTTATTTCGTCCTCCGTGAATGGCCGAATTATGGCAGAGGTAATGGCGTAGAGAGTGGACCATTGATTTGGCGTGAGAGTAGGGGGAAAGTTATGTGGATTATCACTTGCCATGATTGGCGCGCGAGATGCAGTCTGGCTTACTTGTAGTACCGGTACTTCCCTCCTGCTGCGTTTCGCTGATCCCACCCGTGTGTAGTATCTGAGATGCGGGGTTAAGGAGAAGGCACGATAGGAGAAGCACGATATGATAACAACAGTAGTATAATAGTAGCAGAAATTGGGAATTAAAGTATGATACCGGTATTGCGGGGGCTAAGGGGTGAAACGGGAAGTATGACAAGGGCCACAGATAGAGAGGGAGGGAAGTGATGAGAGAAGAGGGAGGAGGAGGATCTCTTCTTCCTGGGGAAACCTAGTCGGATGGTGGATGAGCCGGCCAGCTACTCATCGAGTCTCGTGAAGTAGCCTGGAGAGTACTGTACGGGTCTGGTTCTGTAAGACCCTTTGAGTTTCAGGTAAATAGTGCTCTCGGTAACACAAAGAGTTATATTTCCTAATCGGGATGAGGAGCCATCCTTTCTTCCCATTTCAGGCTAGGCAAAAACGAACGTGAGAGCTGTGCCGAGGCGGCCCGAGATGGAGTGAAGAGTGGATGGGGAATGCGGGGTGAGGATTTTGTAGGTATAGTAGCACTAGTTTTACCTTATCGTTGCTGCAGATTTGAGGGCTTCCAATAACTATTTCGGGGTTATACTGATTGCTTTTGGAATTTCGAATTTGGAGTGGTGATGTTTTCGTCTGTTACGGAAAAGAGTAGTACAATAGTGTATTGGTCATCTGGGTACTACTCGAGTACACATCATGAGATACGAGTATTATGGCCCGACAGTGTAACACTTATCCAATCATGGACACGGGTCCTAAACCCTTACCCCCTTCTCCTCTAGATTCTAGATAACGCAGTAGAGCAGAGAGAAGCATGATAATACAGTAGCGACATAACTGCATCCATTGAAAACACTCAGTTTTTTACACAATTCCCTCAACGGATAAGTAATACCGCATCTGGGCCCGTTTAGTCCTGCCAATTCTTAAAAAATTGTGGGATTCCGGCCATTTCACTGTAATTAAAACTGCTCTGTTGTCCATGATATGCGAGATGGGGGGTTCGCGACTGTAGAGCGTAGTAATAGCTTCTCTGGTTATAGCGATGGTGATGGGGGTCCATTTCGGACCCTGTAGATTGAGCCATTAAAGAGCTTGCTTGAGAGAATAACGAATCGGCTACGCCCCAACCCCCTCTGTTTTGAATGTATTTCTTCGCAGCGACATGGTAAAATTGGTGAAGAAGAGGCTGAAAAAATATGTTTTCTTGCTATCCCAAAGATGTTAAAGGTAATAAAAAAAGAAGAAGAAAGCGGTCTCAGCTCTATCATGCCCGGCCTCCCCCTGACCTCTAAAGTTATCTACAGTATGTCGACACCTACTTCCAAACCGCAACTTCCCCCGCCTCCGCATCTTTGGAGTATCCAGGCAACGGCACGTCCGCCCATTCCCCAACCCCATTCCCCCCCCCTTCACTGCTCACGTACCCCACAATCGGGAAACCCCTCAACCTCGCCGGTGAATTCCTAACCCCCCCCATTTGCCTCCGCCGCCTAACCAGGCAAACACATCCAGCGATCCCAAGTGCAATAACCACCAATAGCACAATCACCACTACAATCGCGGTAAGCACCTCGCCACTTACCACGGCAATCTTCTTAGCAGGAACACAGGACGCTGCTGGTGCTGGAGCTGGCGGCGGAGTAAGGCTATTAGCCTCTATACCTTCGTCGGCAGAAGCGGTAAGTTTCAGCTTCGCAGGTAAATTCTCGAAGCAGACATCCGAAAGACAAGCTTTCCCGTTGGGGCAGCATACACTGCCGCAGGCGAACTCGTCCCTGGGGCACCATCCATCCATTTAGCACTCTTCTCAGGAGGGCAACTGGGGGCACTTACTGCATACAGAACAAGGGGCACTCTGCCATACCAGAGCAGTTCGCTGGTCTGGGGGGGGCAGAGGGGTTGTTGGTGAGCTCTGGGAGGCACTGGGCTCTTCCGGTGGTGGATATTTGGCAGGTTTCATGCGGGAGGCAGCAGAATATTGATGTAGTGCTAGGGGTTTGCAGAGTACAGGGGTAGGTTTTCAGTATCCAGGTAGAGTTTTTGCTGGGCGCACACGGAGCGGAGGAAGTTTGCGGGAGCCAGAGGTTTGCGTGCACTATCGGGAGGAGGAGGAGGAAGAGGATTTTCTTCATGATGTTGGATTTTTTGATGTGGCTGCGACTTTTGGTGAGATAGAGATAAGTGATTAAAAGTTCTGATGGAAATGAAAGGTTGGTATATGAGGTTTGAATTTCGGGTTTTAGTGGGGTTATATCCGGGCCTCGAAACAAAGGACTCTTGAAACGGGATTGCGATAGAGATTTTCACAAAATCTCACTCGGTATGTGAAACAATCTTGAAAATCATAGTGGATGTTTCGAATTTTTTATCCCCGAGACAATATTACCACGCGGCAAGCTTGTTTCGCTTCCCTTCATAAAGAACAAAGAATGAGAAAATAGCTCAATTTTGAAAAACCATGACACTGAAACCCAGGGCCTTAATTTCAACTTTTCTTTTCATAGCTTAGCTACCACATTCCCTGAGTCGCTAGCCTCAGTTTTGGCTCTATCTCTAAGCTCCCTTCGGAGGATCTTTCCGGACTAGGTTTTATACCAAGGGTTAGTCGTAGCCTTTTTAAAAGCATGTGTTAATGATGGGCGACAAACTGGATTCCTTGGAATCGCACGAATGAGTGCGACACCCCCCGTGATCCACTTATATCTTATTGCCCGCTTCTTGACCCATTCGCGGATCTCATCTGCGGTTACGGCTGTGCCGGGCTTGGCCACGATGTATGCACGCGGTCGTTCGTCCTCAGCACTATCATGCGTGGGTTAGCAGGGGGTGAATTGGGCAAGAAGGCAAATGTTAGGGCGGCAGACTGTGGGATTCCGATGACCGCTGCATCAAGGACACTAGGGTGTTCTAGCAATAGCCCTTCGAGCTCCGCTGGAGCCACTTGATTCCCTTTTACTTTGATGAGTTCCTGGGAAAGGTTAGCTGGCTACTAAATATACAGACAATAAAGGGCGAACCTTCTTCCTATCAACAACGAACCACCGCCCTGCTTCATTATAGTACCCTATATCCCCAGTCTTGAGCCAACCATCTGGAGTAATCGTATCCTCAGTTGCAGCCTTGTTTCTATAATACCCCTTCGTAACATTAGGCGCTCGAACCCAAATTTCACCCGGGGTATTCGGGGGGAGTTCCCGGGTTGCAGTTTCGGCGTCCATGATCTAGTAGTGATCCGTTTTTAATAAGCGTTAGCCTATGATTGGGGAGGAGTGATCAAACCTTGCCCTCGCAATTTGGCAGCAATTCACCGACAGAACCCACCCCATCCATATCATCCGGATGATGGCCCGTGACCGAACATGTGGTCCTAATACGCGTATCAATGTCAGCCTGCGCCATAACGCCAACAGAGCAATTCATAATACTCGGTCATGCCCCATCCCTGATTCAAGGTTACTCTTTCTTCCCCTGCCCGGCCTCTCATCAGCCTCTCCTCGACCTCCCTTGAAAGGTCTCTACTTAACGGCGCAGCCCCGCATCCTAACCTGCTCAGGGAGCTTAGGTCGAATTTTGGCACGTCGGGGTGCTTTGCCAGAGCAACCATAATTGGGGGCACAACGGCGATGGCCGTAATTTTGTGTTTTTGGATAGCCGTTAGGAAGACTCCAAAATCATACTTTTGAAGCATGTAGAGGAGAGCTCCACATTTGGGTGCAACGGTTGCATAGACGGCTTGGCCGTATGCGTGGTACATTGGTAACATACCTAGCCAGCGAGGGCCATCGGGAATAGAATCGGATAGCATGCGTAGATAGATCACTTGGTGGGCATTTGAGACGAAATTTTTGTGCGTAATTTGGACTCCTTTTGGAATGCCGGTGGTCCTAGGTTACGTATTAGGGGTGAACCAACATGATCGTAAGGATAACCCACCCAGAGGAGTAGTTGATTGCAGCGGTAGTATCAAGTTCTTCGTCGGTCTTGAGCTCCTGCCAGACAAACCCATCATAACCATTCTCTACGATATCGCTCCAATGCCGTGTCCGACCGGGGCTTGATTTATCCCCCCATCCAAGAATCTCCCCATCAGCAGTTATATCCAACCCCTCATCAAACAAAAAGATATTCCCCTCATCCAATCCAACATTCTCCATGGCCTCCCTCGCAATATCACTCTTGTCTCTATGGGCAACCAAAACCCTAGCCCCAGAACTCCTAATCTGCTGCTCTATTTCCCTCGGGGTAAAGCTTGGATTTGCCCCGGTGAATATCCCCCCAGCAGCAATAATTCCATTGAGAAACGAAGGAAAGAAGATGTTGTTGCCAGAGAATACGAGGACCCGGTCACCAGGCCGTAAACCGAGAGCCAAGAGCCCTGAGGCAATCCGCTGAACTAGGGAACGATATGCATAGTAGGAGACGAATTTATTGGGATTTAAGGCGTCAATGTATAAGGGTTCCTTAGGCAGCGGCGCGGTTGGGGACTCAAATAGATACGTCGTCAAAGAGCACTTAGGTATCTCGCAGGACCAACGGGAAGAAATAGGCATTGTGATATAGCGAACACGTCGTACTCATTCGCCGATAGACTACGGCGAAGACCTTATGGAGGGTAAAGAGAAAAAAGAAGGTGGATCCTTCATACTTATACTTATTATGCCCACATTCCTATCGCCCATCCACCTATAGTACTGTGCCGTAACAACCCTTTGCCTTTTTCCTTTCCCATAATAAACTACGGTACTGTACCGCGATTGTATCCGTCCTACGGGGCTGTACCAGAGTAGAGTTACTACTATCTCTTTCTGATAGTGCTATTATAATTGCATAGTATCCAATCGCTGGCAGATCCAGGGGGGTGTAAGGTAGAGTGCAGTGCGAGCGGAGTGGCAGGGGGTGCAAGAGTGTTTTAGTGTGTAGCACCCTGCGGACGATGCTCTCTATCGCCTATCTTAACTCGTTCAGGGAAAAAGGTGCTACTTGCGTGGTATTACTTTGGGCCGAGGTTCAACTCTCTTTCAGTTTACCCCTCCAATAACCGTTACCGCTGCGGCTGTATCCATAACCGAAAACCCTGAAGGTGGCCGCTAGAGTGACTTCTTTGGATGCTATGATAGGTGTGGTAATATTTCCAACACTGCTCTGCAGGGTAGCCCGATGGCAGAGGGGATGGCAGAGAGCGATCGTTGTCTAGGCTGGTGTTATCTTGGTTTGGTACTCGCAGTACGAGAGCTAAGGGTGGATCTTGCGCCCCCCCCCCCCGGGGATCCGGTGTAGGAAGAATATGGTACGATGCTAGTCCCCGATTGTTCTGCTCTTAATAAGTTTTCAGTAAGCTATGGCAGCACTAGCACTAGTACCTATTCTGGTAACATCAACCGGTGCTAGTGACAAGGTACCTCCTTGGGTAAGTTACCGGTACCTGGGTGCTTGAGTGGGATAAGGTGAAAAGGGACATCGGTAGGCGGTTGAGCAACTCAGCACTCTGTCTTTGATAGATTAGCGAGTGTAACGAAAAATGTGGTTAATCAAAGTTCCCTCTTTGGCTATCCGGCTTAGGCCCTCTTATGGTTCCTCAAGGAGTAGTGCGCGCTCGATATATCGATGACCCGCCTACTAAGTCAATGATTCAGTTTAAACCTAGGTAGAGATGCCCTGGGCCATGGCTGCTCTTATCGATAAGAGGTTTCAAGTGGCCCGTTTGTTTCATAGACTTGACATCGACGAAGAGCTTAACGTCACCGCTTTCCCCCAGCACAAGAGAACCGGAACAGTGCTCCTTGCCACAGCTCACAAAGTGCAATAAATACCCTTGAAGTGACCCCAATGGCAATTATTCATTCGAGAGTTGCGTTAAATGGCCTCTTCAAGTATCATACCAACCATCAGAACACTGCCGTAAGAGGTATGGGACTACCCAGAATTGCTACAAATACTTCCGATGATGCGGAATCCTCGTGGCTAACCTACATGGCACCGAGGTGGAGTTTCATGATACTAGAAGCGTTGATGTATGTTTCGCCTTCGAATTTGGGTAGGAGGAATAAGAAATGCTAACGAGAGATGATTATGCGCCAAAACCCGGGGGTGTCATTCGGTTCGCCGAGTGCTGAGGATGGGAGGGTCACTGGCACGACGGTTAGGGAGGCGTGAAAGATATGCTGGGAATGAGATCAGGGTCGGGGGATAAGTAAAGGGTAGTGTATTGTACAGTACAAGACCCTATTGTTCATGTCAGATTCAAAATATGCGGTGTTCGGGGTAGGATTATATATGTAGCGATGTTCAATTACCGCTCATTTCACCATCCCAAATATTTGTCCTAGCTTCGGAGGCTATCTACATGCCCCACGTGCTTCGCTATCATAAAGCTATCGCAGAGGTTCTAGTGTTGAGAGGTTCTCCGATGGCCAGAGTTTCCAGTATAGTGTCGACCCTAAGGCAATTCCCTTACACGAGAACTAGAACCATAACATACGTGCTGCGGATCCCACCTCAGCCTAAGATCTTCCCTTGGGTTCCCCCCTTCGCCCCTGCCACAAAGGCCCGACCAAACAAGCTTTTATTCCCACCCACCCCGGCCCGTCTTCCCAAAATAGCACTCTGGCCTGGCCTAGGGCACTGGATCATCCACCTAGAACCCTTGGGAATCGTTCTTTCGTCATGCCTCAAAGCTCGACTATATACCTGATTATGGCCTCTCCTCCATAAACTAATTAAGGGACCGAGCCCTATGGGCCCTTGAAATTGAGTTTGCTCGACAAAATGTGTTTGCTAGCTTATCTATGATATATAGTCGGCTTGAATACGGTCTTGCCTGCGCCAGGGTAGTAACTGCCCTCGTGCGGGAGAGTTATCTCAGATATTTGATATTCGAGTGATAGATGCAAAATAGAGAGGTTGGATGGCTTACGGTTGATAGAAGGGCATATTAACCCTTCGGCAAGGATGGAGGGCTCGTGGTACTGATTTTGCGGAGGCTGGAGAGCATAAGAGGGAAGAACAACCGCTATTCAAAAAGGTCAAGCTGCTACTACTGCTCAATCCTTTGTTCGAACGGATATATTAACTCCTCGCCTGCTTGGAAGGATAACACATTCTCGAATGGTCGGTTGATACATTGCGCATCTCCCTCTAGCACCCGCACTGGCCGAGATGGAGGGTCAGTAACCCTCCGCAGTATACTTAACTGTAGTGAGGTTAACTAGAGTGAGATCTGTAAGAAAAAGTACGTCAAAACCTTCGTCACGAAAATTGATCGGGTCTTTTACAGACTTCCATTATATCAACATGGGTGAATTCAAACCGAGTGATCCAGAGGCCTATCCGGTAATCCCAAACCATAACCTGTATGATGGCTGCAAGCTTTGGCAGATGTTCCAAAGCGTTCTCACCCGCTGTCATAAGCTGGGGCCAATGTGTGCCAGGGGCGACCCAGTAAATCATCCCGTGCAGCTCTGACGCAGATCTAATTTCAGAGAAGAGCAATCTACCCTTAGACTACAGAGCAGCGGTCTACGACACTGTTTCGCAAACGCTAAAAATCTAGATTAAAGACCTTCACTTCACATCTTAACACTCATACAATCTCCTAACCACAGCGTTGCCTGGGATGACGGAGCTGCAGTCAACTTCCGCGCACCCCCGCAGGACTATTGCCGCTATCACTCGCCTATTTCTGGAAAAGCTGGACGGTGGAAGGCCATCCCAGGCGACCGTTACGGGGTCAACCCACTGTGCTTACGCGATCGTATCGACATCTTCACCCAGAACGCCAGAAGCGTGCTCGCAATTGAGAGCCCAGAGTTTAGGCAGGTGCTTTTTGTAGAAATAGGAGCAATGGAGGCTGGAGCAGTTTGGTGGGTGCACGTCCCTTCCTCTTTCCAGGCAGGGTCAGTCACTTGATAAGCATACTGTACACCCAACGCTAAGGCCAGGGGAAAACTAGTTTCAGTGAAAAAGCACGAACTCCAGGGCGAAGATAGGAAAGGGGGGCGAGTTGAGAATGTTTGAGTTCGGTAGATCAACAGTGGTCTTTGAGCGAGGTCGGATCGGATTCGACGAAGATCGGTTCAGGTCAGTAAAGGAGGGTTCGCACGGACGTTGGGCAGGTCAGAGCCTGCACACGAGTAGAGGGCTATCAAGGTTTAAGTTGAAGAAGGTTTGGGGCTTGGTGATTTGAAACGAGTTTCGGGGTTTCGCCTCAAGTGCTTGATACAGTGAGGAGTCTGTTTTGGGAATGGAGTGGCTCGGTTGTGGTACCGGGGGTTAGGGGTTGGCCATGATGGGGACTTGGAAGGTTCTGCAGACCTTTAGGGGGTCTTTGTTTCCAAAATAGTTTGGCGAAATGTTAAAATGGAAGGATTCTGGAACGGTGATGAAAGGTCATCTGGAGGGTTGTTTGGTGATTGGCTATCTTGACCGTTTGCGGAGATGTCTGAGTTTAGGCTTCGCGAAGCAAGTGCTAAGTCATAGCGCATAATACTGTCACCACAAGCTTAGGTCTCATCCAACCACCACTGCGACTACACGTAACTGAGGAGAGAACTCCCCAGCACCATAGCATTGGCTGGATGATAAACAAAGGCGAACTATGTTACAGCGCTAGTAATTCTATCAATCGAAATTTCCCAAGTGATCCCCTCAAGAAGAAACGTCTGACCCCGACAGAACACCAGCACAGCACATGTAAGTGGGGCTTGTCTCCTGCCAGAAAACCTATTCTTAGCGCGCTCATTCCAAATTATAGTACCGTACAATACTAGTACTCGTACACTAAGGTGCCACCGCCCAACCACAGTAGAGATACTCGGCCTAAAATCAGAAAGTCAGGAGAACCCCTTCACGAGCGAAAGGCAGCTCCTTAGTAACGCTCTCTTACTCCAAGAGTAAAGGGTACTGTATCAAGTAGTAGCACATGCCTAGAAAGATTGTAACATTCCTTATCGGGGCGTCCAAGCGTATCATACAGTCCCTAGACAAAAGTGTCCGTGATAATGTGAGACATCTGACCAAGAAGATTCACGAACACCTTTGCCTAGGGACTTTAAGTAAACTCAGACTAGTAAGCTCAGCTTCGTGTTTCGGGTTTTTACTATTTCCCGTAAGTAGTCGAAGAGTTTTTAGCATATAAGGGGTTGGATGTAGGGTGGGATGTGGATATAATATCTAGATGAGAATTCAGCACGTAAAGATCTTGGTTTTACAAAAATATTGTGAAGGAAAGCGCATCATCGAGTATCCACTCAGTTACAGATAGACTTTATCATCAGCAATGCAAACAAAAAAAATGCCATCACTCTCCGAAAAACCCCCTCGACCGCCACCAGTAGCAACTGCCCGTCCACCATCCTACCCATCGTCAATTTCCTCCACCACGTCTCTCCAAAAGTCCCTCCTCTTACCACCACTAACGCACATAACCACTGGCCTCTCTCGACCCCCACCACTACCTGCTTCGTCGACCGCCCCCCTCTACATCTCTCGGATCCGCTTCCTCCTCCGCCTGACAGCCGCCCTATTCTCCTTCGCGATATTAATCACCATCTCATCAATCTACTCCACTATAAACCGAACTTTCCCACGACACATGCTGTACAATGGCCGGGACTTGTGGCCAGATGTGATCAACCTACACCCTACGACAATATTGCTAGCTATGTCTTCTGTGACGGTGACACTATCTACGATCGTGCTCATTGCAGGCTTGAAGCCGGAGGTTAGACATGTGGGCGGATTGGGGGATTGGTTGAGCTTTGGGGTGAGCAGTGTTAGCCTTGTGCTTGCTGCTGTGGGCGCTGGGCACTTAATTGGTGGGGAGGGGAAGGGGAATACGGTTTGGGGTTGGACTTGTAAAAATTCTGGGGTTGATCACCCGGATGTGCAGTTTTGGATGGTTTGTGGAGAGCTGGTAGGTTTCTCTCTTCCTAACTTCCTTTCCCTGATCGGGGGGTTTCGGGAAAGAATAATAATAATGATAATAATAATAATAATAATAATAATACGGGGGCTAACTATGCACTTCAGAAATTCGTATTTGCCCTAGGCTGGGGAATCGTTGCAGTCGAGGCACTAATTCTTGTTAATGTTGTGGTTGGATATATTGTTGTCCGGAGGGGGGTTCTTGGGAGGAGGGGTACCGCAAGCCAGGCGGTAGTCTAGGGTCTGATCCTCTAGGGGCAGGCAGAAGATTAGGCAGTCGTCCATTCGATTTGGGGTTAGGAATCACGGGATACATACATACATACATATGTTCATCCTTTTGGAATTTCTCATATAGATGGCGTTTCGGAGGATTTTCTTTTTAGTCCCGGGAGTTTATCATATTAGGATAGCCGAGCTAGGCGCAGCGAGCGACGTGTTGCAAAGGAAGAGGAAAGAAATAAGGAGTCGGCATTCCCTAAGAGAAAGCAGTGAGCATGATAGCACAGCACAGCACTCGTGATCCTCTTGTTTCATCTCGGAGCTTCCCCTTCTGCCTTCCCACCATCTCATCCACCAGTCAACCCAATCCCATCCATCCACCCACCCATCTATCATCATATCCGGGCCATCCCCCATGAAAATTCTAGCCCCGGGCGATCTATCTATATAACCATGCTAGTTGTAGTAACAACCCAATTATTTCCCCTCCCCCATTACCCCGAGTGGTAAAAATGCAACCCCCCGTCATCCAACTC
>Ga0307507_10005650_pt1 | contig 20301 bp, 15 predicted proteins | sample 7_EM_MG_FD_207223 | JGI IMG/M metagenome (GOLD analysis project Ga0307507, IMG submission 207223) | Populus trichocarpa ectomycorrhiza microbial communities from riparian zone in the Pacific Northwest, United States - 7_EM | ecosystem: Host-associated > Plants > Roots > Unclassified | place...
GCATCTTTCATCCAAAAGTGCCTTCAAAACATAAAACAAAGAATATCAAGGCATTTTATATATAAAACATGGACAAAACATTAGGTAGATGTGGGTGAAACTATCGAATAATATGGTTACATCAATATATAACATGGACAAAACATTAGATAGATGTGGGTAAAACTATCGAATAATATGGTTACATCACCTATGTAGAACAAAAGATGAATGAACACATGCACAAACCCTTACTCAAGAAACATGAATGATTTTGAATGCATGAACCCAAGGGAGGGCCGACCATGGTGATGGCTAGACATAATATGAATTAGAGTGACAAAATGCATGGATGATGATCTTATGAGACTTCTCGAAACATTTTTGAATAAAAAACAGAATCATACTTGTGTTGATGATGTAAATTCTGCATATTTGATTGATGAAATTATATAAAAAGGTCGTGGAATGATGTTAAGTGCAAATTATGTTATTAATAAACCTTGAAAGCATGCTGCAGCTGAAACAGGAACCACACCATATAATGCTTCAGTTTTGTTTGTTTGATGAACGAACATGTGTAATTATAAATCAAGAGAATGAATTGTGAATTGTAATTGTGATTATACTTGTGAGAAATATGATGATTTGCATGTGTAGCTAAGTGTATTGGGTAGCAATGTCCGACCATAAGGATTGAGGGAACAATGAGAGAATTCGCCTTGACAAACACCGTAAGGGAATTAAGTTCGTGACCGAAAATGAACACTTGGAATTATGAATTTCTAGTGGTGGTGTTGATGTAGTACCATGATGTAAGTGAAAACATGGAATGAATGAATTCAGAAAACCTTACTAAATAAACTTGTGTTGTCCGCAACGAACTAGTGTTCGCTGCCGAAAGTGTTGTCTACAGCGAATCAGTGTTCCCTGCTGAAGTTCTGCTGTCTGTAGAGAAATAGGATTTGCTGTCGAAATTGTGTTGTGAGTAGCAAACTAGTGTTCGTTGCCGAAAGTGTGTTGTCTACAGCGAATCAACATTCGCTGCAGAAGTTCTGTTGTCTGCAGCGAAATAGGATTGACTGCTCAAATTGTGTTGTCTGCATTGAACTAGTGTTCGTTGCCAAAAGTGTGTTGTTTGCAGCGAATCAACTTTCGCTGCCAAAATTCTATCGTCTGCAAAGAAATAGGATTCGTTGTCGAAATTGTGTTGTCAGCAGCGAACTTTCGCTGCTGAAAGTGTGTTGTCTGCAGCGAATCAACGTTCGTTGTCGAAGTTCTGTTGTCTGCAGCGAAATAGGATGTATGCAGGAATCAGCTTTCGCTGCCAAAATTGTGTTGTTTGCAGCGAACTAGTGTCGCTGCCAAAATTGTGTTGTCTGCAACGAAATACGATTCGCTGCTGATTTTTGTTATCTGCATCGAACTAACTTTCGCTGCCAAAAGTGTGTTGTCTGTGGCGAATCATCATTCGCTGCCGAAGTTTTGATATCTGCAGCGAACTAGTGTTCGCTGCCGAAAGTGTGTTGTCTGTGGCGAATCATCATTCGCTGCCGAAGTTTTGTTATCTGCAGCGAACTAGTGTTCGCTGCCGAAAGTGTGTTGTTTGCAGCGAATCAGCGTTCACTACAGAAGTTCAGTTGTTTGCAGCGAATAAGATTTGCTGTCAAAATTGTGTTGTCAGCAGCAAACCAGTGTTCGCTGCCAAAAGTGTGTTGTCTGCAGTGAAATAGAATTTGCTATCAAAATTGTATTGTCTGCAGCGAACTTATGTTCGCTACTGAAAGTGCATTATCTGTAGTGAATCAGCGTTCGTTGTCAAAGTTCTGTTGTGTGCAGCGAAATAGGATTCGCTGCCAAAATTGTGTTGTCTGCAGCGAATCAGCTTTCGCTGCCGAAAGTGTGTTGTCTCTAGTGTATCAGCGTTCACTGTCAAAATTGTGTTGTCTGTAGCGAATCAGCGTTTGCTGCTGAAATTGTCTTGTCTGCAGCAAACGCTACCAAAAGTGCGTTGTAATAGGATTCACTACTGAAATTGTGTTCTCTGCAGCGACTCAGCTTTCGCTACCAAAATTGTGTTGTCTGCAGCGAACTAGTGTTCGCTGCTGAAATTGTGTTGTCTGCAGGGAATTAGTGTTCGTTGCTGAATTTCTATTATGTACCGTAAATTAGTTTTCGCTGACGATTCTGGATCACTAGCGAACCAGTTTTCACTAACTAAATTCTGCATCAGATTTACGTATCTGAAATGGTCTGGTGATTAAAATGATTACTTTGTGTGATTGTAATATGTGGAACAATGGAACATGAACTTGTGTATGCTTGAGACATGTATAGTGATGAGTTGTGTGATTACTGAATACAAACGTACTGATTTATAGCTATTGATGTCTTAGGTGGCGTGTCTGGGATTAGACCTTCGTCAAGACAAGGACACCCCGCGGGTGGAACAGGTAGGTGGTTCCCACCTTTTTCTCGTATAATGTGTATGTTTTGAAATGATTTACTTATGATGATATATTATTAAATCTTTGTTGAACGATGAAACGATGATGAAGTGTTTGATTGAAAATTTGGATGATTGTCGAAATGATTATGAAATGTTGATCGATCTTGATGAATGTTGAAACAATGATGAAAATATTAATGTTCTAAAATGACCTGTTTGAGGTGGATATATTATCGTGTTGCGATGAATATTAAACCGACTATGAGATGTTGATTGGGCTATTATGAATTTGGGTTGTTGACGAATGATTGTATGAGTATTACGAAGGACCTACTGTTGTATTTTATTAAAAGTAAATGTGATGAATGGTTGTATGAGTATTTTGAAGGATCTATTGTTGTAGTTAATTGAAAGTAATTGTAATGAATAGTTGTATGAGTATTACGAAGAATCTACTATTGTATTTTATTGAATGTAATTGTGATGAATGATTGTATGAGTATTACAAGGGCTCTACTGTTGTATTTATTGAATGTTATTGTGATGAATTTTTGTATGAGTATTACAAGGGATCTATTGTTGTATTGTATTGAACATTAACCGTCATGAATGGTTGGATGAAAAATATGAAAGGTCTATTATTGTGTTATACTGAATGCTAAACTCTTATGGAATGTTTGTTGGTGTATTACAAATGATATATAATATCATGTTATAGTGATTACATAAACTGCCTCTAGAACGTTTGATGGGTTAATGATTAGGTTCGGCTAATGGCATCCTAAGTGGATGACCGGGGTTGACAAATAATTAGCTTCGGCTAATAGCATCTTAAGTGGATGATCGGGACTGGCAAATGATTAGCTTCGGTGAATGACATCCTAAGTGGATGACCGAGACTGCTAAATGATTAGCTTCGGCTAATGGCATCTTAAATGGATGACCGGAATGAGCTACGGCTAATGGCATCCAAAATGGATGACCGAGATTGATAAATAATTAGTTTCGACTAATGACATCCTAAGTGGATGACCGAGATGAACAAATGATTAGCTTCGGCTAATGGCATCCTAAGAGGATTGCCGGATTTGGGAGTTATGAGTTAGTTTCAAGAGTTGATGCATTCATGAGTATTATGTTTTGTATGTACCAAGTATATGAAAGAACTACGATTGTTATGCTTTAAACAAAGAATAACGTTAGTTCGGTTAACGGTATTCGAGATGGATGACCGGGTTTGAATATTGTAATTAGCCTCGGTAATTGAAGAATTATTAAGGGTGGTATTTACATAAGTAAGGAGAAATGAAAGAATTATGCTCTTTTGGTCCATGAGTTAAATGTAACGTTAATATTGCTTTATTATGTTTTTTTTTTTTAAATTGCCTATAATGCTTGAAATTACCTTGTTCTGTGATAGGGACATCATACCAACATGGTGCGTAAGGAAATCCATTTCACGGCTCACTCATTTAAAAAGAATTATAAATTCACATGTTATGGGTGATATGAGTTTTGTATGAATAGACGTGTAAATCGCTCAATTAGTCATCCGACTCCTTTTGTAAAGACTTGTAATGACAAAATGAAACGGAACACGAATGTGAACGTGCGATCATGTAGATATGATGTGTATGAATATACGTATGTGGTTTTCTTATGAGGATGTTATGTTGTGAAATTACATGAGGTCAGGATAACGAAAGTACTAGTTGTGTAACTTGCTGTTCGGCACCTTGTATGAACTCGTGATGATAACGAGACTAGAACATAAATGTGAATTTATGAGTATGTCGATATGATATAATGTAAAGCTATGAGTATGAAAAAAAAATATTATGGGCATGTGTATTGAGAATATGTTTTATGGGAATGTTGATTTACGTTATCCTACGTGGATTGTGCCTTGTTAATGAATGAAATGCAATTATAAATTTGCAGAATGATATGGTGAAAAATATCTAAAACCAGATGATTAAATAAAAATAAAAATAAATAAAAATTTCCATCAATTTTAGCTTTGAAAAAGCCGGGTCATTATAGTTTCACGAACTTAAACCCTGATTGAAAGCTATAGTAAACCTCTACTTCCCCACCTAACCTTAAATCTTCATATGTATGCATTCCAAAGTAATATATTACAAATAAACTAGTGATGCATGAAGACATTCATCCATATGTAACATACATGCATGAACATGATAAAACATGCTAAAAAAATAAGCAAAATGTGAAAATTTAAACATATCAAATCAAATAAACCATATAAAACACACAAAACTTAGTCCAAAACTATATAAAAAAATCCCTAGTAGAGTTGTCATTCTGTCGCATGTGGACGCGCGGCGTAGCCGAATATCAAGATCAAGGAGTCGCCACCTAATTGTTTGGTTTAAGATCAATAAAAGACCCGAATGTGCTGGGCTTATGAGAAATTCCAAGGGTAAGAGACTAGTTGTGGCTAGGGAATGTAGCACCCCTAGTATACCTTACATAAGATAAGCTGCATTATGTGATCTAGATATGGTTTAAAGGTTTTGATGGATTTTTAAATGATGATTTGTCTATGGCTTAAAATAAAGATTTACTCCCATGAATAAATCTCGCATTTTAAATTTATTATAAGCTCATATGTCTAGATAAATTCTTATGAGAAGAGTCCATGTAGGTGTCTTGATAGGGTTCACCTATCCTGGAATGCAAAAGGGTTCTCCACAACTCGTATATTATGGTGAAAAATAGTCCCAATTAAAATTGATAAATATCTAAAATAATCTTGAAAATTTTGTAGTCAACTCCTGATATTTAAATATGAGTCTACTTATAGGTCCAACATAAATACTATGATGTTGACCATTAATTTTCATTAATTAAAATTTTAGAGTTGTTGAAATATTAACCAGATCCTTGAAGAATTTTACAGACTTGGTGTAAATTCCAAACGATAAAAGGAAATCAACATAAATAGTTTTCTAAAACCATGTTAAAAAATTCTTTATATATATATATATAAATGTAATTTTTATAAGGATTGAACCATATGCAATAAGCAAAAAATATTTTTTTTTATTTTAATTTTTTTAGGGCCATGTTTGGCAAAACCATATCTTTGTTCAAAACAAAACTGTCAACACAGGTTTAAGAATGTGTTTTTCAAACACACCTTTAAGTTAAAATTCCTTTTATCAAAACAGTGACAAACCAAACAAAACCTTAAGTATTTGACTAGGTTTTGACTTGACCTAGTAAACCCGAAAACACTGGTTCAACCATGAACCAAACCAAAAACCAAGGTTTAACCTAAAAAAAAATCAAAACAAAAAAAATAAAATAAAAACATAAAATTTTCTATTGAAAACAATTAAACACCAAGGAAAATAAAGAACACGAAGAGCAATGAAGAACATTCAAACTCAAACCCAGCAACGTAAATATCAAACCAAACCAGATCTCAAGCAATAAGAGGCAAGGTTTTGTTCGCAATCAAGCATGGATAAAAAATCATGTATCCATTTGCTTTAATTACCACTCAAACATCATGATTTTTGTCAAAATAGATTTCGGTTCAAAACCAAAACCCTAAGATTAAAACCCATAAAACATGTCATTGATGCATGAAAACCTTAGGTTATTTACTAATAATCATATACAAACTTTCAGAAACCAAAATCAAATCAAAATAAAACCTAAAACTATCACCCAAGGCAATGTTCTTCGGATGAACATGAAACCAGGTTGCCTAGAAAACCCAACATACACTGTCAAACCCGGAAAATACATTTTAGGCCTCCAAACTAAGCTCTTTTAGCCCTAACAAACCACGTTATCATAAACAAAAATATTTGAATAAAAAACACCAATAAATAACCTCGAATCATCAAAAACATGTATAAGATTTCAACTTTCAAAAACTGCAGCCCTATAATCAGCCAACAAAAACATTAAAAACTCAATCTAAAACTGACTCTTCAAACACATGAGACCCAAACTAAACTCAGGAATCAAGAATATGCATTAGCAACCTAGAAAAAGTCATCAAACGCCTATTGCTACTCTTGACAGATTCCAATACTATACTTCATCAAAACCAAACACACAAACACCTTTTAAACATCCCATCAACATTAACAACTTCAAAATAAGAATAATCAAACAAAACAACATTTTCATTCATCAATCTATATAAATGCTAAAACACAAAATAATGCCAAAAAGATTAAAGAAAACATCATTAAACATTGAAAAAGCATAAGTGAGCATGTCACATGGATTCCACCATTGAGTTTTCACATGGTAAACCTTCTCTAAGCTTGCTGGCTATAGACTGCTACTTCTATTCTCTTTCCCTTCCTTCCTTTTTTCCTTTTCACTTTCTATTCTTTCCAAAGCTTACTAGACCTTTTATGTTAGGTCTTTGAACCTTCACACTAGGATCTTTTTACATAGTATATCCTTATGTTTTTCTCTTTCTTTCTCTCTCTCTATCTTTCTTTTCTTTCATTTCTAGGGGTAAGACCCTTCACACTAGGATCTTTTTACATAGTATATCCTTATGTTTTTCTCTTTCTTTCTCTCTCTCTATCTTTCTTTTCTTTCATTTCTAGGGGTATTTATAAGGTTTTTCTAGGTTTTTTGATAGATTCCCTCAAAGATTGATCAAAGCTTAGTCCTTTGATCAAAATAAGAGAGCTCTAGAAAATGTTAACAACTGAAACCTTTATCCTTCAATGATTTTTGGGGATGGTGGTTTTGCCTAGGAGTTTTTCTTTCTTGAAGATAAAGGCATACATTTCTCACCTTCTAATCTCAGATGAAATATTTACGGCCCTTTATAAGAATCATCTAAGAGTTTTTAAGTGTGAACACATGAAAAAGTTAGACGGGTTTTGCACAAATGGATATCTCAGTCAAGGCTGACTAAGTTGGCCATTTTCGAGACTTTGCTGGAGAAACTCTGATGTAAACGTAATCAGAGGCCATCTAAACTTGGTAGAGCAAATGCACACCTTTCGTTTGGATCCATCTTTGCTCTATTTGGAGGTCTGTAGCTCTACATTCATTCGCTTAAATGTGCCAAATCGATCAACCCAGAATTTGAAAATGCAGCGATGACCGATCATTGACAAGATATTAGAGACTTCTATGAAAAAATTGAGATATAAACGTCTAATTTCATGGAAATAAAGTTGTAAGGGAATATTATTCTTCCATTTGTAAAAAAACCCTGTGCCATTTAGAGGTCTATAACTCAACAACGAGCTTTTGGAAGGTGTCAGCTCGATCATCCAAAACTGCTAAGGGGTGAATGATGCGTCGTCTAGGTTAAACCCTTAGAAATTATGGTTTTTAATTTGAGATCTGAAATTTTTCATTTTAGTTCATATTCTTCCAATTACTTTTTTTATTATTATCAAAATGTAAGTATGAATTAAAGATAAAAAAGAAAACTAGACTGGAGAACCAACAAGTCAAGTTTGCAGCATGTACAAGCTAATGAGAAGAAACAAAGGGGACAATCTCCCATGACAAAAAAAAGTCCATAAGTGAACCAATTACAGAAAAAGATGAGAAACAAAGGGAGCAGGCTCCCTAGACAAAAAGGCAACCAAAATTTACAAGTGTAAAAATAGTTAACTAAATAACCTATAACTGGAATTGGTGCCGAAGTTAACCAATAAAAATAACAAAAGAACACCAATCTCAGCAATCGAGAAGACCAAGAGGGATGAAACCATCCAGCAGCAGGACACAAGAGAGAAGCGCAGTTGCATGGAAAGAAAAGTAAACCTCACAGCCGGAGTACAACGTCTAACCATCTGCAGAAGACATCCAAAATCCAAACCAAAAACCCATATCTCAAAGAAGACATGGCTGAACAGACTAAGGCTAACAGAACCCGACAACAATTTTTTAATAAACAACAAACCACCAGTAACAGCTAATATGACATGAGAAGCAGCTTGATAACCACCAAACTAGCAAGGTCAACCAGTAATAGAAAACTTGATAGAGACCATTTTTATTAGAAAAGCTGATAAAGACCAATAAGCTGCTAACAGTAACAAATAGGAACCTGATCATATGGCCAGCAACTTAAAATCCTCCCACTAGCAACCAGTGAGAAAAGGCTGAAACTGCAACTAAGAACAGATCATAACAAAAGCAAAGATCCAAGAGAGGCCACCTTCCAGTAGCCAAACTGCAGCAAGTTGAAACAGGACCCCGGGTTGACAAAAGTACTCTAGAGCGAGCAATTAGCAGAATAAGGCATCTCTGCAGCAGCAGTCTCTGTCTGCAACACTATAAGCCAAGTGGTCTGTTTCATGAAAGTATAAGATTATATAGAAGAGAATTTGAAACTTGCGGAATAAGTTGTCAACTGACATGGCAGCATTTTCAAACACTCTTCTGTTCCTTTCTTCCCATATCAAGTATACAACAAAAGCTAAAGAAACTCTACGCCTTCTTCCCTGCAACCCTTTTTTGTTTGCAGTGAGGCCCTTAATGGCACTGCTTAAGGTAGACATTTTTCTGTTGATCCTTAGCCAACACCTAATCTTACTCCATAACAGGGATGTCCATTCACAAGCAAAGAAGAGGTGACTTTGAGTCTCCTCTTGTTGCTGACAGAGTGTGCATTGAGTGTCAGGCAAAAGGATCTTGAATCTGTCTCTAGTTTTCAGTTTTCCAAGTACAGCTAGCCATAAAATGAGACTATGCCTAGGCAGTGTCCAAACCTCTCATACAACACTACTCCAGTGAATAACCTCACTCTTGAGCCTGAAATATTCACAAGTGTGAGCAGAGAAGGTCTCTATTTTGTCCTGCCAACTTTGCATCACGCTTATTGCTTCATTAGTACCACTACATTCGCTAATCAGCTGCTCTTTCACTTGAAGGATAGACTTTCAGAGACGGGAAGTTGATTTCTGGAAACTAGCAGACCATATCTCATTGTGATGAGAAAGGTAGTAATGGTGGATCCAACGGATCTAGAGAGAATCCGTTTTGAGATGGATATTCCACATATGCTTGGCTAAAAGGCTTGTCAATTTGGCTGAATGACCTCAAGCTGGACAGTTTGTGAGTAACATGATGGAACAATAATAGTGGATAGAGTAGCAGAAAAACCATACTGATCAGGAGGATGAGATACTCTCGTAGAGTGACGAAGAGCAGGCTGATGAGTAGAAGGCTTAGAAGCAATCTCAGGAGCAGTATCAGGTGGTGGGTCAGTCTCAAGAAGTGGCAAAGTTGGTCGACGTCTTTCATACACAATTCCAGGCTTGAACCGCTCAAAAGATGACATATCCTCAAAATGAGGAAGAATAGGAGCAATAGAGGAAGATGCAACATGAGTAGGGAAGAAATATTGATTTTCAAAGAAGACAACATTTCTAGAAATACAAAATTTGTTATAGCTTAGATCATAACAAACAAAACCTTTGTGAGAAATACTATAACCTAAAAATACACATTTAGCAGACTGAGCAGAAAGTTTGTGTCGTTCATGAGAAGGGAAATGAACAAAGCAAACACAACCAAAAGTATGCAAGTCATGATAGCTAGGAGACTTATTATGTAGACGATAGTATGGGGAATCAAAATTTAACACCTGTGATGGCAATCGATTGATTAAATAAACTGCAGTAGACAAGGCTTCAATCTAGAATTTAGATGGTACAAAAGACTCAAGCAATAAGGTTCTAGTGATATCCAAAAGATGACGGTTCTTACGCTTAGCAACCCCATTTTGTTGTGGTGTATATGGACAGGAACGATGCGAGACAATACCTTTCTGCTGTAAAAAAATCATGAAATTCATGTTACATATATTCCCCACCCGAATCAGATCTTAATACCTTAATACCAGTAGAAAATTGAGTCTCCATATAGGCAAAAAATGACTTGAAAACAGAAAAGACCTCAGATTTGGAACGAAGGAAATACACCCAAGTAAACCGACTGTAATCATCAATAAATGTCACAAAGTACTTGTAATGAGCATGAGAAATAATTGGTGTAGGACCCCAAACATCACTATGAATAATATCAAAGCATTTTGTAGCACGACTGCCATGGGAAGGGAAAGGAAGAGTTTTACTCTTGCCTAATTTACATGTAGAACAATAAAAAAAATATCACGAGAAGAAAATTTAGTTTTATTTCCCAACAAACCAGAACTCAACAATCGAGACAAAACAATAGAATTCGGATGGCCTAAACATTTATGCCATACTTCATGCTTATTTTGAACAGTTGTACAAGCAGAAGATAGACAACGAGGAATAGAAAAATACAGCGGAAATAATCTTCCAACTTTAGGCCCCTTCGTGATTACCTTCCCCGACACCTAATCCTGCACAAGACAACCATTACGAGAAAAATGCACATCACAATTATCATCCATCAATTGACCAACCAAAATAAGACTAGTAGACAACTTTGGTGATACAAAAACATTCTTGAAAGTTGGAGCGATATCTCCAACCTTAGTAATGGGTATATGACCACCATTAGCAACCTGAATTTGTGATGAACCATGATACTCACGCATATTTTCAAGCATACTAGATGAGTTGGTCATATGATTTGAGGTAGCAGAATCAGCAAACCAAAATTGAGAATTGAAATTATTACCTTGTAGCCCCAAGGCTGAAAAGGCTGTAAGAATCATCTGTTGTACCATTTCAGGAGTAGAGTAAAAGTACTAGATGCAGCTGTCGTAGATGAGTTGTCGAACACCACAGCTTGAAAATCATTTATTCTATGGTTTTAAGGACGAGTGGGACACTCTTTGATAATATGGCCTTGTTGTTTGCAATAATTGCAGAACTTCTTTCTATAACTGTTAGCAATGTGTCCATATTCTTTGCAGCTATAACACTGTATATTGCTCATATTCCGACCCTTTCCTTTTCCCTGAGCCACAAAAGCAACTGCAGTTGAATTGTCCTGCTTGAAATTGCCTTGTGTAAAGAGACGTTGTTCTTCGCGCAGTAATTCCCCCAAAACAAACATCCAAGGAGGGCAAAGGATCTCGGTTCATTAAATTTGAGCAAGTAATCTCAAATTCAGATTGCAATTTCATTAAAAATTGATCGCGCTTGGTTTGCTCATGAACCTGTTGAACAACAGAGAGAGATTCATATGGTATTTTGGCATAAATAATATCAGTATATTCTGCCCATAAATTTTGAAAACCAGAATAATAATCCTGAATGGAAAGATTGCATTGAGAATAATTAGAGATATCGTTTTCTAATTGAAAACGTCTAGCATTATTGTCTTGATAGTAAACCTTCTTCAGGTACTCCCACATGGTTTTTGCTGTTTTATATGGCTTTAAATTAATAACAATAAGAGGATCAACAGACCCTAAAATCCAAGACATTACCCGAGCATCTTTGACCTTTCATTGAAGCAACTTTGTAGAATCAGTAGGGCCTAGATCACTACCATCCACATGACCCCACAATTCTTTCCCCGTGACAGATACTTGAAACTGAAATTCCCAGGCGGAATAATTCTTTCCAGTGAATCGAACATTAAACAAATTAGAATTTTTTGATGTCATTGTCTTGACAAATCAAAACAAGAGGAATCAAAGAAAATCCAAAACCCAAAAGACGACCAAGAATAAAAGAAAATCCAAAAAAAGGAAACCAAGAGCCCTATGTATCTAGGACTGACTAAAACTCAATCAAGAAAACCCAATAAAAACTAAGGCAAGACAGTGGAATGTAGATTCAAAAGTGCGGCTCTGATACCATGGCAATTTGGCTGAATGACCTCCCTTCATGAGAGTCTCTTTCATTAAATAGAAAGAATTCTGATTTACATTCCATAAAATTTGCTACTATTAACTATAATCTCAATCTAATTATAAAAAGCTAATTACACTGTGATTACACAAATATTTACAGTTGTTTTCTTGACATAAATAATAAATATGTATATGGAAACTAATAATTCTACTGAAAAACACCATGCTAACAAGGCTTTTGTTCCTAGCTTTAATATCAAGAAGGCCCAAACCACCTTCACTCTTAGGTAGACACAAATATTTTCGTGCAACCAGAGCTGATTTCCACTCCATAGAAAATACCCTGCCTAACCCCACATTTACTTGTAAAAAAACCAAACAAGCTGCCATTAACAGAAACTGAAAAAGATGAGGTCTCAACACATTTCATGACTAGGTGGACAAACCGGCTTGGGAACCCAAGCAAAAAGAGTAAATTCCGAATGAAGGGCCATTGGATGGAATCAAAAGCCTTCCTAAAATCAATTTTGATGATGCATCCAGGGGAGGCCCTCTTCCTTTCATATTGTCGAAGAAGCTCCTGTAAGAGATTGATATCATCGGTCATATTTCGCCCTTCCAAGAAAGCATTCTGGGCAGGACTAATGATACCCTGAAGGGCAGAAGCAAGACGTCTGGTCAATATCTTGGAAATGACTTTGTAGATGACATTACAACAAGAAATGGGTCGAAAATCAGTAGTAGAAGAAGCATTAGTCGATTTAGGCATAAGAGTTATAATGGATTGATTAACCTGCTTTAGGAGTTCCCTATAGGTAAAGAAATCTTTAATAACAGCACAAAAATCATTCTTAACAACAGACCAGGATTTCTTAAAGAAAAGGAAGGAGTAACCATCAGGTCCCGGGCCTTTTCATTAGCAATACTAGAATGAACTTCTTTGATATCATCATTTGATACAGGAGCTAGGAGAAGACTATGGGAACTGTCATCAAGGCAGGGGCCACTGTGGGCCACCTCAAAGTCAATAGGAACAATGGTCTTCGGAGTTCCAAGGAGCTCCTAGTAAAATCTGACAAAAATTTCACCAACTTCGTCCGCCAATGAAGTAAATGATCCATCAGCACACCGTATAGTCAGATTGTGATTCTTTCTGTGTTTTTGACCCATCAGGGAGTGGAAACACCGATTGCTTTGATCGCATTCTGATGCAGACCGGATGGCAAGCTCATATTTAGGGCGCTTAGAGCACCCAAAATAACAAAAAGGTTTAACTTTGTTGGGTCATAAATTTCACAACTGGGCACTTTAAGTTTCTTACGTAACAATTGGAGTTTTCTTCCCATTTCCTCATTTAGCTTTTATTTCCCTGATTAATTCGGGGTTGTTTTCTTTAGGAGTCTAATAGTTTAGTTTTCTCTCCGTTTCTTTATTCAGCTTTTATTTCCTAGTTAATGAAGGACTGTTTCCTGATTTAATGGAGTTGTTTTAGGAGTCAAAGAGTTTAATTTCTCTATTTATTTGATTTCTCTATTTATTTGATTGTAATCACTTTGCGACAGGACAGAGGGAATAAAAACAAAAACTTCTTTGAGTAGTTAACTCAAATATCTCTTTTTTTTTTTTCTGTTTTCTGCAGAATTACAGATCGAAGAAACCCTTGTGTGTTGGAACGCGTGTGAGTTCCGTTATAGTCTGCATCACATTCTTTGAAAAAAAGCAGTTTTAAGCTTCTGACCAAAGAATATCTTTTCCGCAGCTTTAAGATTAACGAGGTTCATTCTAAGGTTTCTATCACGCAGCAAAAGCTGAGGGTTATTTTTATCATGCAGCAGGATAGTTTGATGGCAGTCCAATTCAGAAGCAGCTTTAGCAACTCGTTCAGATATGTGGCTGAAGTGCAGTCTATTATGTTCCCGTAAAGGCCCTTTCAGAAACTTGAGCCTTTTGCAAAAAATAATACATACGTGTGCCTGAAACACCTTCTGCCTATTTACTGGAAACAAGCTCCAAGAACCGAGAGAGATCAGCCCACATGTTGAAGAATTTGAAGATTCGTTGAGCACGAACTTGTCGAAGGCCAAATTGGATTGAAGCTGGGGAATAGTCAGAGAAAGCTCCAGGATTACAGAAATGCATATGAGTTTGCCTGGCAAACTAAATCATAGGGAGTTTACCATAACTCTATCAATCTTACTCCACATAGTGCCATTCGACCAAGTGAAATGACAGCCAGTGAAGTTCAGGTCGGCAAGGTGAAGCTCAGCACAACAGTTCCTGAAATCAGATACTTCATAATTAGAGATAGAGTTGCCATTATACTTATCTTCCTGAGAGAGAATGGAGTTGAAATCCCCAAGAATCATCCATGGTGACACATGGTTCCATTGCTTTAAATCCTCCCATAAGTCTCTCCTCGCAGAGATAGTATTGTAGCCATATACAAATGTTGCAGCAAAACTGATTTGAGTTTCCAAGCTGCAGATTAACACATGAATACCCTGGGCAGAGATATGAAGCATGTCCACATTTACAGTAGAAGGGTTCCAATAAATAACAATTCTCGCATTTGAAGCAACCGCAACATTACTTACAAACTTCCAGTTTTTAAGTCGAAACTTGTGCATGAAGGTGACTTTGGAAGCAGTCGATTTGGTTTCCATAAGGTCAAGAATATCAATTTTGTTTCTCCTCATGAGGCTAACAACCTCATGTTGCTTCAGGGGACTATTTAGCCCTATAATATTCCAGCTATACATTATCAATGGCAGGAAGAAGGGGTAGGAGGCTCCCCCCCATTTCCAGGTAGTTTGTTGGGATTTCTTCTTGCTGAGGTTCTAGTGATCATGCTCACCGAAGATCCATTCCCTGCCCTATCATTACAGACTTCAGCAGATAGAGCAACTTCTTTGCCCTTGTGTAGAGTAGACGAATTTCCTGTATCCAGGGCCCTAGCCTGAGACTTTGGCCTTTTTCCCCCATTTCATCTTTCCTTAATAGTTGTCCATGCGTAAGATGAATCCCCTGCTTTAGCCTGCATAGGGTCCAATCTCTGCTCACCAGGTGCACTATCTTCCCCAATATTGGTGGTTAAAATAGGAGCAGAAGGGCCCAACCTGTTAAAAACATCCCCCCTGCTATTGCCATGCTCATTGCTTGTAGTGGTGGGAGGACCAAGATTGTGCTTTGTCATGACACCAGTGGTTGTCTCTCCATTAATGCAACCATATTATTCGATAGTTTTATTCATATTTACCTAGTATTTTGCTTATATTTTATGTATAAAATGCTTTGATATTCTTATTTTATGTTTTGAAAGCATTTTTGGATGTAATATTCAAAAAGAAATAAATTAAAGATAATTGACAGATTTGACCTCTGATCGATGTTTTGTGCAGAGATTGAGCTCTAGAGGTCGAAACGAAATGATTCCAATGGCATTAAGCTAACATCCATCATACCTTTCAATAAATAGATGGCAAGAAAAATAAAAAGAAAAAAGCATGGAAATCGCAGCCTTCAAAGACAAATCTCGCATTCTACCAGTGTTGACCTTCGGCCATTCCGACTTGAATATCTTGAGCTACAGAAGTTGATTTGATGTAAACTCAATTTTGTTAGATTCCTGACTCGAAGACCTATCAACCTATCAAATTGCAGTAGAAAAAGGTCTCATATGAGAGAGATATGATTTTTCTATCAGCAAACAGATTTTGTGAAGAAACAAGTGCAAAGTACTTCTCAAAGCATCCAAACTGACATCCAAGTCTTTATTTCGGCAATTTAGCTCCTCTAAGTCAAAAGTCAAAGCTTGAAGATTTTATGCAAGGCTATTTCTCCTTTTTTAGGAAAATAGTTATTGAAATACTTAAATGTAAACTGTCTACTTAAGAAAGGACTATTTGTAGAAAAGAGATTAGGGTTTCTTAGGATATAAAAAGAAAGAGAGAAAGGAAAGAAAGGGGCCGCCAGAAGAGAAGAAAAACACACCCTTTCCTCCACAAACCCAAATTCCTGCTCTCTTCTTTCTTTTTGATTAGTTGTACAATAGACATGTAAAGCTAAACTTCTTTTTCTTTTGCAAGGACACAGAAACCTTCAGATTCCAAGAACTGTGAGATTTATTTTACCTTTTCTTTGCAGTTTATATGATAAATGAATATGTTTGTTTTCCTATGCTTATTTTCTATGATTGTTTATTTAAATTGCTAGAGCGGACTCTAAGTTATTATTGTGAACAATCTATTGTTAAGTTTGCTATCAAAACCGAAGTTGTGATATATAAATTTGTGAAGTAACTGAGTTTAATAATTGTGTCAAATCTATGTTATTAATTTTAGAGAGAACATTCAAACAAAACAAATATGAACTGAGAACAGTTATGTTGTTTAGATAAATCAATTTATCTAGTTCTTAAGGCTACCATTGAATTAAATTACTAGGGCGAAAACTGTGATTGTTTGTTGGTTAGGATTAGTTATACAGTGGATCTGTTAACTAACAAATGTTAAGAAAAGATAAAGATTCAGAAAATAAATTGATGTTTCGTTTCGATGATCAATTCTGATTTCTATAGGTGGATGTTTACTTGAAACCAAAGTTTGTTCTCTTTCTGATTTATTTAATTTAGTTTGATTATTTTATTCTGTTATAACCTAGATAATCTCAATTCCCCTCAAATTGCATAACATCTAGCATAAAAATCTGAACTAAATCTTTCTCGTGGGATCGACCATTTGCTTGTTCTATACTATCTTGTTTATTTAAACTGGGGTAATTAATTTGTGTGACCGCGACATCGCAACACCTATCAACCGTGTCCCTAGCTTCAAGATGCATAGGATCCAAAGATAAAGCCTCCTGGACAACACCCTGACTAGCCTTTAGGGTCTCCCTAGAAGTTGCCTTAGTAGAATGTTGATGATTGCTGCGATTGCTAACCCGACTGGTCCTTCCTGCAGAAATAGAATCCTGACTTCCCTTATTATTAGCCCCCATGGCAGGTGAGACTTTGGAGCACATAACATTTGTGTGACCAAGAACCCTGCAGTGCTTGTAGAATTTTGGAAGGGTTTCATACGCAACAGGTTGCACCAAGCATGCTCCATTAGGCAAGACAACATTAATAGAGTGAGGTAATTCAACAAGCAAATCTAACTCAATTAAAACTCGAGCAAAGGAGAGTCTTGACATGGAAGATGTCAGCATATCACTCTACAAGGGCTTCCCAATTACACTAGACTGCTTGGACAGACCAACACTTTAATGGAAGATTGGGGAACTTAACCCAAACTGGGACAGTGGTGGTCATTTCAATGGGAGAGAAATTGAAGTACTCAGGCATGGATTTCAGAACCAGAGGTCTTCCATACATTAACAATGATACCATTTAAAATTTTATAGCCAGGAAACTTCCCAGCAACGTAGCCCACAACACACAATTTCCAGATATTATTGTTGCATCCCAAATCATCTTCTACTAAGGTACAATTAGTAGTATTATGTAGAGCAGAGAAATGTGATAGTTTCAATGACTTATCAATGCTACGATCAGTGGAGAATAGATCTCGCCATTTACTAGTAGCAGGCGGAGGAGTACCTGAGGCATGAGGAGGACCCTGAGTATCAACTGCTGGGACAGGAGCTAAAGATACACAAGAAGAGGAATCCAAACCAGCTTCTACTCGAACATGGGAAGGGCTGCTGCAGATACTGGATCAGGGGGGAAAAAACCAGCAAATCCCAGACCTAGAACCATCTTCTGAAGCAGAAAACAGGTCCTCCTCAAAATCATCCTCTTCAGAGCAATCCTCAACCAGAACGCGGTCTTCAGAGGGAGAGACACCATCGGCCTCATGGGAGGCAGATCCATCCCCTACAAGGACATCATCAGTTTGAAAGAGGTATTTGTTCGGGCTAGCTCCTCCTGTAGGGGTTTTGGGTTGACGACACTGCTCTTTCTCCTGCTCTAGCTAGATGGACATGAAAAGGAGCCTCCAAGGTCAGAATGGAGCTTGTGTGTTGCGATAGAGAAGCCTGCTCTTGTATCTTGCTACAAGTGGAGGATGCAGATTTCTTCTTATTCCTAGCCATGATAAAACCAAGCGAAGAAAAATCAACAGGAAAACTCGAGGACAGAAAGAAAGGGATTCAAATGTCAGCTGGGCGCACACGAGGGAAACAGCTTTAAAGAGAAGGAGAGCATCTCTCTTTAATTTCTCTCTCTATAATCTCGGTAATTTTTTTTTTTTTTTTAGTTTAACGTGGGTGTCCGGGCCAGCTTGCGCGCACCTCAATTAATCCCACGGGCCCTGAAGTTAACAACCATGTAAGCCTCCAGTGGCCATCATATGAGCAACCACATGGCTCGAACCTGAGACCACAGAGGGAGCAAACATCTTAGTCCCAAGCTCTTACCACTGGGCCACCACCTAGATGATAATTTTTAATTAGACCCGTAATTACCTTCTAAACTCTTCATTTCATACAATTTTACTTTTATATCAAACCAAATCATCAACCCCAAAATTTAGCGTCATTTTCATCTTGGTCCTTGGTTTTTGATTTGTGCACTTGAACCCTTAATTGACCATTAAATTTTTAATTTTCTTCAATTTGACTCTTGATTTGGTCAATTTCAGCCCTTGAAGTCTTGCGTCATTTATGATTTGGTCATTAATTTTGAATTTCTTCAATCAAACCTCTAATTGGCTATCAAAATTTAATATTTTCACAATTAATCTCCTGATTTAACCGATTAAACTTTTCAAAATCCAATTTCAGTCCCCCAAACTTCAATTTCTTCCAATTAACACCTAAATTGACTCTAAAAAATTAATTTTCCTTGCGATTAATTTCTCAATAAAATTAATTAAATCTTAAAAAATCTTCTTTGAGTCCTCACTCATCCGAATTTGTATTTTTTAACCCAAATAAAAATATTTTCACCAAATAGGTCTTTTATCAATCAGAATTTGATTGTCAATTTTGCTAATCTTGTACATTCTAGTTCTCCAATGTTTTCACTTGTCAATTTAATCATTCACCACCAACTTGGACAATCTTCTAAGCTTTTTTCATGTATATCCTCTTGTATTTTTTACTTTTCTTTATTTTTTATAGGGTTAAAAATAAATTGATGGGCATATAGGAAAAATGAAAGGATGTCATAATTTTATATGAATATTAATTGAGACTGTTGCTTGCTATGATATTATGTTTGGTTATTTGCTAAGAAAGTTTGAAAATTTATTAATGTTGTTTCATATAAATTAAATGGTTAGTTGTGAATTTTAAGAAGTTTGAAAAATAGTCAATATATTAGACAACTAAATGGGTAAGGTCCCGTGTAGGGGTGTGCTACCAAAATTTTGTTAAAAATAGATAGACACACTAAAATAAAAACCCATAAAATATAGATTGAGAATTTAATTGAATATGCTTAATTATTTAGTTATATTATTTAAATATCAAGAAAAAATCTCGGGTCAAAATGGAGCAGTTCTGCTTCTTCAAGCAGTAGTGTTCTGTTGCGATGTCGCGGTTGCACAAATTAATTACCCTAGCTTTAAACACAACACACAAGATAGTATAGAGCAAGCAAGGGATCGATCCCACGAGGAAGATTCAAGTCATATTTTTATGCTAGATGATATGTAATTTGGGGGGGGGGTTGGACATTATCTAGGCTAAAGCAAAATAAAACAGAAAACTATCAGACGAAATTTAATAAAATCAAAAAATTATCAGGAGAACAAACCTTGGTTGCAAGCACACATCCACCTACAGAAATCAGAACTGGTCATGGAAACGAAACATCAATTTATATTCTGAATATTTATCTCTTCTTAACATTGGTTAGTTAACGGATCCGTTGTATAACTAACCCTAACCATCAAACAACCGTAGTGTCTGCACTAGTAATTTAATTTAAGGCAGCCTTAAGAGTTAGATAAGTTGATTAATCAAGAAAACATAACTGTCCGTGATGCAACCATATTATTCAATAGTTTCACCCACATTTAACTAGTGTTTTGCCTATTTTTATATATAAAATGCCTTGATATTCTTTGTTTTATGTTTTGAAGGCACTTTTGGATGAAAGATG
>Ga0307507_10005651_pt1 | contig 20296 bp, 4 predicted proteins | sample 7_EM_MG_FD_207223 | JGI IMG/M metagenome (GOLD analysis project Ga0307507, IMG submission 207223) | Populus trichocarpa ectomycorrhiza microbial communities from riparian zone in the Pacific Northwest, United States - 7_EM | ecosystem: Host-associated > Plants > Roots > Unclassified | place...
ACACCTCGCGTACAGCTTACGTCAGCTACGCGTAGGTATATCACCTCCTTACGCCCTCGACCCTTACGATCGATCGCGCAACGTCTTGTAGACTCCTCGAATACATACGCTCTGTAGCCATTGCCCCTGTCCCGTGACATGCAAGCTATAAGCGTTAATTAACTGTATAGCTAAGTCCCAGTGGGCGTAGCCTTTATAGTTTTAATTGCTTATATCTAGTAGCCTTACCTTTTAGCTTAAGGTCCCTTTAGCACAGCTACTAACGGCATATCTACTAACGGCATGTCTACTGACGGTATATCTACTAGCGCCTCTATCCATTGCGGGATTAAGCTAGTATATATTAGCCTAGGTAAGCGCCATAGCTTCCTCTTTGCTAGCACCACCATAGCTATAGCCGTAGCCGCAGCTATAGCAGTAGCTATAGTAAGGGCCTAAGTCTAAGCTTAAGCTTAAGCTCCAGCCTAAGCAGCCGCCTATATATTATATATGCCGCGCGGTAAAGTCTATATGGGCCCTTTGGCGTAAGTAGACTAAGGAGCTTAAAGGTAATCCTTCTATAGCAGCTCTAGATTCTAAATAGGGTAGTAGATAGCGGGCTAGCTGGCAGAGTAAGCTTTAATAGTACTCCCTATGGCTTAAGGTTATTAAGGAGATTAAGAGGGTTATATAGGCCTAAAGGGTTAGCAAGGAAGCGGCTATGTAGCAGGTTAATCTACAGCAGGAGTAGATGCAGTGCTCACTAAATTAGCTTTATAAACGGCTTTAAGCGGGTAGAAAAGCTGTTAAATAGTATATATCTCTAAAATACTAAGGAGTCTTCTATTAAAGCCTTTATCTATAGCCCCTTAAGGGCTTATTTTAGTACGGTATAAGTTTAGTGGGGTGCTTATATAATAGCGGCGCCCAACTTAAAATATAAATATCTTCATTAACCCATGGCCAATTCTTACTATTCTAGTGCAAGTAGAGAGCTCTTAGCCAGCTCTACGCATAGCGCTCGACGGGTATTAAGAGCGCGGCGTCGCTAGCAATTATAGATCGACTATAGACATAGGGTAACATCCACATGCCACTAAGCGCATGGGCCTCCCGCCTGCCAAATTATAACTTAGCTGCTAATTCAGCCACACAAAACGAACCGTGGATATACTATTAATGTCAACTAAGATTGCACTCCCTACTACCCTATTGCCTACTACACTGTTACCTACCACGCTGTAACCTTCCTTATGTATATAAGGCTCTTTGGAGCCAGTTTAAATAGATAGTCGTCAATTTTTTATTTTCTAATCTACTTTAATCAACAGGTAAGTCGCCACCATCATAGGGGCGTAGAAGTAAAATTAGAGAATTCCTATCAAGTGCCACAGCTTGCACTTCATCATGTAGACCTTCAAAGAATCTAGTTTAAGGGTATTCCCAGACTGTAACAAGGGGCGTAGGTCGAGGCCAGTTCGACAGCTATGGCGGTTTGTAATATGGGTACGAAATCATATCCCAAAGAGTTCGGCCATTTCAAGATTTTTAAGGCGATATTAGAAAGAGAAAAGAACAATTATCACGGAACGCCGCCGCAGGAGCCTCCATAGGAGACTCCCTAGCGGAACCCCATGCCCTCGCGTACGCTTCGCGTACAGCTTACGTCAGCCACGCGTAGTATATCACCTTCCTACGCCCTTAATCCTTACGATCGATCGCGCAACGTCTTGTAGACTCCTTAAATACATACATTTAGCAGCCACTATTCCGCGCCCCGTAACATTATGTTGCGCCTTTTTTACCACCGACACCTAGCCTACAACCAATTCTATGTCTCTATAATACTGCAGGCGCTGCTAGAAGTAGCGTGTCTACGAGCAACCTCCGCACTATAATAGTAAGACAATATTCCTTACTAGCCACTATGTTAAGCCTAAAGAGCAACCCAATACCCTAACCTAACCTACGACGCTAATTAATCCTAGGAGAATTTAATTTATTAACCCTAGCCTTAACCCCTAAAGGTAAGCCTAGCGGCTTAGAAGAGTTACAACTATAAGTATCCCTAAGTACCTAGCACTACCTTAAAGATAATGAAAGTCAACTAGCCTAGTAGGATAGGTACACCCCTATTAGTATAGGTGGCCACAGTAACAACCTTAACAAGATAGATACCAGTGACATCTTATCCTTTACTAATTATATAGCTATGGAAAAGTAACTAGAAGGGCAGCTACCTATTAAGATTAAAATATAAGACGCTAAGATATTTATATAAATAATAGCACGAGAACCTAATGAATACTACTGCCTTTTACAGAACTACCACCTAAAGCTTATATAAGCTAAACTGCGTACCGCTTAAAATTATAATATTATCCAAAACTTATAAGCTAGTAAGGTACTTGTTAATAACATACACTAAAAGACCAAAGATGACCTCTGCATATCTAAGCGTAACATTTAACAATTAAAGAAAGCTAAGATTATACTTATTGCCCAGATTACTAAGAAAGAGGGCATAATTAAATACCTATAGTCTTAGCTTAATAAGCACATCCGTAACGATGCTAAGCATTTCCCTACTAAGCACTACACCACCTAAGTTTCTACGCCTCCGGCAACCTCACCCACCCAATACTTAGCTAAAAGTTAGCGTTAAGCAGCTTTACCTAATAGGGACGACCCCTATAACAGCAATTAAACTTAAGCCACAATTGCGGGGTCTAATATATAATACCCTAATCCCCTAGTCTTCTAGGGAGACCGCAAGGAATATAGCTACTGGAAGATATAAATCCGCAAGAAACTAACCTAAAGCGCCTACCTTTTTCCTAGGGAGGATACCAAGATTGGTTATATTATTAGGCGTATAAAGGGTACCCTATTTAACAGACTCTTCGCCTAATAGGAGACTAATAGCCCCTAGAAGTAGCAGTCCTACTATAAGGTCCTTAACGATCTTAACCTAATATATCGCGACCACGACCTAGTGGCTACCAGTTAAGCTAAACTACGCGCCCTAAAGATAAGTCCCACTAAGTCATTTAATAAGTTCTATGTTAAGTTCTAGGAATATACTAGAGTCCTCTCTTAAGACAATGCTAAAGACCAGAAAGACCTCCTTAAAAAGGTCACCTATTGTCTTAGTTACGTTGCCGCTAGTTACAATTATAATAACGTTTATAGCATAGTGGCAGCCCTATAGAAAATTAAATAACGGCTAAATTAGATTTTTACTGCTAACCCTTACCTAAAGGCTCCTATATAAAAGCCCTCCAGACTAACTATACTTATATACACTAGGTTACCAACGCCTACTACTAATACTATTACCAGAGCCAATATCAACCTCTCCATTCTAACCTTCCTATGTAAACTCCTAGACGGAGAGCATAAGCTACTTCAGAAGCTAGGGCGCTGCTATGGATGCCGTTAAGAAGGCTATTATTGCGAAAACCCAAACTGCCTAATAGCTAGGTTTGGTAATCGCCGCCTAACACCTAACTTTATACCTTAAATACCGAATACCTTACTACGCACCGTTACCGTATAAGATAAAGAAGCAGCAGCAACGGAAGTAGTGGGAAATACTTAGTCCTAGCTCTAAGTTGTAAGCTGGGACACCCTAATAATAGAGGGATCTATATATTAGCCTGCTTAATAGATAACTTAATAAGAATAGATAAATAGAAACAGATAGTTTTACCTATAATAGAAATAACTGCTAAAAAACAATATAAAAACCGTTCTATAATTAACTACGGAGCTATTAATAAATTTATAAATACCCAATTTGTGCGTAAATATAACCTACTAACCTTACCCCTTACTAAATCCCGCGCCCTACAACTCGCTAACAGTAGTTATACTATACAAAAGATTACTTATATAGCATAACTCTACCTAGATATAAACGGACACTAAGAAGAGCTTTGGGCCTACGTTACACCACTTACTAATTACCCTATTATCCTTAGAATAAACTAGCTCGAGCAGTATAACCCCATTATTAACTAGAAGAAAAGAGAAGTGACCTTTAACTCTAACTACTATAGAGAGACCTGCCTAGGGTATAGCCTAGCCGCCTCTACCTACTCCCTAGGATATTAACCTAAAGAACCTCTAATTATACCACCCACAACCAACTATTACCACGTTAGTGCCGCAGCCTTCTATTACATAGCACAAAGGAAGAGCTGGGTTGTTACAGCAGCCTCCCGCTTACGGCTACATAAACTTAATAAAGAATAGGATTACGTCCTCTATAGTAATAGGATAGATCTAGTGGACCTCCTAAAGGACGATACGCCTATAGAACTTAATAAACTCTTAACCTTGGACTTTAAGAAGTTTATAAAGCTTAAAAAGGGACTTACCAATAAGGAACTCCGTAAGCTCCTCCCTAAGAGGTACTACAACTTTATTAATATATACTTACAAAAGGGCGCAGATATACTCCCCCTATATTAACCTAATAACTATGCCATTAATATTAAATAAGGAAAAATACTACCTTATAAGAGACCCTACCTAATATTAAAAGACAAACTTCTAGTTATAAAAAAGTATATTAATGAGCACCTTAATAAAGGGTTTATTTGTCCTAGTATATTATTAGCAGCTGCCCCTATCCTTTTTGCTAAGAAGTCTGGAGGAGGTATCTAATTCTGCGTTAACTATAGAGGACTTAATACTATTACAATTAAGAACTAATACCTAGTACTACTTATACGTAAGACCCTTAAGTGGCTTAGTTAAGCCAAAATCTATACCAAGCTTAATATTATTGCCGCCTTTAACTATTTTTAAATATAGGAAGGTAATAAATAGAAAACCGTATTCGCATCGCGCTTTGGCCAATTTAAATATACCGTTATGCCCTTTGGCGTATGTAATAGCCTAGGCACCTTCTAAAGCTATATTAATAACGCCTTATAGGACTACCTTAATGACTTCTACTTGGCGTACCTGGACGACATACTTATTTATAGTAATGACCCTTTTAAGCATACTAAGCACGTTTAAAAGGTCCTATAGCGCCTTAGGGAGGCAGGACTCTATATTAATTTAAAGAAGTGCAAATTCTTAGTCACAGAAGTAAAATACCTTAGACTAATTATTACTACTAAGGGTGTTCGTATAAACCCTAAAAAGGTATATATAATTACTAAATAGCAAGCCCCTAACTGTATTAAGGATGTATAAGCCTTCCTTAGTTTTGTTAACTTCTATTAGAAATTTATATACAACTTCTTAGGCGTAGTGGTACTACTTACAGCAATAATGCGAACAAAGGGCCTTTCTATAAAAGGAAGAAAAACGCACTTACGCTTTACCTAGACGCCTAACTGCAAGAAGGCGTTTTAAGACCTTAAAAACGCCTTTACTAAAGCACCTATGCTAGCTCACTTTATACCAGGACGACAACTCTATCTTAAAACCAACTCCTCAGACTATATTAACGCAGGCGTTCTTTCCTAAATAGGCGATAATGGTCTCCTCTACCTAGTTACATTCTACTCGTCTAAGCTTATACTATAAGAGTGTAACTATAAGATCTATAATAAAGAACTCCTTGCAATTATATAAGCGTTTAAAGAATTTTAACTAAAACTCTCCTTAGTAGAACCCAACTAGCTAACTAAAGTCCTTATAGATTATCGCAACCTTAAATACTTTATAACCACAAAGTAGCTAAACTAATGCTAAGCATATTAGAATAAGTTCCTTTCCAGTTTTAACTTTAAAATCGCATATAGGCTGGGAGTATAAGGCATAAAACCTAATAGTCTAATACGCCGCTTACAAGATCTTTCTTAGTTAGAGGACAACCCCTATAATTAGTTCTAATAGCAGATAATCCTAAAAGCAAGAAACCTGGCCCCTGGCATACTACCTATAATAAAACTATCCGCACCTTAGCTTTACACTATAGACTTAAAGCCGCCCCCTAAAATTAACGAGCTTATTACTACTGTATATAACATCTCTATTAACCTATTATTACACCAACTTATTGCCGCAAAAACTGCTAGCGCCTGCAAGCCACCTACTAGCCTCTAAAACTTAGGCCAAATTAATATAGTAGCCTTAGAAGTAAAGGAGAACAGACTCTACTATAGAGGCCGTTTATTCGTCCCTAATTTAGAAGACCTATAATGGTAACTAATCTAGATGGCCCACAACCTCCGGTTAAGCGGTTACCTAAGCAAAGGAGGAACTTATGAACTCCTTAGCCAATACTACTTCTAGCCTAAGATAATAGACTTAGTTAAACGCTTTATAAGCGCCTACTATAGCTGCAAGCGTGCTAAGGCCTTTTGTACTAAGTACTAAGGACTACTACACCCGCTGCTAATCCCTATACGGCGGTAGGCAGATATAGCTATAGACTTTATTACTAACCTACCACCCTATAAATAGCATGGTTGTACCTATAAGAACATTCTAATAATAATATACCAACTTATAAAGGAACGTCACTATATCCCAACTAAAGGCATAGCCGTTAACAACATTGCAGACGCTTTTCTTCGCGAAGTTTACTAACTACATAGGATACCCAACTCCATTACGTCTAACTAGGGCACGCAATTTAACTCCAACCTATAGAGACGGATCTGTTAACGTCTTAGTATCTCTATTAAGATGTCTATATTCTTCTACTATAAAACTGCGGGATAGCCAGAAAACGCCAACGCCAGTATAAAGGCGTACTTATAATAGGTTGTTGCCTATAACTAGGACAACTAGGTAGATTACCTCCTACTAGGCAAGTTTATAGCTAATAACTATATCTTAGCTACTATAGGACTTACTCCATTCTTTGCAAACAAGGGTTATTACCTCTAATCCAGTATAGAGCCACTAGAACCTATTAATAAGAAACTGCTATACGGAAAACGCCTTAAAATGCTACTTGCCGACCAGTATATAGACTATATAAAAAATCTACTTAACTACTGCAGGGGAGAAATGGCCTGGGCTTAAATAAAGTAGGCCTACTTTACTAACCGTTATAGAACGCCACCACTGGAGATGCGTGTTGGCAACTAGGTATAGCTAGATATATATAATATCTCTATATAGAGGCCTATAAAGTTACTTAATTATAAGAATCTTGGCCCCTATTAGATTAAATAAGTTATTAATAGGGAAGCCGTATATAAGCTAGAGCTCCCACCGGCCCTAGCCACCTGTAGGATATAGCCTGTATTTTACCTATAGCTACTACACCTTTACCAGCCTAACCTCTTACTGGGACAGATATAGCCTAAACCCCTACTAGTACTAATCTAAGATAAGAATAAAGACGAGAACCATAAGGAGTAGACTATTAAACAAATCATCAACTCTAAATACTTTGGCAAAAGCAGAGGACGGCGGCTCTACTACAGAGCTATCTATATAGGATTTAACATAGATTAGCCAGAATAGTAACTATAGGAAGACTTTAAAAATGCAAAGGACCTAATCAGCAACTTTTACTACGCGAATCCACAGAAACTGGGCCTAAGCAGAGATTTCGTGCCTAATCCTCTATAGGAGCCCTTATAGAGTTTAACCATTATATACTACCACGTAAGGGCAAATTGCCGTTAGATTGCCGCAGATTGCCATTATATAACTAAAAAATTGTTAAGATGTCTAGGAACTTTAACCACCAGTTAAAGTTATCTAATTAGTTAAATTCTTAGGTGCCAAGCCTTATTACGCAATATTACTGCAGACTATAAAGATGTTAGTTTAGCTTACCGCCTTCCACTAAGCTAATAGCGATTTTCTATCCCAGGGATAGAAAATCCTAATTAATCCATTTAATAATTAGAGCCAGCAGAACTCCACACCACTAACTCCTTTAGCGTTATTTCTTTTCCTTCTCTATGCCTTAAGCGTTCCTTCTACATGTATGTAGTAACCACAGCGTTGCCGGAGCTCCGCCTCTATAAGAGGGGGGGTAGTGTCACGGAACGCCGCCGCAGGAGCCTCTATGGGAGACTCCCTAGCGGAACCCCATACCCTCGCGTACGCTTCGCGTACAGCTTACGTCAGCCACGCGTAGTATATCACCTTCCTACGCCCTCAATCCTTACGATTGATCGCGCAACGTCTTATAGACTCCTCAAATACATACATTTAGCAGCCACTGTTCCGCGCCCCGTGACAACAATAGAACAGAGCATATCACGTAATTAACTATATGTATATATCATGTGTAGATAGGGGGTAGGACAGGAAAGAACAGATCTTATCTAAGGAGAGCTACAAAGCAGATATTACATATTTTTCTAGATATTTGCGCGTGAATACTATTTCAGGAATTTCAGGATGTATCCCATACGCTATCAATAAAGGCTCTCGCACTAACTAACCAATTAGAAGGTTTAGATCAAATAGAGTCTTAGCAATAAAGCTAAGGATATAGAGTTATAATTGCTATCTTATTTAAATTGTAATAATCAAGTTCAAAAATAATTTGTTTTAGTGTCTACTACTAAAAGTACGTTTACGACCTATTATGGTATAGCTGGTAGGGTTCTACAATAATTGGACTGTGCGCAAACGCCAGAATCAAAAGTACGCGTTTAATCACGGCTTGGTCGCATTGATTCTATCAGCTAGCTTTTATCAATAACCGTAGGACCCATTTTACCAGCCAAAGGGAGTAGGAAGCTATCCCATGCGTCTAATAGATGTGGCCTGTGCACAAATACTAAAATATAACAAATGTCACAGTGCCATTATATAGGTAAGCTAAATAACTATATTATGGTATAAAGAGGAGAGGAGGCAAAAGGGGTATTATATATAAGCAGTAGGGCCAGGCGCCAAGGCGCTAGTGGTGGGCCAGCCAATAGTAGGAAATAGTACGAGATAGTATAAAATAGTACGCAAGAGGTCAGTGCCGTGACAGTACTCCCCTCCCCTAGAAGGTTTGGTCCCTAAACTAAATAAGTAACTCTAAAGCAGAATATTACGGTACTAGCAAATTGCAGTTACATAACCAGTGGCTATAGTATTAGTGGAAAACGGTGGATTTAGTGCGTAGAGATGTCAGTTTTACTTACCACTTTTAGTTAAGCTAATGGCGATTTTCCATCCTGGGGATAGAAAATCCTAATTATTTAGCTTAATAAATAGCGTTAGTAGAACCCCATACTACTACCCAAATTAATTAGGCGTGGCGCTCTTAGCAAGAATCTAACTAATTAGACAACTTTAACCGGCGGTTAAAGTTTTATAAGATCTTAACTTTTCTAAATTATTATGGTTGTTGTCTATAGCCTTAATGTAGTAAATCTCTCTTACCTTATACCCAGTCTAGGGGTCCAGGCTTCTTAAAGTATTGTTTATAAAACTTTAGTAGTACACACTTGCACCCTTTTAGAGACTTCTTAGATTCCTAGGTTTTTTTATTATAATACTTCCACTTAATATAGTATATTAAGCCGTGCTTATCCCTTTATTTATTATATACGTTAAGAATTTTTTTAAATTCCCACTTATCTGTAATATTACCGTTATTATCTCTTTTGGCTATTCTACCTACGATATTATAACGTTCCTCTTTATTAATACGTGCTTAGCTAGGAATCTCCTTAGGGAACTAGAGGCAAACTTTTAATATATAAAAAGACTTATTAACGTAAATGTGGTTTAGGAGGTCCACTATAACTGCCCCTTTATAGGCAGCTAAGACGGGCCAGGGTCTATTCTAGTTATTATCCCATTTCCTCTTAGGCCAGTTAGTCTTTATATTTTTAAGGCTAACTATAACCATATTATCCTTTTTAAATATTATACCTTTATCCCATTTTATATTAGCGTTATCTTTATAGCGTTGATAGGAGATATAAGCTAGAGCTTTAAGCTAAGTTAAGATATACTTAAAGCGGTTAGCAATAGCATTAGCTTATAGGTACTCTTTCTTTATATATATAGACAGGGCTAATAGCTAGGGGCCTACTGGTTTAATGCCTAAATATAGGTTATAACCATAGTTAGCAAAGAATGGTAAGATTTCTATGGTCTTGTTAACTTAGTTACTTATAGTAAACTTAGTAAGGGGGAGCCAATCTACCTAGTTATCTTAGGTAAAGCTTATAAAAGTGCGTAGGTACTTATTTATTACTACGTTAACAATCTTAGTCTAACTATTTATTTTAAGGTGCTATGCAGAACTAGGGTTTAGGGTTACCTTTAGGTATTAGTTTAGGCAACGCTAGAAGTTAGAGATAAATAAAAACCCTCTATTGGAAACGATAGTACTTAGGGCGCTATGTAACTTATAGATAGTATAGGTAAATGCTTTAACAAGCTCCTTAGTATCTAGGCTGGTAATAGGAATAAAGTATCTTATCTTTATTAGGCGGTTAACAACAATAAAGATATATCTATATATTTTGCCGTTGTAAAGGCACTTAGGTAGGTTAATAATATAGTTAATAGAGATATCGGTCTATGGGCGGACTAGTAGTTCTAGTAGTTCTAGGAAATTAGGCGGTGCTAAGTATAGGGTCTTTATACGGAAGCAGAGAGCACAGTCTTTTATAAAGGTAGCTATAAACTATAAAATACCTAGCCACTAATAGGTTTGGCTAAGGAGGTTTAGGGTTTTAACGCGACCTAGGTGGCCTATAGGACCTAAACTATATGTGCGGTATGTAACTTTTAGTTAAAGTTTAGGTAAATTAGGGATAAATACTTAGTTTCTATAGTAGATTAGGCCGTTAACAATTAAGCATTTAGATTTATTATAGTGGAGCAACTTTCTAATCTGCTTAGGCTAGCGGCGTACCTTACAGCCTTCCTATTCTTATAGCGCAGCTAACATATCTCTGGCTAGTTTATTCTCCTTATAGGCATTCTTAATAAGTTCCTTAAGGGGCTTTTTCTTAGGCTTTGGGTTTATTACTGCAATAAAGTCTTTAACACTCTAGTCTTGGGACTTGCTTAGTAGATTATCTAGGATAGTAGGGTTAACTTTTTTTAGTGGTAAAACAATACGGTCTTAGTGTCGTAGATATTCATTACTAGTGTTAGTAGGTACTACGCCTAGGAGGCGGCTAAGAGCGTCTAGGATTGTAGCTTTAATGCTAGGCCTATAGGTAATAATAAAGTTAAACTAGGAAAGGAACTTAGCCTAACAGACTTAGCGCTAGTTTAGTTATTTTATTATTATAAAGGTTTAGAGGTTCTTATAGTCCGTAATAATCTTAAATAGTTGCTCAGTTCCTTATAGTTTAGGGCGCCATTCTTTTAGTGCTTTTATAATTGCTAGGAGTTCCTTATTTTATATTTTATAGTTATATTTAGGGGTAGAGTACTTAGCAGAGAAGAATATAACTGGCTTAAGTTTGCTATCTTTGCTAGCTTAGTAAAGCACTCCTCCTAAAGCCTAGTTTAAGGCGTCTATCTCTACTACGGTCTTCTTTATATAGTTATAGTATACTAAGACTAGTACTGTGGTAAACACTATTTTTAGGGTCTAGAGCGCCTATGCTTAATCCAGGCCCTATAAACAGCTAGTACTTTTCTTTAGTAGCCTAGTTATAGGCTTAACTATCTTAGAGTAGCCTTGGATAAATCATTAATAGAAGTTTATAAAGCCAAAAAATTGCTATAGTTCCTTAACTAATATTGAGTTCTTTTATTTCTGTAATACCTGCACCTTCTTAGGGTCTATAGTCATACTATTAGTTAAGATAATTAAGCTAAGGTATTTTGTTTTAGTAGTATAGAACTCAGACTTATTAATATTAATCTAGAGTCTAGCGTTACCAAGTCTCTAGATAATTTCGTTTACATATTTTATATACTGCCTATTGCAAAAAATCGGTAACTCGCTTAGGACGTGAAAAAAAATCCGCACCCCCCCTACCAAAATTTGTATGAGGGGCAATTCTTTTAATTTTCACCACTACAATTAAAGTTATTATGGGCCGCCACCTTCCAGATAAAGTTATTTATAGAATTAGGATTTATATTAAAGCTAGTAAGGCGGTACTAGCTATTGTAGATACTATAAAGGTGGCCAAGAAGACAATTTACAAGATGTAATTAAACCTTGATATTTAGGGCGAACCATACACGCCTCCTACCATAGTTTAAGGTTAACTAAGAGCTTTACTACCTTATCAAGAGATAGTAATATATACAGTTATGGTATTAAGCTTTTTACTAACTGCTTATATAGCGCCTTCTCGACTTCCTTAAAGATTAGCTAATAGCGTATCTAGATAAGATGCAGACCTTCTTATTTAATAAATTTAATATTTAAGTTTCTACTACAACTGCCTGCCGTACTCTTAAGAGAGCTTCCTGGTTACGGAAGGCGGTTACAGCTTAAGCGGCTTAAAGGAGCGCTCTTCTCTATAATGCCTAGATTGGTATATAGAAGAGCTAGATAGCAGAGCAGCTTATATTTCTTAATAAGTTGGCAGTAAATAAAAGAACCGGTAATAGGAAGTACGGCTAGTCACTAGAAGGGACTATATGTGGTATAGCACGCGTACTTAAGAGGTTAGAGAGGTGGAGCATTCTACTAGCGTTAGTAGTTAACGGATATCTTAGCTACCTTATCTTTTAAGGCTCTATTACCTCTGCAATATTTAAAGCCTTTATAGAAAATTAGGTACTACCTTATTATATACTATATCTAGGGCCACAATTAGTCCTTATTCTTAACAACGCCGCAATCTATAAATTAACACGGCTTTAAGAGCTTTATAAGCAATATAGCGTTTTACTAAAATTCCTGCTACTATACTCGCTAGATTATAATCCTATTAAGGCTATATTTAGTAATATTAAGGCTTAGATTAGAAGGAACTAGCGGCTAGTTAAGGACTTTAAGAGCTTTAAGAGCTTCTTATATTTTGCTATTAGTTAAGTATATAGTACGCACACAGGAGCTTACTTCCGAGAAGCAGGATATATTATAGATTAATAGATAGACACTATCTTAATTGCTTAAACTTTAAGATTAGAGGCCTAATTCTATATAGCGTTCCAATCTTAAAGCTATAGGTCTCCTACTAATCTAACGTTATACCTTTACCTAGCTTCTATAACTTCAGCAAGTTAAGATTTTATTCTTCCTCTACTAACTTATCCTTAATTAACTCTAAAATAGCCCTCTACCTTTTACTATTAAACTCTGGCTGGTTAGCTAGCCACTTAAAGAACTAGCTAAGTAGCTTAACTAGATCTATTTCCAACTAAACAGGGCTTAAGTTTTAGGGTACTTCGACATTTAAATATAGCGGAGGATATTAAGGAAGGTAAGGATTTTAACCTATAGATTTAAGCTTTTTTATAAGTATAACTAACGCCAGCTTCTTAATATATAATATAGTAGAATCTTTCTTCTCTACTACTAGCTTCTTCTAGCTCTTCTAACTCCTCTCCCTATAGTTAACTAAGTTAACAATAAGATGTTACAATGGCTGCTTAATAGTAGAGTCACTAGAGAGAAGCTCCTTATTCTACTACTAGAAGTTTTCTATACTAATAGGATAATAGTTAATTATAGTATTAGGTAAGTTAGGTAACTTCTTATCCTACTAGCATATCTTACCTTTATTACGGCAATGTATATTTATATAAGGCCACCTATCTACAATTACTAGCATTCTATTGCCAGAAGCCTCCTCAGCAGTAAGTACGTTAGGTAGATTGGTAAGTTAAGCTTATATAGCTATCCTTCTGCCTATAGGCCTAATAACCACTTACTAACTTAGAGTTATGGTAGGAACCTAAGTCTCTAGCTCCTTCTCCTTAACTAAATATAAGGTAAAGTTTAAGGATAGAGACCTTAACGGCTAGCGCTTATGCCACTCCTTAATTATAGTAAGAGCTTAATTTAGATCCTTACTTAACCAAATATCTTAAGGGCAGCAGTTAGCTCGCCAGCCCTTCTTATAGGAGGCAACAGCTTAGAGCTAAGTAATCTTAAACTTCCATAATAATAGACATTATATAGTCTCGTTCTGCCATAGATCTAGCTTAAAGTAGTATATATTTTTAGTATTAAATACAGCTAACTTTATGCCAGGAAGAGACTTATTTTTACTACTCGTAACTGCCTTCCAAACACTTGTAAAGCGTGCCAGCGGCAACAGCAATAGCGACGGTGGCGAGTCTACATCCTTATCTTCCACCTCTACAAACTCCTTGGTATTCTCATCCTTATCCTTATTAACCTTATCTACAGATATAGGCTCTGCGGGCGTTGCCGGCGACGGTAATATTAATAGTAACGGTAACGGTGGCGGTGATGGTAATAGTACTGGTATTATCTTCTATCTCTTCTTTGCTACCTTTACCTTCCTCTTTACCTTCTTTCTAGGCGGCTATAAGATAGCAGAAGAAGGCATAGATTAAGCCCGCTTTTATTTGGGAGGCTTTAGAGCACAACCTAACAATTAAGTAGGCTGCTGTTGGGGCGCTATAAGACGCAACACCAAGATTTCTATATAATTGACTTAATTAGGTAACGCGCTAGCTTTAATATTTGGGCACTTACAATAGGTGGTAAACGTATTATAGGTGGTTAAAATTAAAGAATTACCCCTCATACAAATTTTGGTGGGGGGGGATGCGGAATTTTTTTCGCGTCCTAAGCGAGTTACCGATCTTTTGCAACAGACAGTACTTAGCGTATATTTTAGAGAAGATAAGGATATTATTAAGATACGCAGTATAGTAGTCGTTGAGGGCGTTGTATAAGATATAGTTAATATAGTTCTGGAATATAGCAGGCGCGTTATAAAGACTAAATAGTGTAACTAATATCTTATAGAGTCCAAACCAGGTAATGAATGCTATAAGCCACTTATGGCCTTCTGCGATCCAGATCTAATTAAACGCAGCAATTATATTAAGTTTAGTAAAGTACTTAGCGCTATAGAGTGCGTCAAGTGTTTTATAGACTAGTGGCAGTAGATACTAATTCTTAATAGTAACTATATTCAGGCCTTAGTAGTTATAGTGGATTTATACACCACTGCCAGGTTTTGCAGCAAGGAGGAGTAGTGCGGTGGCTGGTAAGGTTAATTTGCGGATAAAGCCCTTATCTAGTATCTTATCAATCTACTTCTTTATATAACTAAGTTTAGCAGGTAAGAGTGGTCTATTCTTATAATATAGGGCCTACTTTCCGGGTATAATCTTAATTTTATGGTCCTATAGTTAGTAAGGGGGCAGCTTGTCTACATTCTTAGGGAGAAAGTATTTAATATATTTATAAAACTCCTTTAGTAAGCGTTACAAAATATCTTTACAGGTTAATCCTAATTTACCTTTTAGGAATTTCTTAACATTAGTATTAACTATCTTCCGGCATAGAGACTTAGACTTAGTTTTTAGGTTTGTTTTAAGGAAGTTATAAAAATAAGGGGGTAGCGCTTTATAGGCTTCCTCCATTATACAGTCGCCTTCTACCAGCCAGCAAAAAGACTTTTTTAATAGGTTTGGTACTTCTATTAGGCCTATAGGTAGCTCTTTAAGCAGCTATTAGTGTTCTTCTTATTTAACCAGTTCTACTAGCTCCGCTATATAGATCCTTATTACCTTTACGCCTTTTTATTTACAGAACTAGGTAAAATTAACGGCATAAGTGTATTTAATATTGTCTAGGTTAGGGCGTATCTGGTCCTCTAGTACTGCGGCTAGGCTAGCATAGCTTAGTTGGCCTAGGGGGGCGGAAATAAGGCAGTGGCCCTATATGGTGCGCATAGGGAATAGGTATAAGGTTAGGCATTATAGGGGGGAGGTTTTAACTGCTCTAGTTTGGGCCTTGGCTATAACACCCTTAGCTATTATATATGCGGTTATATATACGTATGGCAAATATCTTAAAGTTAGGTATCTTATTAGCTAACTTAGGTTAAGTGGGTATATATAGGGGACTTATAGTTCTAGCAGTATTTTTTTTTTAGGGATGGGGTAATAGTCCAGTCTTCTAGAATCTCTATTTCGTTTACTACGTATATTAGCTTACTAGTATTAGGCATCTCTTTTACTATCAGCTAACGGTATTTAAGGGTTGGCTATGCAATATATCCATATAGTACTACTTAGTTATAGTTAGGAATATGCTATAGGAGACAGTTATAGGCGCAGTAATTAGAGTTAAACTTAAGCTCCAGAATAGGGAAGTCTATTCTTAAGTTATACTTTTTAAGCTAGGGTATTCTAAGAATTACTAGTATTAAGGGTAATAACTTTATAACATAGAAGAGCATAGATTCTATATAATGGCCGATTATTATTTTTGCTATAAAGTAATAGGTAATAAAGCTGGATAGGAGTCTATTAGTAAAGCGGAGTGGTTTTAGAACTAAGAGTCTTTTTATTATAATATTATACTTTTTTATAAGCAAGTCTTCGTCTACAAATGCTAGTACTATACTACCACTATTAACAAGGCTTACTGTTTTAATAAAAACTTTTAGAAGTAGGTTATATAATAAGGAGAGGTAGGTCTAAATAAGGATGGCATTTCTATTATTATTTACTGTTCTAAAATTAAGTGGCAGCTGGCTTAGAAAAAGGTCTAACTAATTTAGTAGTATAAATCTAATCCTTTTATCTTCCTCCCTATATAGTTCTAACCCTTAGAGGCGACTTAGTCTAAGAGTTAGCCTTTTAATAACTAGATTATAGGGCTTAGTTAGTAGCTATAGTCTTAGCTAGTATATCCTAATATATTAGTCTCTAATAGTGTATATATGCTAGGGGGTACTTTACTAAGGACATATCTGGTCTTATAGTTAGTAGTAGTATAAAGGACTAATCCATAGTTTATATATAGAACCATTAGCTAGGGTTATATTAGGAAAGGGAATTATAGGGGCGAGTCTTTATATCTAAGTCTACGTCCATATCTATAATTACTGCCTTAGTTACTATCTCCTCTGCTAAAGAATCCACTATAGCTAAAAAAGGGTTGGCGCGGTAACATTAAAAGAGGATTTAGGTTCTTTCTAGGGTTATAAGCATTTTTTTAGTAGCTAGGTTAACTACACGCCATATAGAGTCTGTTATCTATATAATATCTTTAAACGCCATTAGGGAGGCTGCTACTACTACTACTAAACTTAACGGCGTTAAGGTCTATTAGGTCATTCTATAGTACTAGTGCCAGGGTATTATTAGGTGGTATAGGTTAATAGCTGCTAGCGGTATTTAGCTTAGTAGTATTTGGCTTTATTTAGTAGGTGTGGTTTTATAGATTATAGGCAAACACATCCATCTGCTCGCTCTAGCCCTTATAGTTAGTATTACCAATTTTACGGCTAAGGGTAAGGGCTAGGTCCTTTATCTTAGGGGAAATGTTCTTTTTAAGTAAATCCACTTTTTGTTCCTTAGTCTTATTTGCTTTAATTATTAATTTATTAAGCTCTACTTTCTAGGACCAATAGTTACGCTCACCCTAGTATAGGGTATCCAACTTATTTTTAGCTGCTTAGGTTGTGTCTATAGTCTTATAGTGCTTCCTTATATATATAAACATAGACTCTTAGTTAAAGAAGGTCTATTTACTTAAGTTATTTAGGTGTATATGTAGCATATTAAGGCTCTGCTTAATATAGTTGTAAGCCTTATTAGTTAGCATGTTTAATATATAGAGGACTTCATCTATTGGGGTTTTAAAGCACTTTGCATCTCTTTAAAAAACGCCTTAGATCTTTATTTCCCATATTTTAAATTTTTCTTACTTTTTAGTTAGTAATCCCTTACTATTAAATGGGGTTAGGTTTTTTACTTTACACTTTTTTCTACAGGGTTTAGTTAGAAGAGGGTAGCTAGTAGTAGTATTCTTATTAGCAATAGTGTAAGGCTATTGCCCAGGTGTACAGTAGGGAGCAGGCAAGCCGAGCATAAGTCACAAAGAGAGTCGATGGAAGAGGACGATATGGTAATGAGGGTAGGTATGGCAATACCCTAGTACAGAGAGAGACGAACCGATGAGGAGGGAAGGGCTGTAAGCCCAAGGGAGCTTATAAGGAGGTGCCAAGGGCTAGCCGAAGGCTAGCCTTGGCAGCCGCCAAAAGATCCCTTACAAATGGTCTGGGTAAGTATAGTAATCTAAGAGCTTAGGTTTTATATAGTCTCAGTATATATTAAAGCTTATTGTTTATATTGTTTTATACATAGTTTAAGTATCTTAAGGGAGTTAATTCTATACTAAGCTTCTTTATATTAGAGCTTTATAGTTCGGCCTTTATTATAGATAGTTTAGAGACCGCTTTTAACACTAGTTAAAAAGGGTGTATATATAGAGAGGTACTGGAAGGTTCCTGCTACCTTAAGGTCCTTAGGGTACTCCGGACCACTCCTAATTGCCCAGGCAATATTAGGGTAGAAGGTATTAAAGAGGCAGGCAAGCACTTTGCGTGTGTTCGCTAATAGGGTATTATCCATGTTATGGTCACCTATTTTAAGGGATCTGGGTAATATAATTAAAGTCTATAAGGCTGGCTGTAATACTAAGATTATCTAGGACTATACTAAGATTGTCTAAGGCTATAGTATGGTGTTATTGGTTACGCCGGGTCGCGATTATACTGGGAAAAAGGAGACTATAGACTAGGGAGGCGGAGATCGCGACGGGGCGTAAGAGGAGATACCATAAACTGTCACAGTGCCATTGTGCAGGTAAGCTAAATAACTACATTATAGTATAAAGAGGAGAGGAGGCGAAAGGGGTATTATGTACAAGCAGTAGGGCTAGGCGCCAAGGCGCTAGTGGTGGGCCAGCCAACAGTAGGAAATAGTACGAGACAGTATGAAACAGTACGCGAGAGGTCAGTGCCGTGACAACAAATGTCTTTAGTATAGAATCTATGCAATATACCGCTCTACAAAGAAGGACCTTGCTAGTAGGAACATTTCACCTTAATCTAGTAACAATTGAGACGATAATATAGCAAATTTGAGATTTATTGTAATGATTTGGAGCCTCTAATTAATAAAACCTACGACTTCATTTTGCCAAGACTCTATTTGATTTAAAGCCTTTAGTTGGCTCGTCTATTTGGACACGGTGAAGTCCTACAAGAGTTGGACCGTGCGCGAACACCAGAATCAAAAGTACGCGTATGGTCATGGAGCCGTGATCCTATTGATGGTGGATACATTTGTTAATTAATATTTTAGTTTTCGCATACGGGCCACAATCGTGCGAGAGCCTCGACAGCGCATGGGATATGAACTTCCATTCAGCAAAGACTGACCACTATATTGTGAATCTTGATCGGAGTGGCTGGTACCTTCAGCATACCGCCAGCGTTGACGCAGCTGTACAAATGCATGCAACACGAGAAGCTAGAGATCGAATTCCTGAGGAAACTAGGGGGATGATCCAGAACACTACAAGGCAGAGAGGATTGGGAATGTTTAAGATTTCGCCAAACTTCTCAGTTAGGGTACCCAGACCTGCGGAGGATAGGCCGGATAGGTCTCTCGGATAATAGACCTATCAGCTAATAGTATCCGGAGACTATCCGGATAGTCTCCGGATAGTCTTGGCAAAATCCCCTAATATGCTTACACTTGTAATGCACCCCCCAATATTAAATAAATAATTTTTCTATTAGTGTAGATTTATAGAGCTTGTAAAGCACTTTAAAATGGTACCACTTTTATTTAAATATCCTAAGGATAAGTAATATTATATAGATATAAAGCTTATAAGAGCTCTGCGGAATAAGGCTCAGGGGGAGCCCCGCACGGAGCTCTACCAAAGCTCAGCAAAAGCTCTGCACGAAGCTCTGCACGAAGCTCTGCGGAGGCTCTGCACGAAGCTCTGCGTACGGAGGCTCTGCACGAAGCTCTGCGTACGGAGGCTCTGCGCGAAGCTCTGCGGAGGCTCTGCATAAAGCTCTGTACGAAGCTCTACACGAAGCTCTACACGAAGCTCTGCACGAAGCTCTGCACGAAGCTCTGCACGAAGCTCTGCACGAAGCTCTACACGAAGCTCTGCACGAAGCTCTGCACGAAGCTCTACACGAAGCTCTGCACGAAGCTCTGCACGAAGCTCTGCACGAAGCTCTGCATAAAGCTCTGGACGAAACTCTACACGAAGCTCTGCACAAAGCTTTTATATAGAGCCTCCGTAGTAGAGCCGTTGTACGCAGAACCGTCGTACGCAGAGCCGTCGTGCAGAGCCTCCGTATACAGAGCTTCGTGCAGAGCCTTAGCAAATACCTTTAATTTTCCTACTAATTAGATATCTCCTTTCTACCTTTTTATTTATACTTCTCTTTACATAAAATACTATAAAATAAAATAAAAATAGTATAAA
>Ga0307507_10005652_pt1 | contig 20293 bp, 4 predicted proteins | sample 7_EM_MG_FD_207223 | JGI IMG/M metagenome (GOLD analysis project Ga0307507, IMG submission 207223) | Populus trichocarpa ectomycorrhiza microbial communities from riparian zone in the Pacific Northwest, United States - 7_EM | ecosystem: Host-associated > Plants > Roots > Unclassified | place...
CGATCGTAAGGGTCGAGGGCGTAAGGAGGTGATATACCTACGCGTAGCTGACGTAAGCTGTACGCGAGGTGTACGCGAGAGCACGGGGCTCTCCTATGGAGGCCCCTGCGGTGGGGTTCCGTGACAAATAATGTGTTAGCGACTCAGTCAATCGAGGCACGAGCACGGGAAGAGGGACGCGCAAGCCTGTACAATTGGATTGTCTATAAACGAGGATCCAAAGCTAGAGAAAGGAAAAGAGAAGAAGGGTAGCGCCGCTCGAGGTTTTATACGATCGTCTAGTCACGTGACTGCGACTGTCTGAAACAGTAAGAAACTGTCTGCGATTATCCGCCACAATCCACCGTTTTCTACTAGCGCCGTAACATTACCCCCCCTCCAAAAAAGCCTGCCCTCAGGCTTTGTATGTCCGTATCATGTCCATGGGGTATTCTTATCCTTATGCTCAACAGGTAGCTTATCCTCTTCGCTATACCAGCACTCTATCCACTTGTCCAGATACTTTGGGGGTCCTGGCTTGTTAGGGTATTAGTTATAGAATTCTTTAAGCTTCTAGGGGCAACCTATAAAGTTCTAGGTGGGATACTAGGTTGGGTCTAGATTATAACCTTTCTATTAGATACGGTATTTTAGCGTTCCTTATACTAGTTTATAGGCTAGTATTTTATTAACTTCTTATTTGTTACTGCTATTAACTTAAATTAGTAGTAGAGGCTCATTCTTTTGTTTAGGTAGTGGGTTATTTATAGCTTTTTATAGCTTATCTAGTAAGAAAATAGGGTAGACTTTAATTAAGTCTGGGAGTTTAACCTTGTATAAGTTGCCTTCTTTATTAAGGATCTTATATAGTCCTACCATTTTATAGTCTAGTTTATAGCTAGGCCGTTCTGTCTTCTAGTTCTTTATTATAACCTAGACCCTATTACCTACGGTAAAGTCAGGCTTATGCCTATACTTATTTACCTACTATTCCATTAATCTCTAGGCCTTTTCTAGGTTTATATAGGCTACCTTCCAGGCTTCTTCTAAGCATTTAGTGTATTGCTAAGCTTCCTTATAAGATAGTTTTTTGTGTATAGTCTATAGCCCTTCTAGTCTTTCCTAGTTAAAGCTTATATGGGGTAAGTATCCTATTTTTAGCTAAATAGGTGCAAACCCTATAGAGTTATAGGGTAGGGTTGCCTGGGCGTAGTCTATTATAGGTAGTAGTTCACTTTAGTTGTCCTAAAAGTAATTAATAAAGGGCTGGAGTCTCTGGTCTAAGTATTAATTTATAATCTCCATCTAACCGTCTATCTGGGGGTAGTATACTATAGAGAGCTTTAGCCTAATGCCTAGAATCTAGGTAAACTTATTCCAGAAGGTTAATATAAACTGCGGCCTGTAATTGGATATAATAGTATCTAGTAGTCCGTAAATTTGGTAGACATAGTGGATATATAGTTAGGCCGCCTCTTTAGTATTAATATTCTTATAATAGGGGATTAAGAAAGGACGCTTGCTAAAGCGGTTAACTAGGATTATAACTATATTATATCTGTCGCGGTTTATAGGTAACTTATAAAAGTCTATAAAGATATACTACTAGGGGCGTTCTAGTATTAGGAGTGGCTTTAATAGCCCTAGGGTTTTATCTTGTGGAATTATAGACCTATAGCAGTTATTACAGTTATATATATAGTGGTTAATATCCATAACTATTCTAGGCTAGTAGTAGCGGTTGCCAATAATTCTATAGGTCTTATTTTTTCTAGGGTAGGCCGTAGAGACCTGGGTATGTGCTTTAGTAATAAGCCGAGTCCGTAAATTCTATTCCTTTGCTACCACTAGCCGTTTCTAATGCTTAAGTAGTCCGTTTTTAAGGGACTATAGGCTAGTAGCATCCTTTGCCTTTTCGCGGTACTCCTATAGAGAAGGGGCCGTATGGTTTGTTTACAGCAGTTTATTAATAAGGTCAAGTTCTATAGAGTTAATAGGATATATCTTAGCGTCTAAGGAGTTAGTATTTAGCTCTGCCTGTATCTAGGGGTTAAGGTGCTCTAGTTGTAATAATATCTAGGTCTATAATAAGATCTTTATAGCTGCCTAGTTACCTAGGTTCTATTTACGCCTTATAAGAGTATCTGCATGGTTTATAGCGCCTGGTCTATATATAATTAAGAAGTTAAACTAAGATAGGATATCTACCTAGCGTGCCTGCCGGGCTATAAGGGCCTTGGTTATTATAAAGTATTCTAGGGCCTTGTAATCTAAAACTACCTTAATGGGCTTAGGGGTCCCCTCTAGCTATACACGCTAGTGCTAAAAGCTAGAGATAATAGCCAGCATTTCTTTATTATAGATGTGGTAGTTTAGCTCAGCATCTATTATAGTCTTCAAATAGTATAAAATAGGGTGCAATTCTCCGTCTAGTTACTTCTAGGAGAAAATATTAGCTATTACACTATCTGAGGTATTAGTTTCTAGCATTAAGGGCCATTCTAGGTTAAAGTGGGCAAGTAGGGGAGCTAATACCAGCTGTTTTTTAAGCTTATTAAAGGCCTACGTATATATAGTGTTAAAGTAGAATGGCTAGTCTTTCCTAGTAAGGCAGTTAAAAGGCCAGGCGATCCTACTATAGTTCTTAATAAAGTGTTAGTAGAAGTTATAGAAACCTAAAAATAATTACACCCCCTTTATGGTCTGTAGGGGTGTCTACTGGTTAATTACGGCCGTTTTCTCTAGGTTGGCCTTAATTCCGTTTATACTAATAATAAAACCTAGGTACTTTATACGCTTAACACTAAATTCCAATTTCCTAATATTAGCCTAGAGGCCGGCCTTATGGAGCCGTTATAGGACCTTATAAATATACTCCTCGTATTCTAACTTATTCTTAGAGTAGATTATAATATTATCTAGGTAGGCCGTATAGAAGTCATCAAGGTAGTTAAAGAGTATATTATTTATATATTACTGGTATATAGCCAGTCCATTAGTCAGTCTAAAAGGAAGTACTTTATATTTATATATTCCGTAATAGGTCTAAAATATAGTAAGATCTTCTAATTTAGGGTCTATTCTAATCTAGTAAAAAGCCTAATAGATATTAAGCTTAGTAAAAATCTTAGCTCTACTTATTTAGGCTAAAGTCTTATTAAGTAAGGGCAGTGGATAGCGGTCCTTGCGGGTTATATTATTAAGTTTATAGTAGTTAATATAGAAACGAAGTCCTCTGTTTGGCTTTTTAGTAAAGAGAATAGGTAAGTTAAAAGGGGCTTAACTAGGCTTAATAAAGCCCTTATTTAGGTTATTAATAAGGTACTACTGTGGAAGGGTACGGTGTCTCTCTAATAGAAAGTCTGTCTGTCTGTCGGTTGGTCAGTTGGTCATAATCAGTCAGAATAAATTAGTAGAAAGCAGTTAGTAAGAAAGAAAGAAAAGAATGTATTTCCTATAACTGGTAGGCTTGTGTTATCTATATAAGAGGGAGGGAAGCCAAAGGCTCTATAAATATAGGAAAATGCTAAGATAGTAGGCAGCGTCCAATCTACACCACTATATACCCCCCCTACTAAGAACGTTGTCCCCTAACGTTCTATACCATAGAAGAATAGCTAAATAAAAGTATAGCAAAAGCAGAATAGATAAAGGAAAGCATATCCCTAAAAGAATGTAGATAATCTTATCCTTAGCCCTCCTATAGAACTATTCTACGGCGTCCTTCCATCATCTACAGCTAAGATCCAATCTTCCTACTAGCAGTAACTAGGACAGTAGTAAACTAGAAATAATAGCGGTAGTAGTAACAGTAATAGTAGTAACAGCAGTAATAGTAATAGCAGTAACAGCAATAGTAATAAAAATAGTAATAAAAGCTGACAGTTAGTGCGGAAAAATAAAACAGAATAGTTGGCGGTAGAACACTTAGTAGAATACTTAATAACAGTAAGTAAGCAGTAGGACATCTAGTAGCAGAACTTTCAGTAGCAGAAATCTTAGTAGCGGCAGACGGTTAATGGCAGTTAGTTAGTAGTAGTTAGTTAAAATAGCAGTAGTAGAATAGTTGGAACGGTAGAACGGAATAGTTAGAGTAGTAGTTAGAATAGCACAGTTAGAATAGCATTAGGCCTAGAACAGGTTAGTTAGAATAGCTATTTAGCAGATCTTACAGCAGTATAGATCTAGCACAGTAAGATAGAACAGTAGAGATGGAACAGCTAGTTGAGACAGCAGGGACGAAATAGCTAGATGGAATAGTGGTAGTAGCAGCAGTAATCGCAGGGCAGTTAATTAAAATAGCAGAGGCTCTGGCTTAGTTTAATTATTTAGTTAGTTATTTAATATTAAAACTCTGCATCTAGCTCTGTGTCTGGCTATGCATCTAGCTGTGTATTAGTAGCTCTGCATTGCATACTCTGCGTTTATATCTACGTGCGTGCCCATATATATGTCTGTGTGCCGCCTTAACTGCCTAACAAAGACTGTCTAACTGGTTGGCAACGACGTGCTGCAACTAATCATTCGGTCATTTAATTAAGGTAGAAAGTTGGCTTAGTTAAAAGCTCTAATTGTCCTAACTTAAATGTGAAGATGGCGTTTAACTAATTAAGATTTAATAAGGCTCTGGCTTAACTTAAGGCGTCTTCTATTATATATATAACCTAGGCTCTACATTGTCGCATACTTAATTAAAGCTTTTAAATCCGTTAACGTTCCATTAAGGCTCTATATCTATAGGCTCTATATCTATAGATAGTCGATTAAGACTTTGGCTATACAGCTGTTTGGTTAAAGCTCTGCATCTATAGTTAATTAAGGCTCTTAGTGTCTACTAGATGTCTAATCCAGAGACCTATCCTAAGACTTCCTTCTTTGTGAGTACTAATAGTAGCTTCCTCTAAACCACTACCATAGGCCTAGTGCCCTTATAAGATGTCCTTAATAGCTGCTTTCTTTCCTTTTAGAACTGTCTTTGCTTTTAGCTTCTTTGGCGTATCCTTAGGCTTTTGCAACTACCTCTTTACCCTAGCTATTAGCAGTACGCTTATATATCCTTAATCTTCTTCTAGCTTAAAAGCCTTCTTAGGATTGTCTTTTGCTTTTAGTCTCTTAATTGCTGTCCTGCTGGCTTTATGTTTTGCCTAAGTCGTCCTTAATATTATCTGGTGTTAACTTCTTAGTTATTATAACTGCCTTTGTTATATATCCCTTATATCTACAATACAGTCCTTTATTAAGACGACCTCTAAGGAAACGTACTGGCTCCTATATATCCAAATCCTGTTCTCCTTGTAATCCTTAACAAGATCCTTTACTAGTTTATCCTAATACGGCTTAGTCCTGTCTTTGGTTGTATAAGGATGGTTTAGGCTTATTGTGGTCAGCTGCGTCCTATATGTAATCTCTTGCAGAGCATCTTTATTACTGCCTCTTTGTATACTGCTTTGCCGTTTCCGCAGTACTTAATTACTAATATTGTATTGTTGCTTTTATACAGATCCCTTCCTTGCCACAGTATCCGTTCTTATTATGCAGCTGGCGCAGTACTGAATTTGGATGGCGGTTACGGAGCTGTAATCAGCTGTTGTTTAATTAAGGAATAAGGTCGGCCTAGTTAAAGGCTCTAATCTAATAACATTTAATTGATTTGCTTTAGTAACGGTAACATGCTAGTATCAAGGCTCTGGCTTGATTCAACCCTTTAACTAACTATAGCTTTTATGCAGTTGTTTAATTTTATACAGTCGTTTAATTAAGGCTCTGCATTTGGCTCTGCATCTAGCTCTGCATTATATAATCAGCTCTATATCCATGCAATTAATTGAGGTTCTTGGTGCCGTTCTTATTATATAGCTGGCGCATTATTGAATTCTAGGGGCAGTGTAGAGTTCTACTAGCTCTATTGCTAAATGGACTAATTAGGATTTTCCGTGCTAGGCATGGAAAATTACTATTAGCTTGGTGATAGGCGGTGAGCTAAACTGACATCTTTGCAGTAGGTTGTCGCGACTAATATATCTTGACATATTATAATCCAGAAAATAAATAAGAAAAGGAGCTTTAGGAAATACTGTAACTAAGTAGATAAATAGAAATCTTTTATATGTCCGTTACCTATATCCCCTTCCCTACCTTAGAACTTAACTGTCCCCTAGTTAAACATTCTATACCTACTACGGAGCCTATGGTTAATGGCTAACATAGTTAAGCATCTGTCTCTAAAACCGTCTCTAAGGATTAGATAATTTATTCTTCTTCCTGGCTTTAGCTATCTTATCTGTAGGCCATGACCTAATCTAGACATAATCTCCCAGTTGTATATTCTTCTCCTGCGGTAGAGCCTGTAGCTTAACGGTTATCCTAGTTGTATGGCTGTCTCTAAGGGTTAGGTGAGTCTGCGGACGTTGTTAGCTAGGCGTTATTAAGTCCGTGGGCTATACTTGATAGTAGTCCTCCCAGTTTGTGCGTATTTCGTCACTGCTTTTAAGTACTACTCTGTTATGGAAAGCAGTAAAATCCGTTTGTCCCATAGGGGCCTATTGCCATATTTATTCTTCCTTTAGCCTATCTAAGTCTGTTCCCTAGTATGTATAGAGCCAGTCCTTAATACCCTTTAGTTGTTCTTTATTACTAAGCCACGGAAGTATAGGTCTAGGTTAATTATGTGTCCCAGCTACTAGTCTTTCTTAATTAAATAGATATACAAATCCTTACTAAATAAGATTCTTTAAGCCTTAACACTTATGCTTAGTGAAATGGTGACTTCCTCTACATCTAGAATAGGTCTGCTGGCCTTGTCTTCACGTGCCTTCCTAACCCTATATATCCCATTGCGGCCATCTAAAGGCAGTAGAATCCTGTGGATATTGGGGACCTTGCGGATATTAATAGTCTTACAGAGGTTAATAGTCTTATAGAGGTTAATAGTCTTGCGGAGGTTAATAGTCCTATAGAGATTAACAGCCTTATAGAATAAAGGGAGCTTAGATACTATTCTGCCAGTTTTTATATTTTAGTGCTAAGCTATATCCTTAGGCCAGGCTTTAAACTACAGCCTAATTTAATAGCATTGCGTGCTTCCTTAGGTCTAGAAGTCTTTCTTCCCTTCGGCGGTTAAGCTTATTCCTTTACTGCCGTAGCTCTTATATAAGCTAGACATTTAGGACATCTTTTAGAAGAACAGCTATTTACTTAACGTTCTCTGTAGCTATTATTCTTAACTCTATAGCCTCCTTTAGTTTTTTAAATATAAGGGTACTGGGCTTATCTGCTATAGCTCCTGTCTTTTCTATTACGTGCCTGTGGTATTTAATAGGGAGTCCTTATATAAACCACCACCCCTTCTCTTACTTAGTAAGATTTCCTACAGCTACTGCTCTTACTAAAATGGTAGTAAAGTCGTGCATATAGTGATGCAGCTTACCTAGCTATTCCGCAGATTTTTAAATAGAAGCTTCTATAAAGTCTCTTATCTCTATGCGTTAGTAGTAGTTATTTACTTAGTATTCCGCCCTAAGCTTTCTTATAAGCTCTATCTAATTACTAGCTATAAATTTAGGCAAGCTTTGGATCTACACCTCTATCTAGTAATTACAGTACTCTAGAAGGCCTTGGTGCTTCTCTTTACTTATTATATAATATTAGGTGCATAGCCATTTATACTATTTAATAAACTGTAATATATTCTGCCCTATAAAGTAGGGAGTTCTAATAGTTCCTAGGGCTAGCATAGGCTAAACCATAACGTAGATCTTATCTTAAGCCATTAACTACTAGCTATAAGGTAATGCATCCTTGGGAGCTTATAGGTAATCCTTACGGCTTTTACCCTTTGTCTGCTGGGGGTTATCAGTCCTAGGTGTCACAGGTAAATGCTGTGGTAGGTCTGCTTACATAGCTATAGTCTTAACAAAGGGTGTTCTAGATAACTGTCCTGGCGGGACCTTAATAGGTACATGCTTTGGCTAATCTACCTATATAGCTATATCCCTAACGGAAGGCACCTGCTTCTTAATGACTAAAAGGGGGTCTCCCTAAAAGAGCACGGAATCTCCATCTTCTACCACTGCCGGGTCTTAATACGTCTGCCTATTTTAGCCTGCTGTTGTTCTATATAGTAGGTCCTTATAGAGTGCCTCTAGGGCCGCTACTAATATAATCTAGATGACTTAAAGGAGGATAAAGCTAAGCTAGAATAGGAAGCTTTTAAGGATAGATCCGATCTTGTGTGTTTGCGGCCTTACTTAGTATTGTCTCTACTATTCTTAAAGGACAGCCTTTGTTACGGACGCTTTAAGTACAATATTACGACTACTTGGAGAAGAGTCGGCGGAAGCTAGTTGGTTGATATAGGTATAGTCTAGGATGGATCCGGTGGAACTATGTAATAAGGAATAGTAACCGAGGTCACGTGGTGTTGAATATATTAACTATATTAAACGGAAGGGACGTTACATTTAATACAGACAACACGTACCTTACGTATAAGAGAGGGTTTCTTAGGCGTATAGTTGTGTATTTAAAGGACCTCAGTCTCTACCATAAATAGTTCTCTCCTTATAGTGAATCTTAGAATATAATTAGAGTTAATCTATTAGGCAACCACTCTACTAGTTATTATTATATTATTGTTTTGTTCTTACCTATATACCCAGCCTAATAACAGAACCCACTGTAGTTCCTACTATAAGGTTCCGTTACACATTCACTACCAAGGTTACAGTATTTAAATAAAGTCAAACAATATGCCACTAAGAGCAGTACCAGTTATAACGGCATTGACAGCAGCCACAACCTCAGGGCTAGGTGATACTAGTATAGATAATAGGGATTCTCAAGTGGTTACGCGAGGTTAGTTACAGGAAATGGTTAATTACTTATAAGACAATAATAGGATACTTAAAGAACGCATTAATGGAATTAAAGTAGTAAAGGTTAAGCTACCCTTAATTAAACAATTCTTAGGAGAGAAGTTGAAGCTTAAGGGATTTCTTATATAGATGCACTTTAAGGTAGTGTAGGAAGGAGCGAAGTTAGCAATATTGTTAGACCAAGTAGCCTATATAGGATTGTTCCTAATAGGGAGGGCACTTAAGTAGTTTAAGCTGTATCTTACGGAAATATAGGCTAATGGCATGACAACTACTAACCAAGATATACGGTATATATTTACCAGTTAAAATAGGTTTGTAGAGCAACTAATGCAGATATTTAGAGACCTAGAAGCTATAACCATAGTAGAACAAAAGCTTTAGAACTTAGTATAATATACTTTAGCAATTAAGTATATAACACAGTTTTAAACACTAGCTATACAGGTTAAGTGGAATAATAGGGCGCTTATAGCACAGTATAAATAGGGACTTAAGGCTAAAGTTTAGGACGCAATCATCTTAATGGAAGATGTGGATACTCTAAGAGAGTTAATAGATTAGTTAATAAAGATTAATAATAGAATCTATTAAAGGGAATAAGCTAAGAGAGGGCAAGACAGAGTTCTACAGTCATATAAGGTGTAGAGTATGTAACGACAGATATAGAGTTAAAAACTATAGAATGGTATAGAGCTAATAGACCTAAGCGGTACTAAAGAAACCTAAAGATAGGAAAAGAAACTATGGAAACCCAGAGGTTAAGGATTAAGTAATTAAAGGACCTAGGAGCAGAGGCTAAACCAGGGATCTTAGCAGCAGAAAACGTTTAGGCGGACTCTATAGTAAGAAAGATAGTTTAAAGATAGAGCTTATATAAATTGTAGAAAACAAGGTTATTTTGCCAGAGACTATAGAGGTGGTTAGAGTAACTATATAGTAAAGGGAACCAGACCAGCAGAAGGCATGTATATATAGAGGGACGACGGTACACTGTGAGGAATAAAAGAGTGTTTAATTAACAGTTTTACGTATTATTATAATAACGTATACCGAATTTATAAGGACGCTAAGTATGGCGCAAGCTATTGGCTATAGGAGCTATTATTATCTAAGTTTAAAGGAACCAGCAAACTAGCTTATAGATTGGACATTAAAGACGATAAATTTAATAAAGGCGAAGCATTTACTAATAATAAGGTAATAAAGGCAGCTTACTAGGAGCATGTAGACCTTGGAGAAGTTAAAATAGAAGTAAAAACTAAGACTATTATAGAATAAGGTTCAGTAACGGATATTATAATACCATTAGATACAATTTCCATCGCTTTATAAGATAATAGGAGTAATGTTTAAAAGAAACTAAGCAAGTAGACAACTGCTAGTGCTAGCTTATTACTTAATAAAGGCAAAAGGCCACAGGCTTAAGATTCTTAAGAAGAGATAAAAAAAGCTTAAAATTCTTAAAATAAGATAAGACACACCTAAGGACCTATAACGGACGAAAACCAATGGGAAAGGGCAGTAACTTAGTTTAGTAATAAACAAATAAGTATAAGACGTAAGTTTAAGAACTATGAGTTTAGGGAATAAATAAGAACGTTAGTAATCCTAGGTAAACATAGTATTTAGCCTAAAAATTAAATAGTTAATACTAGGATTAAAAAGCAAGATAACTATAAAGATCTAGCTACAAGATGCAGAAAACAAGAAACTATAAATAAGTTTAGAATAAGAATTATTATATAGCAAGAGCAAAAGCTAGACAAGAGGTCAGCTATGCCAGGTTATATAAGGGATAGAGTACCTATATAAAGAGTTACTAATAGGCCAAGTATAGGAACACCTAGGGTAAAGTGGTTAGACAAACTAGAATAAGAAGAGGATTTAGATATTCTAACTAGGTTTAAAGAAAGACATACTAAAGAATATTATAATGTAGCAATAACAAGGTACTTTCTAATAGATAGACTATATACACTAAACCAGTTATATAGAAAGTGGTATAGGCAACGATATAACAATAAATAGGAAGACTTTTATATATAGCTAGATAAAAAAGTTGTCTAAGACCAACCCATTATAGAAAAACGCATAAGTTATATTAAAGGAGCATTAATTATAATATTAAGGAACCTAGAAGAGGGATCTAGGGACTAGAAAAGCAAGTAATAAATCTTAGTACCTATAGCGGAAATACCAGTGGTTAGGTCAACTAGGTATAGGTTTAAACTTAAGAATAAAGATAAACTAAGAGTTAACCTAAAATATATAGCGCATTATATACTATTATAGATAGCTTATATGGATAACACGTGCAATATATATAGAGCACTTAAAGATAAGAACTAAAAGTACTTAGTAAGGATATATTAGGTACTAGAGGAAAAGCGGTTTAAGAATGCTAAGTATATATATAGTTGGCACCTAGTAGAAGTATAAGGTTAAGGAGACTTAATACTTTAACTAGGAAGATTCCTTATGGAAGAATACCTAGATGGATAATAGTGGTGGGAGTGCCTAGAGAACACTTATCTATAATATATAAAGAAAAAGAAACAAACTAAGTATTGGCTAAAGTTAGACTAAGTATAGGCAGGATTTAGCAGCCAACAGTTAGGAAAAGGGGAGGTGTATAGGACTAGAGGGAACTAGTATTAGAGCCTTAGACCCTTAAAGGAATTTAAGGTTAATACCTAAATTTAAGAGCTAAGTAGCAAGATTAGCAGTTTAAAGTGTTGGTAGATAGTAGAGCAACTAGGAACCATATATTACTAAAGGTAGTAAAAAGAATGGGGTTACTATATAGACAGAAAGAACACCTATATCCACTTATAACGATTTTAGGAGATTAGATAGCCTACGGAGGAGGCATTATTAATCTTAAAATAGGACCTATTTAGATAACTATTAAAGGGAGACCAGTTAGAATGTCTTTTAATATCCTACTATTAGGACAGGACGAGGCAATACTAGGAATACCTTAGTTATAGGAGTATAATCCAAAGGTTAATTAGGTTACAGGTTAGGTTAATATTAAGGATACTTAACAACATAAAGTGCGATAGTAAACTAAGTTGGTATAGTACCAAGTCAGAGTAATATATAAAGAGACTAAGTAAGGCTTAAGTTATATACCAAAGAGATACCACAAGTATGGTAAAAAGTTATGGTTACCAGAAAGTGAAAAGCTGTTAAAATATACAGCTTAGGACTATAAGATAGAATTAGAAGAGGGAATAAGTCTAAAGTTCTTTCTAATCTATAAGCTCACTAAAACAGAGTTAGTAGCGCTTAAGGAGTTTATCTAGGAGAACTTATAAAAGGGATATATTAGACTGTTACAGTTATTAGCAGGATATCCAGTACTATTTATCCTAAAGAAAAATAGAAAACTTAGGATGTGTATAGACTATAAATAGTTAAATAGCATTACCAGAAAGGATAGGTATCCTTTACCCTTAATTAGCGAAATCCAAGACAGAATAGGCAACGCAAAGATCTTTACGAAGATAGATCTAAGATGGGCGTACTATTAGATTAGAATTAAGGAAGGCGACAAATAGAAGGCAGCCTTTAGGTCAAAGGAAGGACTATATAAGCTATTAGTTATATAATTTGGGCTTATAAACGTACTAGCAACGTTTTAGAAGCGAATTAATAGTGTGTTAGGAGAACACCTAGATGAATTTATTATGGTATACCTTAACAACATTATCATCTACTTAGAGAGTGAGGAAGAGCACGGAGAACACGTTAAATGGGTCTTAAAGAGACTATAAGAAGAACAGATGCCAGTAGCAATTAAGAAATGCGAGTTCTTTACCTAGAAGACCGATTTCGTTGGATTTATTATTAAACTAAGCCAACTTAGTATAGATCTAAAGAAGATTAAGGCTATAGTAAATTAGCAAGAACTAGAGAATATTACACAGTTAAGATTATTCCTAGGGTTTTGCAATTACTGTAGAAGGTTTATAGCGTAATAGTTACAGGATATTAAGCCATTTACGCAGTTAATAAAGAAAGAAGAACTGTGGGTATAGGGAAAGGAGTAATAAGAACTATTTAAGAGAATTAAAGAGTTATTTACCTAGGAGCCAGTTCTTAAGATCTATTAACCAGGTCTAGAGACGGTTGTAAAAACAGATGCATTAGACTTTATACTAGGGGCATACTTCCTATAGAAATATTAAGATGGATAGCACCTAGTGGTATACTATAGTCGAAAGATAACACTATTAGAGTTAAACTATGACATCTATAATAAGGAGTTGTTAGGTATAGTTACAGTACTTAAGGAATAAAGAGTATTCTTGCAAGGCATAGATAAACTATTTATAGTTAAGACAGACTATAAGAACCTTACAGGATTCCTAACAACAAAGAAACTTAACTAAAGATAGGTTAGATGGGCGGAAATGCTTATAGAATACTATTTTAAAATTCAGTATACTAAGGGTATAGATAATACACAAGCAGACGCTCTAAGTAGAAAAGCTAAACTATAAAGTAATAAAAAGCTATTAGGAGCTTTGTTATAAAAGGATTAAGATAGATTAATTAGGTATAATTATCTAAAGATTATAGCAACTAAAGAAAGTTAGATCTATAAATTACTAGAGAGTAATTAGACATAGAAGATCTAAAAAGCATAGGTAGAGGATTTAGACTTAGAGCAATATAAAAACAGAGAAGTAACGTATATACCTAAGTCTATTACAGAAGAATTTATTAAGGAATTCTATAGGGGAATAATATAAGGACATAATAGAGCTATAGGCTTAATATTAAGACTTTAAAAGGAATATATTATTTAAGGAATCTAGGGACTAGCAAGATAAGTTATAAAGGAATATCTAGATTGCTAAAAAAACAAACCAATAAGGTATAAGCTGTATAGAGGGCTATAACCTATTAAGACACTAGGAAGACTATAGGAGGTTATATTATAGGACTTTATTATTAAGTTACTAAAGTTAAGAGATCCTATTATAGGATAAAATTATAACGTGATCTTAGTGATAGTGGATAAGCTAATAAAGTAGGGATACTTTATAGCATATACTAAAGAGATATCAGTAGAGGATGTCACTAGAATCTATATAAAAGAAGTGTTTGCAAGATATAGAGTACTAAACAAGATTATATCAGACAGAGATCTAAGATTTATAGCAGTATTTTAGGAAGTATTTCTGGTAGAATAGGGAGTTTACGCAGCAATATCTATAGTGTATTATCCACAGACAGACGGATAAACGGAAAGACTAAACTAGACACTGGAGCAGTATCTAAGGCACTATATTAATTATGCATAGAATAATTGGGTATTATTATTACCAGTTACACAGTTTGCATATAATGCAACACCATAAAAAGGAATGGGGATATCACTATTTAAGGCAAATTACGGATACAAGCTAAGAACATCGTTATCACTATATTAAGCAAAAAAGATAAGTAGCATAGCTAAATAAAGAATGGAGACGTTAATAAATCTTTATATAGACCTTAAAGAAATAGCTAAACTAGTATAAAAATAAATGAAAAGGTACTATAATGCTAAAAGATCTAAGGGACCAGATCTTAAGGAGGGGGATAAAGTGTAGCTACTATATAAAAATTTCAAGAGTTAACGACTAAGTAAGAAATTAGACCATATTAAACTAGGACCTTTTAAAGTTAAATAAAGAATTTTATTAGTTACATATAAGTTAAACCTATTAGCTAAAATAAAAATCTACCCTATATAACATGTTGCAATGCTAGAGCCAGTATATAGGAATATTAAGCCACCAGTCTACAAGGCAGATATATATAGAGGATAAAAGAAAGACAAATAGTAAGTTTTAAAGATTATTAGTTACAAGGATATAGATAACGAAACGTAGTATAAAGTAAAGTAGATAGGCTATAGTAAGACTACCTAGGAACTACTAAGCAACCTAAAGAACGCTATGGAAAAGGTATAGGAGTATTAGAAGAAAGTAGGTTAGGTAATATTAATAAAGAAGGATTGCCAAAGAATAAGTTACCTAAGGGGGACCTAAGAGGAGCAATTACCAAGCTACTTAGAGTTGTTTCCTTTACAGGAGGAGAGCCAATCCTTTTATTACCCAGCTTAGATAGACCCTATTAAATAAGTTTTTACTCCTTAGAACGGACCTTCTTACGGATATATTTAAGACGTTAAAGACAAGTATAAGCTAAACATTAAGCTTTAAGAACGCGTGCGGACTCTTCTAAGGCACGTTAAACCTTAAGTAGCGTGGAGGCCAGCTTACTATTAAGCTTCGCAGCGGTAGATTAAACATAAGACCCTATAATAAGTTACTTAAGAAACACAAAGACTATTAAAAGTTATAGGACACGCATATTTAGCGTTAGAGATAGAGCGAACATCGTAGGACAATTAAACGTTTGCTTTAGTACACTTAGAGCAAGAGAAGGGTTGTTAGGATAAAGGACTTGCCAGCGCAACACAGACCAACCCCTCTTTAGCGCAATAAGAGCAAGGGATCGCCATCACTTCACCTAGCGATAGTATGGAGGAGACCGTATAAAGGCGACGCTTAACCTAGGAAAGAGAAGAAGAAGCTTTAGGCATAATAAGCAAGGATATTAACCAGAATAATTAAACAGACATCACACCTCTAGTAGACAACTTGGAGATGTTAGGAATCTTTAAGGACAAAGATAAAGAACAGGGAGATAGTGTTATAGACGCTTTAAGTATAATATTACAACTACTTAGAGAAGAGTCGGCGGAAGCTAGTTAGTTAATATAGGCATAGTCTAGGATAGATCTAGTGGAACTATATAATAAGGAATAGTAACTAAGGTTACATAGTGTTAAACGTATTAACTATATTAAACAAAAGGGACATTATGTTTAATATAGACAACACGTACCTTACGTACAAGAGAGGGTTTCTTAGGCGTATGGTTGTGTATTTAAAGGACCTTAGTCCCTACTATAGATAGTTCTCTCCTTATAGTAAATTTTAGAATATAATTAGAGTTAATCTATTGGGCAACCACTCCACCAATTGTTATTACGTTGTTGTTTTGTTCTTACCTACATACCTAGCCTAATAACAGAACCCACCGTAGTTCCTGCTACAAGGTTCCGTTACAGCCTTCACCGCTAGATGCCTTAAATCTCATTTCTATTTAACTGATTGGCCCTTGGCATGTTATCTCTGCATCTTTAATAACGTTCTAGCCATACTTATGCGCGTGCAGGTGGCGAGATATTAGATAACTCTGACTGCTAGTTGACGTCTAATAGGCTCGCTAGTTTACTTAACGCCAAATTTCTAAGTATAGACACCAAACCTAACTCCCAAGACCTTTTAACCTATACCATTTTGCCTCTTATTGCTACTCTTTTAGCCTATGTATTAAGTCTGGCCGTCCTATCTTTTTCCGGGACTGCCTGGTTCCCCTTGCTGTCTGATACTACCTGGTTCTCTTCTATGTCTCTTCTATTATCTCTTCTATTTAGCTGGCGGTTCTTTTATAACTGGTAGTTCTTTTACAGCTGGCAGTTCTTTAGTAGTTGTAGTATATTTATACGTGTTTTCTGTGTATATAGTTGTGTATAAAGTACCAGACTTCTAATCTAAAGAGCTTGCTGTCGTCCCTATATGGAATGCTAAATAATATGTGGAAGGGTACGGTGTTTCTCTAATAGAAAGTCTATCTGTCTATTGGTTGGTTAGTTGGTTATAATTAGTCAGAATAAATCAGTAGAAAGCAGTTAGTAAGAAAGAAAGAAAAGAATGTATTTCCTGTAACTGGTAGGGTTGTGTTATCTATGTAAGAGGGAGGGAAGCCAAAGGCTCTATAAATATAGGAAAATGCTAAGACAGTAGGCGACGTCCAATCTACACCACCACACTACTTTATAGTCTATAATTTGGCAGTAAACTGCTAATAAAGGGGGCTATAACTAAGGGTGTCTTCCTTGTCTGGCTTAATCTTAATCTTATAGTTATATAGTTGGTGAGGTGGAAGTATATTAGACACTGCCTTAGAGAATATGTCCTTGAATTTCTGGTATTAATAGGGCAGTTTCTGTTCTACTAGCTCCTTATCTATAAGCTTACTTTCCTATCTACTAAGCTTGCTTTCATTTTCCTTAATTATTTAATTAATTTTATATAAGCTGGTGGTAAAGGTAATAGTATTAGGTTAGACCAAGTTCTAATAGAATCCTACGGCGCTAATACAGTAGATATTAACTAGGGGAAGGTCTATAGGTTTCTTTACGGACTTTTATTAGGCCGTAATTTGCGGTATAGGGTTTATAGTCTTTTTTAGCTCGCATTCCATTTTCTATAAGTTATCCTTTTAGTCTATTAGTTTAGTATAGTGTCTGGTATTCCTGGCCTTCCTTTATAGCTATATAGGGCCTAAGTTCTCCATAGGGGACTTGGCTAGGTTACTACTAATTTCCTAAATCTCTAGTGTGGGGGGCGTAATATAGGTAGTCTAGGGGTGGTGTAGTATGCAAATCCGTTATAGATTAAGCTGTACATCCTTCTTAAAGGCCTGGTCCCTACGCATAGCATTGGCTTAGTAGATAGTATTAATCTAGGGCTGTATAAGGTTCTCTATTATAATACTAATTTCTTTTATAAAGGAAGGGGTTAGGGATAGGGATTTAGGCCAAAGGAGCTGTCTATTCCGTATATTAAGCTATAAGCCTAAATAGGCTAGCCATTTTCTTTTTAAAATTATATTATGGCTTCCTAGGTCCGTAATAAGAAAGGGGATGTTATACTACCTTTATCTATTAATATAGAGGTAGATCCATAAGATAGTTATAATAAGTGGCCCTATTTTTTTATTATACCCGCGAATAGGAACTGGTTTAGGCGGTTCCTTAAGGGGCATATTTAAAAATTCGGCCAGCTTTACGGCGCACTAAGTGTCTATTAAGGTAAAGGCATTCGCTCTAGAGTTAGCTAAAGTAGAGGTTAAAACTTAATATCTATTATAAAATAAAGTATAAGGGATAGTGCAGCTTCTTCTACTAACTAGCCAACCCAGATTAATATATAACATATTAATCCCTTTTAACCCTAAAGAGAAGTCTTTCTCTAAGGTTCCTCTTTTTCTAACTCTATACTATCCTCCTATATTAATAGAACCTTGTCCGGTTTTGCCTTTATTAGGTAGTCCTTGGCAAAGTAGTTCTTCTAGCCGTATAAAAAGCAAGCTCCTTAATTGCTAACGGCCTATCTATAGGGGTTGCTATATATAGGCTAAGTATGCGCCGGACCCGTGGTAGGGCTAGCTGCGCGGCTAGCTACTAAATTAACGGCGGGCTACATAGCTGGTGCTGTAGGAGTTGCTAATTATACTAGGGCACTATAGGCCGTTCTTATAGCGCTTATAGTCTGGTTTAAAGAGTTTCTAGCTTTATACCGCTTAGCTTATACCTTAATTTAATAGAGGCCTTAATTAATAGCTAGGCAGTAGTCCGTAAGTACCTTTAGCGTCTATATAGTAGTAAAAACTGGCAGTACGGTATGCTATAGGTCTAGGGTAAGCTTATTAAAGAGGTCTAGCATTAAGTCTTTATAGGGAATTTAGGCTTAGCTAGCTAGGTATAGAAAGCAGGTCTAGAAGGCCAAAAAGGTCTCTATTATTTTTATATTAAGGGCTTTATAATTAAGGTAGGCATTCTATGTCTTAAAGGGGTCCTTATAAATAGAAGACAGGTGGTTAATTATCTCTTTTTTAAAGAGGAAGGGGTCTGCTAAGTTCTAGGCGTATCGCGGACGTAAATATATCTATGCGTCCCTACTAGTACGGCTAAAGACGTAGGCCATTTTAGCTTAAGCAGTAGGGAAGTGGTCCGCATTAACTTTAAGCTTGTTTTATAGTTAAAGCTTCCAATTATTAAATATAGGGTTAGTTCCGTCTGTAAGCAACAGGGGGTCTACAACCTTCGCGGACCGTAATAATACTAATACTATGCGTTAGGCTAGGGTTTTAAGGACTATAGCAAGTCTTTAGGTATCTAATAACTCTTTACTAGGTATAGGGGTGTCTCTAGTTTTAAGTAGCTCTTAAAGCCGCTTAATTTCAGCATTGGCTGCTATAAGTTCTTCCTAGGGGGTTGAAACGGCGACTGTTTTACTATTAGAGGTATTTGCGGGTCCTACAGCGGCTTTACCGGCTGCTGTATTTCTTAGTATAGTAGTAGGGGTTTTTAGGTAATTTTTAGTTGTTTATTTATTTTCTAGGGGGTTCTAGTCCGTGTGTGTCTTGTTCTTAGTGTTACGGACGCTTTAAGTACGATGTTACGACTACTTGGAGAGGAGTTGGTAGAAGCTAGTTGGTTAATACAAGCACGGTCCAGGATGGAGCCGGTGGAACCATGTGACGAGGAATGGTAGCCGAGTCACGTGATAAGCTCTATGAGCTCTGTAAGCTCTGTAAGGTCTATTATATACCTTACGTACCTCACGTACCTTACGTAGCAAAGGGATTTCTTAGGCATACGGTTATGTATTTAAAGGACCACAGTCCCTACCCAGATAGTTCTCTCTTTGTAGTGAATCTCAGAATATAATTAGAGTTAATCTGTTAAGCAACCACTCCACTAGTTATTATTATATTATTGACTTATTGTTTATACCTATATACCCAGCCCATTAACAAGCCCACCGTAGTTCTTGCTATAAGGTTCCATTATATATTTACTACTAAGGTTACGGTATTAAAATATAAGAGAAGTTGAACAATATGCCACCCAAAGCGTTAGTCACGATGCCATTAACGGCAGCAACTATCTTAGGATTAGGAGATACCAGTATGGCAGATACGGACTTACAGTTAATTATAAGAGGTTAGTTATAGGAAATAGTTAATTGCTTATTAGATAATAATAGGATACTTAAGGAACGCATTAACGGAATTAGCGCAGTAAAGGTTAAGCTACCGTTAATTAAACGATTCTTAGGAGAAAGGTTAAAACTTAAAGGATTCCTTACGTAAATGTACTTTAAGGTTGTATAGGAAGGAGCAAAGTTGGCAACACTTATAGATTAGGTAGTGTACGCAGGACTGTTCTTAACAGGAAGAGCGTTAGAATGGTTTAAACCTTATTTTACAGAAATATAAGCTAGCGGTATAACGACTACTAACTAAAATATATAATTTATGTTTACTAGTTGGAACGGGTTTGCGGAAAGACTAATATAGATATTTAGAGACCTGGAAGCATTAACTACAGCAGAACAGAAGCTTTAAAACTTGGTATAATGTTCTTTAGCAATTAAGTACATGATATAATTCCAGACACTTATAATATAGGTTAAGTGGAATAATAAGGCGCTTATGGCATAGTATAAATAGGGACTTAAGGCTAAAGTCTAGGACGTAATTATCCTAATAGAAGATGCGGAAAGTCTATAAGACTTAAT
>Ga0307507_10005653_pt1 | contig 20292 bp, 12 predicted proteins | sample 7_EM_MG_FD_207223 | JGI IMG/M metagenome (GOLD analysis project Ga0307507, IMG submission 207223) | Populus trichocarpa ectomycorrhiza microbial communities from riparian zone in the Pacific Northwest, United States - 7_EM | ecosystem: Host-associated > Plants > Roots > Unclassified | place...
ACGGTTAGTTCCGGCATCAGTGATACGATATGGTACAAGTAACTTTTAAACGGCCAACTACCGGTAAATGAAACACCAAGAGTTTAAGCGACACAAACGACCCCCATCGCCAACGCGCAACTCTGCGGAAGTTCTTCACATCCGCCCCCGCTTACAATCATGCATACCTAACTAGCTAACTAACTAATGGTAGAGACCGGAGTAACTTATATAGAACTACAACGAAATCGTCCTCTTATCCTTCCATCGATCGCGACACATGTCCTTTCTCTTCGACCTATGTTCCCCCTCCCTTTCACGGACTCCCGTGCTTACAGAGAAAGACGTCTTCAGAAGAACTCTCACGGCTTATCGCCTCCGTTCCGGCACCCGTCTCTTCACGCATTCTACACTTTCATAGTCGCATTGCTTCCGGCGCTGCACTTATCTCAAGCGCGCATCCGAACCATTTGTCTGAACAATAAACCGCCTATCGCAAGAGTATGCCGAGCAGCGTCAATGACTTCCAACGGTAACTTTCCCTATTATTCGAACTCCAAGCGGAGTTGGGTTGGAGCTGTAAATTTATACCGTGCGGTTAATGGCATCATAGTATAATATTGGTATTTTAATCTTCGATTTTAGGACATAGCCGATGTTATTAGGCATAGTACTACCAGTCCCTCGGGTATCGTGAGTATCATTGTGAGTTAACTTGTCGGGCAGGTTCTTGACATAGCATCACATCCCCGGATATCGCTTTGGGTAGGCTCTCACTAGGTAGGAAAGCTCCTCCGGTAGTTTCCAGGTAGTGGGGTCTCAGAAGACGCCCTAAAAACGGGGAGCAGGGGGGATAGATTTCGTGGTGAAGGTGCGATGTATTAATTGTGGCCAAAGAAAGATGGGGAGAGTGAAAATCCAGAATGTCTTTGGTGCCAAGAAGGAAGTCTTCATAGGGAGAGAGGTTTAAACATCTCACAATATGGTAAATAGATGAGGAGCGAGGAGAAAATGTGAAAGAAGAAAAAACAATGCAAATATTGCTAATCACGCATCATGAACTCTGCTATGTTCCTGCTATGCGCCCACCCTCGGGTGTATAGTTTGAGTGCCTCATATCATTTAGATTTATACCTATAAGGCTTTAATTCCTCCTTATAATCTAATCTTGTCGCTATTTAATTTATATAGTAATATTTACAAATAGGTGCAAAGTCAATCATAGACCTTAGATAACTTAGGTAATGGGAATGAGAATGAAAAGGCAAATAAAATGGTTACATATCGGGAAATAGGAGTATGGAAAGGCGCTGGCGGGTGACGGATATGAAGAAAATTAGTTAAACAAAATCTAAGGAATTAGGCAACAAAGAATGGGGAAGGGTCAACGAGATATTCCAAACAGGTGATACAAGGGTTTGGCGTTCACAGGAACTTGTCAGTTTATATGAAAAAAGCTGGCTGTGGTGAGTGTAGGGTTTCGTTTTTCTATGCTTGTTCCTCCCCCGGAAGGGGAAGTCTAGTGGAAGGAGAGGGAAGTGGTCGGGTTTTATCTTTGGATATCAAACTGGGGGTCATTTTGGGAGATTCAGATAGCCCGGATAGCGTGGGAGAGAAGGGCTCTGTTGATTGTAGGCTTCCGGCGAATTGGGAATCAAATCCATCGGGCACACTTATCCGTATCGTCAGGATTGAGGTTGTTGAGCATGCGCAAAACCCTGCGATGCCACACTAGAGTGGTTTTCAGCGCCACCTATCCGGTGTGTAGGGATTGGCGTTCGAGCTGCACCCTTAGATACCTCCCATCACTCCCGAGAACCCACGATACCGACTAGAACAGTCTTCGACGCCACCTAGGAAGTTTGTGGGCATTAGCGTCGTTCCGTTCCGACAGCATTCTTACGACCCCCTCATGCCCGCTTAGGGAAGCCCACAGCAGTGGTGTTAGACCGAGCAAATCCCGGCGGTTGGGATTAACGTCGTTCCGTTCCAGCAGCATCCTTACGACACCCTCGTGGCCACCTTGAGAAGCGCACGATAGTGGTGTTATACCTAGAAATTGCGGTTTGTCGGGATTGACGTCATTCCGTTCCAGCAGCATATTTACGACACCCTCGCGCCCATCAATGGAAGCCATCCAGAGTGGCGTTCGACGCTGAATATCCAATTTTTCGGGATTGACGTCGCTCCGTTCCAGCAGCATTCTTACGACACCCTCGTGCCCAACGGCGGAAGCCTGCATGAGTGGCGTTTGACCGCCCCATGCCGATTTTTCAGGGTTGACGTCGCTCCGTTCCAGCAGCATCCTTACGATACCCTCATGCCCACCCTCAGAAGCCAGCAAGAGTGGTGTGACACGGCGCCGATCCTGTTTGTCGGGATTGACGTCGTTCCGTTCCAGCAGCATCCTTACGATATCTTCATGCTCAGAGTCGGAAGCCCACAAGAGTGGTGTCATACCCCCCCTGTCTGGTTTGTCGGGATTGACATCGTTCCGCTGGAGCAGAGTCCTTACGACCCCGTCATGCCCATTCTGAGCGGCCAGCGAGAGAGGAGTTTGGCCCCGTCTATTCACTTTGTTGGGATTGACGTCGCTCCGTTCCAGCAGTATCCTCACCACCCCCTCATGCCCATTCTCAGCAGCCCACAAGAGCGGCATTGAGCCATATTTGGTGCCAGATGTGCCGGAATTGACGTCGGTCCGTTCAAGCAGTACCCTCACCACCCCCTCATGCCCCCTCGTCGAAGCCCAAGCAAGTGCTGTGTTACCATGGAAATCAGTTGCCTGCACATCCCCTGTACTCGCCTCCAATAGAGCAACTGTTATCTCCACGCAGCCGAAGTATGCGGCACCATGAAGCCCTGTGAATCCTCTTGGGGTGTCATCTCGATCGAACGGCTGCTCTTTAGCCCTTACACCATGCAATAGCACCACTTTTGAAGATATGTGCTTGTCGTACCCATCGAGTAGCTTCAATGCAAGAGTTTTCACACTTTCTGTGGTTCCCGATCCAGCATGTGTACCCCAGTAGCAAGAAGCATATTCGACAAAAGGGGCGGTTGCTGGGACAGAACGAAGGGCAGGAGAAATGCCCCTCACGTGCGGAAAATTGAGATAGGTTAAACAAACCTCAGCAATTATGGAGTGGGCATTGGGGAACAATTTGGTGTTGTTGGAGAGGTGCTCTTGCAGAGTGTAATGGACAAGCCTGACCGTAGACGAGGACTTCTCGACCGTGGCGAGCCCCAGAGAGAATGATAGTAGTGCCTCTATTGTAGGAATATTCTGGGTGTCTAGGTCCTCAGACCCTTCTACCCCTAAGGCGTGGCACAACTCATTGACTTGTAATGGCCGTTCCGCATGCGATACCCACATGAGAACTTCCATACCTAGTTTTGATCCGCCTCCTTCCAGGGCCATTATTCGTGAGAGGGTTGCTGCGTAAGCATCTCCAAGGCCATCCCCTTTGGTCATCTTATCAAGCTTCTTTCTTCTCCGAGTAAGAGTAGCCTCGCCCAGGATTGCCTTCATATTTAGAGAAACGAGAAGGAAGCTAGACGCCACTGTTAGCGGATTACACCTCAGACTTGTATTGGAAAGGTATTTGATATTCTTGTTTACCTTTCTGAAATCTTCTCAGGGATGATTCTTATAATATCAGCCCGTAGTCCGTCGTCCATTGAATTAGGAATAGAGTCGCCGCCTAGCCTCATCTGCAGATAACTCTTAATATCACTATATGTCGGACTAAGAGGTATCCGGATCGCCTCGCTAAAACATCCCGTGATCTCGTCATCTATATGGAGCCTTCCAGTAAGGAATACTCGCGCGCCAGGTGAGAATCGAATAATTTCCCGAAGTGACACAAGGAGCTCTCGTCGGTGCTTAGGAGCGCATTCGTCTAGCGCATCGATGCATATAAACAGCCGCCGTAGAGGTGCAATGGTCTTCTTTAGTGTATCTACCATGCGTGGAAGTTGGAGACCCCGGCCGCCGAACTCTTTTTTAGCCTTCTGAAAGGCCTCCCGCGTATGCTTGGAGATTCCTCCTCCGCCGGCAAGTTGTTTGAGCATGGCGCCCAACATATTCGTAGCGGACTGCTCCTGTTGAGCAAGGAAATCGCAATATAGTCCCACGACGGCAACATCTTTCTCCTCAGCCTGATCGCATAGACTATCAATGACTAGGGAACTGTTATTTTCTGATCGTGAGCGACATCTCCTTATCTTTTTCCAGAGCAGTTCCTACCTGACATAAGTTTTCCCCACCCCGGGATTCCCGTAACAGAACAACACTTGCTCAACACAACCATCTTCCCCCTCCCTCCATTTTCTGAACTCGCTAGTTTCTAGTACCCAGTTCCCCACGCCATCGAGTCGCTCGGTCCGCACATCCTGGTGCCGTTGCTGTGGTTCTAGTGGCGATAGCCACTGCAAAATTTGACGCCCCTCGTCGTCGATTTCGGTAATGAAGTTAACAATATTAAACGAGTTGATATTACCGGTAACCTGCGGGTTTCCTGACGACATCTGAGCTATGGGCGGTGATCTAAATTTCCTGTGAGAGTTGTAGAGGAGTCGTGTGCGGCGAGAATGTGACTTCCCTCGCTAGGAAAGAGGATCTCTTAGGCCTGAAGAAAGAGGGGGTGGTAACTTATCAGCCTCTGGGGCTGTACGGTACTGTACAAGTATGCGCTGGCCCAATCACTACTCGCAGGTTTCACAGGCAGCAAGGCTGTCGATAGACAAGACTTCACCCACCAATTTTGACAGAGGACCTCAAGGCGGGAAAAGGCTTAAGAGTTGTCAGATTTTTGCGTGAAAATTACATTTACCCATACTTAGCACTCGTAATTTACAGTTCTGGAAAGAGAGGTATCTTTTTATAATCATGTACCTTAATATACTCGCCGTATTCTTCAAATACAGCGAAAAGAGAAGACAAGCATTTTCATCAAGCCAGAGCCTTGACTTCCGCTTTTCCCAAGTGCGCGTAGTACTAGCCGAAATTTGTGCTTGTTTTTTTCTCATCGTATTGGTCCAAGTCAAGCATTAGCCTAACCGAGAATCTTGATAAGGCATCCCTGGTGCAGGCCAAGGCATGCGCCGATGTTTAACGTCTTTCACACCATAGTGAGCCATCCATCCAAATACTCGCCATTATTTAATTTTGGACTGAGGTTCAGCTAATCACACTGCAATTTAGATGGCTCGCTATGGGGGCTCGTTATGGCTTGGAAAACTCTAAGTAAACTGGAGAAAGCTGGGAGCATAGGGGTTTTTCTCTTTTTTTTAAAAAAAAAAAAGAATGTCATGCGAACCCCGCTCGACTCGCAGGAGCCAATCCCTGCAGCTTCGCTTCGCTTACCGAGCCTTTGCCCCGGTAGAGTACATGCGCCTCTACGCCGGGATTACCAGCATTTTTAGAATAGCCCCTCCAGACACACGGGGAGGACAATGTCGATGCTCCTTCTCTTAAGAAGCACGACAATGCCGCATCACCTGATTTTATTCGCCTGCGGCTACAGTACGGCAACCTACTCGAGTACTGTGAGCTCACCAGAGGTCGTAATTGGGGCCGGAATGAAAAAATACTTTAGCTCGCACTGGAGATACAATGGGGGGGTTACACCTTTCTGGGAACACAATTAACAGCGCCATGTCGGATAAGAGAACATGGATTCGACTCCAGTTTTCCTCAGTAGCATCCTACTTCACACAATCGTCTTCACATGCTGACAAAGCCTCATAGTCAAGTCTTTCCAAAAACAATCCCCCAATCTCCGTTCTAGTGCTCGAGTAGGTTTGATGTCCTAAATCCAATATTATGAAGAGCTTACATAATCAGCTATTTCGGCACCCCGGGCTTCTACCGTATTGACTGATGAAATTCGCTAACTCCGTCCCAGGATGTGTTATTTCCAGTCCAATTAGGGAGCGGAATTAGGCTAAGGATGGCATTTCTCATTGGCCACTTCAGACCAACTTTAAGTAGCCAACCACAATCCATTGTTTAGGCCCAAATATGAAACGATACGATATCTTACTGGGCCAGAAATAACACATCCTGGGACGGGGTTAGCGAATTTCATCAGTGAATACGGTACTTGTATTATACCGTAAATTTTTAAGAATAACGAACACACCCGGGCTGGTCTTGCAGCGAAACCAGGTCCTCCAATTGGCGGGGAGCTTGCAAACGAACCCCCGGATAACCTAAGCAAGCTTCTTTAGATGGCCTCTTGGGCTATTCAAACCACTGAAACTGTTGCACGACCAGCCAGGGCGTGTTCGTTACTTTACGGTACTGTACGAGTAAATGACTACCGCAACAATCCTTTAACCCCATTATCGGGGATCGGCTCCCAGCCTTCGCAATCCAAAACAAAACACTCTGAGAAGGGATAGTGTTATCCAGACAGAATATAGCTTGAGGAAGGTGAGCTTGTGGATCTAATTAACAGCCATTCATTATTTCGCTAATCTACTTAGCTAATGCCTGTTTGAGATCGCCGATGGTCGATTTAAAGGGTTTTTGCGGGTGTCATAATTATGCGACCGTTAGCACGGTAGCTAAGGTTGCAACAGGCTGGGCTGGCTACCGTGCTAACGGTCGCGTAATTAAAGTATGACACCCGTGGATAAATGTCCCCGCATGAAATTTTATGGTGCGCGTTACCGTCCCCGGGGATTGCGCCATACCTTACAGTTTGTTCCGGCATCAGGGATAAGATATGGTAACCTTTAAACGGCGACGATTAAACGAAACGCCAAGAGTTTAAGCGACACAAACGATCGCCAACGCACGCACAACTGGCTGGAAGTTCTTCACATTCACTCCCGCTTACAATCACGTTCACAACTAATTAGTTAACTAGCTAGCGGTAGAGACAGGAGTATATAAAACCACGAAGCCGTCCTCCAATATTTCCATCGATCGCGACGCATGTCCTTTCTCTTCGACGTATGTTCCCCCTTTCCCTTTGACGGACTCCCGCGCTAACACAAGAAAGACAGGCTTCAGAAGAACCCCCACAGCTCATACCCTCCGCTCCGTCATCCGTGTCTTCACGCATTCGATTCTTTGATAGTCGCATCGCTTCCGGCGCTGTACCTATTGGAGGCGCGTGGCCGAACCCTTTGTCCAGACAATATTCCGCCTATCGCAAGAGCATGCCGAGCAGCGTCAATGACTTCCGACGGTAACTTTACGTATTATTCAAATTTTAAGTGGAGTTAGGTTAGGGCTGCAAATTTATACCCTGTGTAGGTCAACAGTACAACCGCTCCATCCGGTATGACGGGATCATTACGAGTTAAACCTTTAAAGAGGGTTCTTAACCTAATATCACAACCTCTAGGTGCTCCATCGGGTGGGCTTCCTGTACATATAGGAAAGCTCCAGTACAGGTTTCCGAGTAGCGGAGACTTAGATAATGCGCGAGGGAGAGGGAGCTGGAGGGAGTGGATTTCGCGGTATGGGTACGGTGTATTAATTGTGACCAAGAGGGATGGAGAAAGTGAGATGCTGGGATGTCTTTGGTGCCAAGAAGGAAGCATTAATAAGGAGAAAGGTTTATTTTACGATAAGGTGACGAGATGTGTGGCCGGGGACAAGTGGCGGGGGAGAAGAGAAACATGTGAGGGGGGGGGGGAGCGGAGAAAATATTGCTAATCCCGCATCATGAACTCTGCTATGTCGGTTCTTACTATGCGCCCGCTCTCGTGTATGGTGTGAGTGCCTGATATCATTTATATTTATATTTATAGGGCTTCAATCGTTCTTATAATCTAATCTTGTTGCTATTTAATTTATATAGTAATATTATACAAATAAATACAAATTCAATCATAGACAGACATTAGATGACATAACGTAATGAGAATGAGAATCAAAAGGCGAATCAAAAAGGTACAAACACTTTTGCCTAGGGACTGTATATATCGGGAAACGGGAGTACGGCAAGGCACTAACAGGGTACGGATAACTGATAGAGAAAATTGGTTAAACAAAAGCTAAGGAATAAGGCAGTAAGAAGTGGGGAAGGGCCTAGGATAATGTAGGAAAACCAAGGGAATAACACGAGATTCTGGGTAGGTGATACAAGGGTTTAAGGTCTGCGGGAAATTGTCAGTCTATATGAAAAGAGTTGGCTGTGGAGGGTGTGGGATTTGGTTTTGCTGTGGTCGTTGCCCTAATCGGAGGGTACGTCTGGTGGATGGAGAGGGAGGTGTCAGGTTTTATCCTCGGATATCAAAGTTAATCAAACTATTATAGGAGTTATTTTGAGAGGAGATTCAGATAATGCGGAAGGCTCGGGGGAGAAGGGCTCCGTTTACCGCAGGCTTGGTGCATGTTTAGGAATAAGGTTTTTCGGGTCGGATTGTGCGCCCGGTCGCGAACGAGGCTATCAGGTATCTGTAAGACCCTACGATACCCACCAGAGTAGTTTTCGACGCCGGCTATCCGGTTTGTTGGTATCGGCGTCTTTCCGTTCCTGCAGCATCCTTACCACCCCCTCATGCCCATTATAGGAAGCGAACGATAGTGGTGTTGAACCGAACAAATCCCGTCTGTTGGGATTGACGTCGTCCCGTTCCAGCAGCATCCTTACGACCCCCTCATGCCCATTCTGGGAAGCCCATGCTAGTGGTGTTGGACAGAACAAACCCTGGTGGTTGGGATTAATATCGTTCTGTTCTAGTAGAATCCTTACCACCCCTTCACACCCATGCCCGGAAGCCCACGATAGTGGTGTTGCACCGAAGAAATCCCGTCGGTTGGGATCGACGTCGTTTTGTTCTAGTAGCATCCTTACCACCCCTTCACGCCCACGCCTGGAAGCCCACGATAGTGATGTCGCACCGAAGAAACTCCGTCGGTTGGGATTGATGTCGTTCCGTTCTAGAAGCATCCTTACAACCCCCTCATGCCCATTCTGGGAAGCCCACGATAGTGGCGTTCGATACAACCTATCCGGTTTGTCGGGATTGACGTCGCTCCGTTCTAGCAGCATCCTTACAACCCCCTCATGCCCATGCCGAGAAGCCCACAAGAGTGGCGTGCGACCCCGCCTATCCGATTTTTCGGGATTGACGTCGTTCCGTTCCAACAGCATCCTTACAATACCCTCATCCCCACACTCAGAAGCCAGTAAGAGCGGGGTGACACAGCACCGATCCTGTTTGTTGGGATTGACGTCGTTCCGTTCCAGCAGGATCCTTACGATCCCCGCATGCCCGTTTTGGGAAGCCCACAGGAGTGGTGTTCGACGCAAGCTATCCGGTTTGTCAGGATTGACGTCGCTCCGCTCCAGCAGTATCCTCACTACCCCCTCATGCCCATTCTCAGCAGCCCATAAGAGTGGTGCTGAGCTATATCCACTGCCAGGTGTGTCGGAGCTGGCGTCGGTCCGTTCAAGCAGTACCCTCACCACCCCCTCATGCCCCATGGTCGAAGCCCACGCGAGTGCTGTGTTACCATGGAAATCAGTTGCCTGCACATCCCCTTTACTCGTCTCCAATAGAGCAACTGTTATCTCCACGCAGCCGAAGTATGCGGCACTGTGAAGCCCTGAAAATCCTCTAGGGGTGTCTTCTCGATCGAACGGCTGCTCCTCAGCTCTCACACCTCGCAACAGCACCACTTTCGAAGATATGTGCTTGTCGTACCCATCGAACAGCTTCAATGCAAGCGTTTTCACACTTTCTGTGGTTCCCAATCTAGCATGTGTACCCCAGTGGCAAGAAGCATACTCTACAAAAGGGACGGTTGGTGGGACGGAACGAAGGGCAGGGGAAATGCCCCTCACGTGCTGAAAATTGAGGTAGGTTAGACAAACTTCAGCAATTATTGAATGGGCATTAGGGAACAGTTCTGTGTTGTTGGAGAGGTGCTCTTGTAGAGTGTAGTGGACAAGCCGAACGGTAGACGAGGACTTCTCGACAGTGACAAGCCCCAGAGAGCATGCAAGCAGTGTTTTTATCGGAGGAATATTCCGTACATCCAAGTCGGTAGACCCTTCTACCCCTAGGGCGTGGCATAACTCGTTGACATGTAATGGCCGCTCCGTATGCGATATCCACATTAAAACTTCCATACCGAGTTTTGATCTATTTCCTGGCTGCGCCTTCATTCGTGATAGGGTTGCCGTGTAAGCACCGCCTAGGCCATCCCCTTTGGTCATATCATCAAGCTTCTTTCTTCTCCGAGTGAGAGTAATCTCGCCCAGGATTGCATCCATGTTGAGGGAAACGAGAAGGAAACTAGATACAACTGTTAGTGAATCACGTCTCAGGCTTGTCCTGGGAATGCGTTTGATATTCCTGTTTACATTTCCGAGACCTTCTCCGGGACAATTCTAATAATATCCGCCCGCAATTCGTCGTCCATTGCATTGGGATCAGTGTCACCGTCTAACCTCATCTCTAGATAACTCCTAATATCGGCATAGGTCGGACTGAGGAGTATCCGGAGGGCCTTGCTGAAACATCCCACAATCTCGTCGTCGATATGGGGCCTCCCAGTAAGGAATACTCGCGCCCCAGGGGACACCCGAATAATTTCTCGCAGTGACTCAATGAGCTCCCGTCGGTTCTTCGGTGTGCATTCGTCTAATGCGTCGATGCAGATAAACAGCCGTGGCAGGGATGTCGTGATCTTCTTTAACATATCTACCATGTCGGGAAGTCGGGGACCCCGGCCGCCAAACTCTTTTTTAGCCTCCTGGAATGCCTTCCGTGTATGCTCCGGGATTCTTCCTCTGCTAGTAAGTTGTTTGAAGATGGCGCCCAGCATATTTGTGGTAGACTGCTCTCGTTGGGTAAGAAAGTCGCAGTATAATCCCACAACAGCAACGTTTTTCCCCTCAGCCTGGTCGCACAAATTATCAATAACTAGGGAACTGTTATTTGCTAATCGTCAGCAACAACATCTACACTACCTTTCCCTAGAGTCCTTCCTACCTGACATAAGTTTTCCCCACCCCTGGATTCCCGTAACAGAACAACACTGGCTCTGCACAATCATCTTCCGCATCATGCCATTCTCTGAACTCGCTAGTTTCTAGCACCCAGTTTCCCACGCTGTCGAGTCGGTCTGTCCGTACATCTTGATGCCGTTGCTGTGTTTCAAGTGGCGATAGCCACTGCAGTATTTGACGCCCCTCGTCGTCGGTTTCGGTAATGAAGCTGACGATATTGTTGAATGAATTATTATTATTGTTGAACGAGTTAGTATTACCGGGGTTTTGCTGGTGTCCTAGCGACATCTGCACTATAGGCGGCGATCTGAATTTCCTGTGAGAGTTCAGGAAGGATCGTGTCCAGTGAGAATATGGCTTCTCTCGGAAGGAAATAAGATTTTTTTGACTTGAAGAAAGAAAGAAGGAGTGGTAACTTATCAGCCTTTGGTGTTGCAAAAGTATGAGCTGGCTCCATTGTTTGTGGCAGTGCCCACGAGCTGCGAGGCTCTCAATCGACAAGGCTCCCAGTTAGACGCAGAAAGCTTGGACAATAAAGGGGTTTTTTTTAAAAAAAAATCAAAAAAATGTCATACGAACCTCGACTCCCAGGAGCCAATCCCAGCAGCCCCGCTTCGCTTACAGTCGCCTTTGCCCAGGTACACGCGCCTTTGCGCCGGGGATCAGCAGCAGGTTTAGAATAGCTCCTCCGGAGTAGGATAGCGTCGATGCACCTTTTCCCAAGAAGCACGACAGTGCCGCATTACCTGGTTTTATTCGCCTGCCGCTACTGCACGGCAACCAACCGTAAACTCACCACACCCGGTATTTGGGACCAGAATAAAAAAACACGTTTGTTTGCAATGGAGATGCAAGCGGGGGTTACACGTTCTTGGGAACACAATTAACGGCGCGATGTGGGATAAAGGAACATGGATTCGACCGGCTTTCCTCAGTAGCATTCTCCTTCATACATCGTCTTCACATGCTGAGAAAGAAGCCTCATACGGTAGTCAAGTCTTTCCGGAAACAATCCCCCAGTCCGCAGATTCGCTCTCTTAAATTCAACTGTTTCGAGGAGCTTACGTAATCAGCTCTTTCGGCACTCTGGGCTTCTATTGTAAAAGACGAGATGAACCCATGCAGTCTTGTCGTGCGGGTTACTGTCCCCAGGGATTGCGCCATACAGTACAGTGCGTTCCTGCATCAGGGATAATAAGAGATGATAACTTTTAAACGGCGATGACTAAACGAAACGCCAAGAGTTTAAGCGACACAAACGACTCCGATCGCAGACGCGCAAGAGTGCGACCTTCATCACCTTCACTCTCTCACAATCACGCTCACAACTCACTAGCTAACCAACTAACAGCAGAGATAGGAGTATATAAAACTAGCGCGAAATCGTCCTCCCATCCTTCCATCGATCGCGACGCATGTCCTTTCTCTTAGACCTATGCCCCCCCTTTCCATTTGGCCGACTCCTGTGCTAACAAAAGAAAGACAGGCTTCAGAAGAACCCCCACGGCTCACAGCCTCCCCTCCGGCGTCTGTCTCTTTGTACATTTGATTCTTTGATAGTCGCATTGCTTCCGGCGTTGCATTCATCCCAAGCACGTGTCCGAACCCTTTATCCGGAAAATATACCGCCTATCGCGAGAGTATGCCGAACAACATCAATGACTTCCAACTGCAACTTTACGTATTATTCGAACTACAAGTAGAGTTAGGTTGGGGCTGGAAATGATACCAGGTGGTTAATGGCATCATAGTACCGGTAGAATATTAGTGTGTGGACTTTAAGTTTAGGAAATAGTTGATGTCCTTGTGCATAGTACTCTACCACTCTCGTAGGCATGACGGGTATCATTGTGAGTTAACTTTTAAAGAGGCTTCTTAACCTAGTGTCACAACCCCTAGGTGCCCCTTCAGATAGGCTTCCAGTGCGTATAAGAAAGTTCCTGCCGAGGTTTCTGGGTAGCGGGGTCTCGGAAAACGCGCTAGGAACGGGGAGCAGGAGGGGGTAGATTTCGTGGTGAAAGTGGCGATGTATGAATTGTGGCTAAAGAAAGATGGGGAGAGTGAAAAGCTAGGATGCCTTTAGCCGCAAGAAGGAAGTTTTAATAAGGAAAGAAGTTTATCTTAACAATACAGTAAATAGATGAGTGGCCAAGGACAGGTAGCGGGGGAGAAGAGAAATATGTGAGGGACAGGAGAAAAAACAAAGGAAATAACGCTAATCACGTATCACGAACTCTGCTATGTCGGTTCCTGCCATGGCCCGCTCTCGTATGTATGGTGTGAGTGCCTAATATCATTTATATAATATATATTAATAGGACTTTAATTCGTCCTTATAATCTAATCTTTTCGCTATTTAATTTATAATATAGCAATACAAATAAATACAAAGCCAATCAGGAACAGACCCCAGATGACTTAACGCAATGGGAATGAGAAACAAAAGGAAAATCAAGAGGGTGTGTATAGAGGGAAAAGCGAGTACGGAAAGGCACCAAGGGGACATGGGTATAGAGGAAGTTGGTTAAAAAACAGCCGAAGGACAACGCAGCAAGTAGGGAAGGGCCTAGGGTAATTTGGGGGAACTAAGGAGATAACGAAAGATTCTAGGGAAATGATATAAAGGGTTGATGTATGCAGTAACTCGGCAGTCTACATGAAAAGAATGAAGTATGGTGGGTGCAGGATTTTGTTGTGCTATAGTTGTTCGCCTGATAGCGGGATAAGTCAGGCGGACGGAAGGTGAAGTGTCGGGTTTATTCTTGAATATCGAACTGGGGGGATATTGGGAGGAGGTTCAACTAACTTGGACAGCAGGGGGAGAAGAGCTTGGTTGATTGTAGGGGCTGGATATTTGGGAATCAAATCTGCTAGCTCCACCTATCCGTCTCGTCTGGATGGCGGCTGTCTAGCATGGGCATGACCCCGCGATGTCCACCCGAGAAGTGCTCGACGCCACGTATCCGGTCTGTGGGGATTAGCTTCGTTCCGTTCTCGCAGCACCCTGACCACCCCCTCATGCCCCTCCCGGGAAGCCTAAGATAGTGGTGTTTTACCGAACAAATCCCGTCGTTTGGGATTGACGTCGTTCCGTTCCAGCAGTATTCTTACGACTCCTCTACGCCCATTTTCGGAAGCCCACGAGAGTGGCGTTCGATGCCACCTATCCGGTTTGTCGGGATTGACGTCGTCCCGTTCCAGCAGCATCCTTACGATCACCTCATTCCCTTTCTCGGAAGCCCACGAGAGCGGCGTTCGATGCCACTTATCCGGTTTGTCGGGATTGACGTCATTCCGTTGCAGCAGCATCCTTACGATCACCTCTTTCCCTTTCCCGGAAGCCCACGAGAGCGGCGTTCGATGCCACCTATCCGGTTTGTCGGGATCGACGTCGTTCCGTTCCAGCAGCATCCTTACGGCCACCTCATTCCCTTTCCCGGAAGCCCACGAGAGCGGCGTTCGATGCCACTTATCCGGTTTGTCGGGATTGACGTCGTTACGTTCCAGCAGCATCTTTAAGACTTCCTCATTCCAACTCCCGGAAGCCCACGAGAGCGGCGTTCGATGCCACCTATCCGGTTTGTCGGGATTGACGTCGTCCCGTTCCAGCAGCATCCTTACCACCCCCTCGTCCCCATTCCCGGAAGCCCACGAGAACGGCGTTCGATGCCACCTATCCGGTTTGTCGGGATTGACGTCGTTCCGTTCCAGCAGCATCCTTACGGCCACCTCATTCCCTTTCCCGGAAGCCCGCGAGAGCGGCGTTCGATGCCACTTATCCGGTTTGTCGGGATTGACGTCGTTACGTTCCAGCAGCATCTTTAAGACTTCCTCATTCCAACTCCTGGAAGCGTGCGAGAACGGCGTTCGATGCCACTTATCCGGTTTGTCGGGATTGACGTCGTCCCGTTCCAGCAGCATCCTTACGATCCCCGCACGGCCTCTCTCGGAAGCCCACGAGAGCGGCGTTCGATGCCACCTATCTGGTTCGTCGTAATCGAAGTATTCCGGTTCACATCGCATCTCTTCGATGCTTTTTTTGGTGCGCTCATACCGATATTGCGCGAGTCGCGTTCGATGCCACCTACCCGGTTTGTCGGGATTGACGTCGTTCCGTTCTAGCAACACCCTTACGATACTCGAATACCCACATTTGGAAGCCCACGAGAGTAGTGCTTGACGGTGCCTATCCGGTTTGTTGGGACCGACGTCGTTCAGTCCCAGTAGAATCCTGACGATCCCGTCATGCCCATTCTCAGCGGCATACATGAGAGGTTTCCGTCTATCCATCTTGTCGAGATCGAGGTCGCTCCATTCCAGCAGTACCCTCACCGCCCCCTCATGCCCCATCGTTAAAGCCCAAGCAAGTGCTGTGTTGCCATCGAAATCAGTTGCCCGCATATCTCCTTTATTCGTCTCTAAAAAGGCAACTATTATCTCCACGCACCCGAAGTATGCGGCACCGTGAAGCCCTGTAAATCCTCTAGGGGTGCCACCCCTATCCTCTAGCCCCCACCATGAGCTCATAGCATGCAATAATAGCATCTTCGAAGAGATGTGTGTATCATACTCAGCGAGTAGCTTCAATGCAAGAGTTTTGACATTTTCCGTAGTTTCCCATCTAGCATGTGTACCCCAGTAGCAAGAAGCATATTCAACAAAAGGGGCAGTTGGTGGGACGGAACGAAGGGTAGGCGAAAGGCCCCTCATGTGTGGAAAATTGAGGTAGGTTAAACAGGCCTCAGCGATCATCGGGTGGGGGTTAGGGAACAAGCTGGGGTTATGGGAGAGGTGCTCTTGCAGAGTATAGTGGACAAGTCTGACCGCAGACGAGGGCCTCTCAACTATGACAAGCCCCAATGAACATGCTAGCAGTGTTTGGATCCGAGGAATATTCCGAATATCCAAGTCCGCGGACCCTTCTACCCCCAGGGCGTGACATAACTCGTCTGCATGCAATGGCCGCTCCGCATGGGACACCCACATTAGAACTTCCATGCCGAGTTTTGATTTGTTTTCGGGCTGCGCCTGTATCCGTGATAAGGTTTCCGTATAAGCACCGCCCAGGCCGTTCCCTTTGGTCATCTCATCAAGTTTATTTTTTCTCCGGGAGAGTGTAATCTCGCTCAGGATTGTATCGATCTTTAGTGAAACGAGAAGGAAACTAGACACCACTGTTAGTGAATTATACCTCGGACTTGTCTTGGAAATGTATTCGATATTCTTCCTTACATTTCCGAAACCTTCTCAGGGACAATTCTCATAATATCCGCCCGCAATTCGTCGTCCATTGCATTAGGATCAGCATCACGGTCTAACCTCATCTCTAAATAACTCCTAATATCTCTATGGGTGGGACTGAGAGGTATCCGGAGCACCTTGCTAAAACATCTCACGATCTCGTCATCGATATGAGGCCTGCCAGTAAGGAATACTCGTGCACCCGGTGACGCCTGAACAATTTCTCGCAGTGACTCAATGAGCTCTCGCCGGTGCTTCGAAGGGGACTCGTCTAAAGCGTCAATGCATATAAACAGCCGCGATAGCGATGTAGTTGTCTTCTTAAAAATATCTACCATACCCGGAAGTAGGAGACCCCGGCCACCAAACTTTTCTTTGGCCTCCCGAAAGGCTTTCCGTGTATGATTGGGGATTCCTCCTCTACTTGCAAGTTGCTTGAGCATGGCACCCAACATATTTGTGGTGGACTGTTCATGTTGGGTATGGAAATCGCAGTATAGTCCCACGACGGCAACGTCTTTCCCCTCAGCCTGATCGCACAGACTATCAATAACCAAGGAGCTGTCATTACTGATCGTCAGCAACATCTGCGCCATCTTGCTCCAGAATCCTTCCTACCTGACATAAGTTTTCCCCACTCCCGGATTCCCGTGACAAAACAACACTTGCTCCAGGTTACTATTTTCCGCATCACGCCATTCTCTGAACACGCTAGTTTCTAGAACCCAGTTCCCCACGCTATCGAGTCGGTCGGCCCGCACACCCTGGTGCCGCTGCTGTGGTTCAAGTGGCGATAGCCACTGCAGAATTTGACGCCCCTCGTCGTCAAGGTTGGTAATGAAGTTGACGATATTGTTGAACGAATTATTATTGTTGAACGAGTTGATATTACCGGTGGCCTGCTGATGCCCTGCCGACATCTGCGCTATAGACAGTAGTCGGATCTTTTTTCGTGATAGTTAGAGAGGGATCGTGTGCAGTGAGAATATGACTTCGCCGGAAAGAAGGTCTCTAAGACCAGAATAAAGGAGGGGTGGTAATTTATCAACCTCTGGCGTTGCACAAGTATGCGCCGGCCCAATCATTACTTGCAGTTCTCACAAGCTGCTAGGCTCTCGATCGACAAGACTTCACACATCAATTTTCACACAGAAGATCTCATGGCGAAAAACCAGCTTAACAGGGATCAAATCTTTGTGTGGGGGTTTTCGTTTAGCCGCTCCAAACCCGGCGCACGTAATTTACAGTTTTGTAGAGGGAGGTACTGTAACTTTTTACAATCATGAACTTGAGCCTACTCGCTGTATTGTTCAAATACGACTGCAAATACGCAAGCATTTGTTGTTCAAGTTTGGGCCCGGCTCCTTTTGTTTTTCTAGTGCGCGGTGCGCTAGCCGAAATTAATGCTTATTTTGTTTTCTCATCCCATTGGTCCAACCAATCGGCGGCCCAATCGAGAATGTAGACAACGCATGCGCCTGGGGTAAGCAGAAGTTAGGGAAACTCAAGTTTACATAGGCCAAAACTCGGTGTGTGTAACCATAAGGAGGGCCAATCTTGGGCTTATTTTTTCCGCTGCAGAAAACAGCAATGCCAAACCCAAGCATGAAGAGTCCACAATGCTGGCCTTCAAGGAGAAAATTAGAGCAGGTTCGCTTCACTTAGCCTTTGCCGCGGAACACGTGCCTCTGCGTCCTGGGTGGACATCATTTTTGGAATAGCCCCTCTAGAGAGATGTGGAGGATAGCGTTGATGCTTTCTCAAGAAGCATGACGGTCGGTAAACCCGCAACGGGTAGCAAGAATGAATGAGTAAGACTAACGTCCTCTAAATCCAGAGCTCACTGCCGCTATTCACGATTGAACTTATCATCCCCTCTCCATGCTTGACCTAACGATTATATCTCTGGGTTTCATAGTCGCTTGTGAACCAGATACTTGTACCGGTAGTATTTGCTAGCTGCTTGGTAAAAACTCGCTTTTAAGGACTCGGCTAGACTAGGGCCTTTCAAAATATCTGGTATTAAGAAAATTAAACCTTGGAGAATTTTGGAAAACAGTGATGTTTAGCCTATGATTAATTTCGGAAACTTGGCCAATTGTGATCTATCCTAGCCTACGCCAGTCCATTGAAAATGGGCGTTTACGCGGTCTGATTCTTGAGTAGGTTATGTATGCTCTGGTGAAAATAAGTTCTCCGACAACACCGCAACCACGACCCCACCGCAAAATTGAACCATGATGAGAACCATACCGGTAATTACAACCGCAGCCGCAACTATAACGACTATTAATACTCAGGCCCGTATATTTGTGCCTCTCTCTCTCTCGGAGGATACGATCTAGCAATAGGTCCTTTCATTTTGAATGTGGCATGGGTTTGAGTCACTGTTGCCCGCGGCGGTTGGATCTTGTGGAAAATTGTGGTTGTGCCCGTTGCCCGTGGACTGATTCTCACTGGGTGCAATTGGTTTCGCCAGGACAATCGGCCGGGGTCTCTTAAGCGAGTCTACAACCCTAACGCTTGATCTGTTCCTCCTGCATCTTGAAGATGCCAGAGTTAGGGCCCCTTTACCTATAGACGTCCATCCAACAGCCTGAAACGATGCCGACCACTAAGGGGGGCTTGACAGTGGAGGAGTGTATGGCAAAGTAGATGGCGTTTACCTAGAGTAGGCAACATAAATTTTTGATGGTGCTAGCTACAAGAATCTAGGACTGTGGAAGATTGGTCAAACACTTTCGCGCAGTTTATCAGATAACGGTTGAGACGCCACCATCCAGTCCAACCACCTATTACCAGTGTTCCCAACGGGCCAGGCGGGCCAGGCTTCGGTAAAGCCGGGCCTGGCCTATGAAATTTCTCTGGGGCCTGGCCTGGCCGGAGCCTGTAGGCTTGGTAACGCCAGAGCCTGGCCGGGCCGGGCCCGCCTATAGGCCGTATAGGCCTAGTCTAGTCCGCTCCTGGCGAGCGGCTATGCCGTCCCCTCGGCAAAAATTCAAAATAAATGTTCCCTAATTACTAAATAACGCTAAAATGCAAAAACAATTTGGCTTATTAGCAAAAAAGTACTGGAGAGAGTACCGTTGTGCCGAGAACCCGATTGTTGAGGTATTCTAGTGGTTCGGAGGACTCTTTTCCACCCAACAGAACACCTTGGTAGCTAGCCTTGACACGCAGAGATTCTATGCATAAAAGCCACCTTGATGTACCTCAGGTAGATAGCATGCCTCCCGTGGAAGGGGATCATCCAATATACTCTATCTCTGCTTCGTCGCTATTGCATTCGGTTGTTCTAGTTTTATCCACCCTTAGTGGATCTCAACAAGCATCCCTCCTCACAGACACATCTGCATGGAGTTATTCCTGGACGTATCCCTAGGAATTCAACCTCAGTCACACAGGTGGATACGGCTCGGTCCAGACACGATCCAGCAAGGGTAAAGCAATCGAACACCCTCACACCTGGTGCTCTGAAACGGATTGGTGCTCAGCTGAGACACCTTGCCCCCCCCCTCGGTCACTTTATTCCCCTTTGACTATTCGGGCGAAAAGGTTTTAGACTCCGACTCACATGCACTGGGAAGAGTGTTGAGATAGTTTGATTGCGTGCTGGACTCCACATCACCACCGAGTAGTCCCCACTCGGAATCAAGCGATCCTACTCCCTAACCCCTAGTACTACAAGAGAAACAGTTACTGGTATTTAATACCCTACCGAGTCATCTCAAAACACTGGTAGAGAGGATAGCGACAAATTCTGGTTACCATTGGAGCGAGGTGTTACAATCTTCTTCTCTCTGGGTGATACTTGCAGCAGGTAACCAATAGTCTTCTAACGATCACTTCTCTTTTGCCCAATAGCTGTTGCGATAGCTAAGTCCGTTGACTCCTATCCAGCAACGTCGATCGTTAGGCTCCTATAAGACCGTCGTGTCTTGATTCCCGAAAGTGTGATAGATCAAGATCTTTGTATTGAAAGTAAATAGCATGAAAGAACTTAGATGGTTGCGTGAAGAACCCAAATCTCCTGCCCCGAGGGTGCCCTTATATAGGGGTTCTTCCCTCAACCCTAGCCCTGCGCGACTCA
>Ga0307507_10005655_pt1 | contig 20284 bp, 5 predicted proteins | sample 7_EM_MG_FD_207223 | JGI IMG/M metagenome (GOLD analysis project Ga0307507, IMG submission 207223) | Populus trichocarpa ectomycorrhiza microbial communities from riparian zone in the Pacific Northwest, United States - 7_EM | ecosystem: Host-associated > Plants > Roots > Unclassified | place...
ATATATGTATGTGTATATATATGTGCATATATATAATATATGTATGTGTATATATATGTGCATATATATAATATATGTATGTGTATATATATGTGCATATATATAATATATGTATGTGTATATATATGTGCATATATATAATATATGTATGTGTATATATATAATATATGTATGTGTATATATATGTGTATGTCCAAGTGCCTGTGTACGTATGCGTAGCATATGCCCTAGATATTTTGGTTTATGTGGTCACTTAAGTTAAATGTGGCTACTAATGCGCGTTCTATATGGCTAAAAGTGTGACCCCGCCAACCTTTTTCCGGCGCTCCATTGGTGACCCCGTTTAGCTTTCGCCGACCCCATTAGTGACCCCGTTTAACTTTTCCATAACCCCTATAAGCTGCACCCCCCGCAATTGGCACCGAGCTTAATAGATTCTTTTAATTTTCCTACTACGCTTAATTTTCGCTTAAGCTCTAGTAAATTATTAAGCAACACCAATTAACGTGTTCCACCACTCGGTCGGATACCATAGTCGGACACCCCAAAAACCACCAAAAATTAGAAAATTAGTGCTTTAATATCTTAATAATAGCTTAATAATAAATTCTAAAATTTTATAATTAGCCTTTTATACCTACTTTAAGACGCTTATTTGATTTTAAAAGTAATTTATTAAGTACTTTTAGAGATATAGGAATTTAGCTTAAAATTAGGGGCTAAACCTTAATATCTTAATAACGGCTAAGTTTATTACTCTAAAACTTTAATAGGAGTCTTAAAGTAGATATAAAAGGCCAATTATAAAATTTTAGAATTTATTATTAAGTTATTATTAAGATATTAAAGCACTAATTTCTGATTTTTGGTGGTTTTTGGGGTGTCTAACTGACTAGTATGTCCAACTAAGTAGTGGAATACGTTATATAATTTTTTTTAATAAAAGGGTTACTTAGGGGAAGTTTACGGGTATTATATAATACTACTAAACTTAAAAGACTTTAATATTTTTATAAGTATTTAAGTAACGTAGGTAATGGTGTAAGGGGACTTTATAGATAGGGGGCTATAAGGACACGATTATGGAATAGGATAGATTGGTAAGAGAGATGGATCCTTAAGGAGGTAAGGCCTCTAGGATTATGGAGACTATATACTACGGGCATATACCTTTGGTATATGACCGGCGACTATCTAAGGGGCGTCCGGAGGTTGTCCTAAAGGCAACCCAAGGTATCCGCAATAATATCCCTTATATTACTCCCCCCCCCCATTCTTACAGTTGGCCCCTAATCGCTATTACCTTATAGTAGGGAGATTATAAGGGCTTATCCCAGAAGGGGTTCGGAGAGATATTAGGGAGATGTTAGTATACCATTGTATATTATCTATCTATCTAACCCCTGCTTTAAACTCCTAAAAACCTTAATAAGGAAAAAACATAACTAGAGAAAAGACGCGAGGATTACTAGGAGATCCCTTAGAAGCCTACCAGAAACGTGCTGGTAACTACCTAAGCTAACCTAAGGATTTTTATATAACTCTACTTCTAAGTCTTTATACCGGTCTGCAATTAATCGCGAGTATTATAGGCAATTTGGTGTTCCTAATATAGTTCTATAGGACCTTTTAGTATAGGATTTAACATATAGAGCCTTGGCTTGCCATTGTCTTTAACCTTTAAGATATTAATCTATAATCCTTTCTCGTTGGTTCTATACTATATATTTAGCGTAGCTCTACTACCTAGTAAACAGAAGGGACACTTCGCAATAGCGCCTCTGGCTATTATACAATTTGTTAAAAACGTCTATAACATTATTCTTTAATACCATAGTATTATTTAGGTATAATTTTACCTATATACGTCTGTAATTAACGTCTTAATTGCCTTCCCCAGCCGCGTAATTAGTTTTTGTAAGGAAGTAATAACTAAATAGCTTATACGCGTGTTTCCTTCCTTCTAAATTACGCTATTATAACAGAGTTATATTAGCAAGGTTGCGGCTATTTACCAGAAGGGTATTAGGAGGTAAAGTATAAAAACACCTTGCTTATTATGTTATGGACAGCTTAAGTACGATGTTACGACTATTTAGAGAGGAGTTAGAGGAAGCTAGTTAGTTAATATAGGCACAGTCTAGGATGGATCCGGTGGAACTATATAACGAGGAATGGTAGCTAAGGTCACGTAATGTGATCTATATAATCTATATAATCTGTGTAATCCATAACGGAGTAGATAGAGCACACGTACCTTACAGAGCGAAGGGATTTCTTAGGCGTATAGTTGTGTATTTAAAGGACCATAGTCTCTACCTAGATAGTTCTCTCTTTATAGTAAATCTTAGAATATAATTGGAGTTAATCTATTGGGCAACCACTCCACTAGTTATTATTATATTATTAACCTGTTTATATCTATATACCCGGCCTAATAATAGGACCCACTGTAGTTCTTGCTATAAGGTTCCGTTACACATTTACTACCAAGGTTACAGTATTAAATAAAGTTAAATAACATACTACCTAAAGCACCAGTCACAATGCCATTAACGGCAATAACTACCTTAGGATTAGGAGACACCAGTATAGCAGATATGGACTTATAAATGGTCACAAGAGGTTAGTTATAAGAAATGGTTAATCGCTTATTAGATAATAATAGGATACTTAAGGAACATATTAATAGAATTAGAGCAATAAAGGTTAAGTTACCGTTAATTAAACGATTTTTAGGAGAAAGGTTAAAACTTAAAGGATTCTTTACGTAAATGCACTTTAAGGTTATATAGGAAAGAGCAAAGTTAGTAATATCTATAGATTAAGTGGCATACGCAGGATTGTTCTTAATAGGAAGAGCACTAGAATAGTTTAAATCTTACCTTATAGAAATATAAGTTAGTGGTATAACAACTACTAACTAAGACGTACAATTTATATTTACTAGTTGGAACAGGTTCGCGGAAAGACTAATCTAGATATTTAGAGACCTAAAAGCATTAACTATAGCGGAACAGAAGCTTTAAAACTTGGTATAATGTTTTTTAGCAATTAAGTATATAATATAGTTTTAGACACTCATAATATAGGTTAAGTGGAATAATAAGGCGCTTATAGCACAGTATAAATAGGGACTTAAGGCTAAAGTCCAGGACGTAATTATCCTAATAGAAGATGCGGAAAGTCTATAAAACTTAATAGATTGGTTAATAAAGATTAATAATAGGATCTATTAAAGGGAATAAGCTAAGAAAGGGTAAGATAGAGTTCTATAGTTATATAAAGCGTAGAGTATGTATTGGCAAATATAGAGCTAAAAACTATAGAATGGCGCAGAGCTAATGGACCTAAGCGGTACTAAAGAATTTAAGAAATAAATATAGAAACTATAGAAACCTAGAGGTTAAGAATTAAGTGATTATAGGACTAGGGATTTTAGCAGCAGAAGATATTTAGGCGGACTCTATAATAAAAAAAATAGTTTAAAGATAGAGCTTGTATAAATTGCGGAAAATAAGGTCATTTTACTAGAGATTATAGAGGTGGTTAGAGTATAATAATATAAATATAGGGATGTTGCGCGGGACCAAGGAGTATTCAATTAAATACTTTATATTTTGTTATAACAACGCATGCCAAATTTATAAGGACGCTAAATATAGCGCAAGCTATTAGCCGCAAGAGCTAGAGTTAAGAGGGCTTAAAGAAACTAAAGAGTTAGATAAAGAACAAAATTAACTCTATAAGCTAGATTAAAATATTAAAGTAATATACAGATAAAGATTAGCAATAATAATAATAGAGCTAGAGTACTTATTAATTAATAGTAATAAGGAAGAAAATAAGGCTAACTAGGAGCACTTATACCTTAATAACATAACAAAAGTAGAGACTAAAACTACTATAAAACGCGGATTAGTAACGGGTATTATAATACCATTAAATACGGCATCTATTACTTTATAAGACGGAAGGAGCAATATCTAGAGACAATTAAGTAAGTAGATGACTATAGTGTTAGCTTACTACTTATAAAAGGTAAAAGGCCATAGGTCTAAGATTCTTAAGAAGAGATAAGAAAAGCTCTAGACTTATAGGACGTAATAAGGACAGCTTAAGAACCCATAATAAACGAAAACTATTAGGAAAAAGTAGCAACTTAGTTTAGTAATAAATAAATAAGTATAGAACACAAGTTTAAGAACTATAAGTTTAGGGAACGAATAAGAATATTAATAGAAAGCCAAGATTTTAAGAAACGAATAAGGACTATAGCAATTCTAGGTAAATATGGTGTTTAGCCTAAAGATTAAAAAGTTAATACTAAGATTAGAAAGTAAGATAACTTTAAGAATCTAGCTGTAAGACATAGAAAATAGGAAACTATAGATAAGTTTAGACAAAGAATTATTATATAGCAAGAGCAAAAGCTAGATAAAAGGTTAGCTATACTAGGTTATATAAGGGACAGAGTACCCGTATAAAGAGTTATTAATAGGCCTAGTGCAGGGACACCTAGAGTAAAGTAGTTAGATAAACTAGAATAAGAAGAGGATCTAGATATTCTAGTTAGGTTTAAAGAAAGACATACTAAAGGATGTTACAACGTAGCGATAATAAGGTACTTTCTTATAGACAGACTATATATACTAAACCAGTTATATGGAAAGTGGTATAGGCAACGATATAACAACAAATAGGAAGACTTTTATATATAGCTAGATAAAAAAAATTGTCTAAAACTAACCCATTACGGGAAAATGTATAAATTACATTAAAGGAGTACTAATTATAATGTTAAGGAACCTAGAAGAAGGATCTAGGGACTAGAAAGAATAATAATAAATCTTAGTACCTATAGCGGAAATACTAGTAGTTAAGTTAACTAGGTATAGGTTTAAACTTAAAAACAAAGACAAGCTAAGAGTTAACCTAAGTTACCTAGCGTATTATACACTATTATGGATAGCTTATATAGATAACGTGTGCAATATATATAGGGCACTAAAAGATAAAAACCGGAAATACCTAGTAAGGATATATTAGGCACTAGAAGAAAAGCGGTTTAGAGACGCTAAGTATATACATAGATAGCACCTAGTAGAAGTATAGAGTTAAGGGGACCTAATACTTTAACCTAGAAGATTCCTTATAAAAGAATGCCTAGATGGATAATAGTGGTAGGACTGCCTAGAGAACACTTATCTATAGCATGTAGAGGAAAAGAAATAAACTAAGTATTAGCTAAAAGTGGACTAAGTATAAGCAGGATCTAGCAGCTAATAGTTAGAAAAAGGGGAGGCCTATAGGACTAGAGGGAACTAGTAGTAGAGCCTTAGACCCTTAAAGGAATCTAAGGATAATACCTAAACTTATAAGTTAAGTGGTAAGATTAGCAGTTTGAAGCGTTAATAGACAGTAGAGTAATAAGGAACTATATATTACTAGTAGTAGTAAAAAGGATAGGGTTACTATATAGACAAAAAGAATACCTGTATCCACTTATAACAATTTTAGGAGATTAGATAGCCTATCCCTTGCATTAATAGAGTCCGTAGAGTTGTGGCCCGTGCGCGCGATTAAGAACATGAACTTCCTCGCGTCAAGATAAAATAGATAACTTTATCAATTAAATACGCCACCAAAATGGTGCGCAACCATATATCCAATAATATAGACCTTGTGCAGCCTACTTAATATATTGTTCCCAAAAATTAGGTTGCAAAAAAACCACCGCCAGAGCCCATACCGCTACCTCATTTTGATCCTCTCCCAATGCATAATAAGAACGAATATGGCCAGCCAAAGCTTCCTGCTAATATTAACAATAACAATCCTTTACAGCTATTTAAGCTATTTTGGACAGATGAATGGATAGACCGACTTGTGGAGTATACAAATGGAAATGCAGAGCTATACCCGGCTCTGGAGGATAAGGACTTTCCACGTAGGTGGAAGCCTACATCGCGGCAGGAGATGCATGCATATTTAGCAGTGGTAATTCATATGGGGCTCCATATAGAAAGTAGCATTGAGGAATATTAGCATAAAGACTTTAGCTATGGCTTAATGCACATTCTTTAAAACTACATTGGAATCAACCGTTGGTAGCAGATTAATTGCTACTTCTATTGCACTAAGCTAAGATCCGAAGATGACGAAGCCTTCTAGAATATATTTAAGAGGGTTAAGGAACTTAGTGAGCAAATGCGCCTTGCCTCTATTAAGTACTATAAGCCCAGAATACACCTTACCGTTGACGAGATAATTAAACGCTTTACCGGCCGCGCCCCTGAGATTGTAAATATACCAACTAAGCCTACACCAGAGGGCTTTAAAATATGGCTATTAGGCAACCAAGGCTATGTTCTTAATTGGATATTTTATGCAAAAGGTAATAACAAAGGGCCGGTGGATTTGGATAGAAGAGGAAGGCTTTTTAAAGACGCAGGTAGTAGTCCTTAATTTTTTAACTTAGGAAGATAAGGAGACTGGGCAGTGTCTCTATTAGCCAAATATGCACACCGTCTGGCTAGATAACCTCTTTACCTCTGTTAAACTACTTCACTAACTTTAAGAGCTTGGAATTGGGGGCGTAGGAATAGTACGCACGACAAAAACAAAGTGTAAGGAACTGGATAAGGCTAAAGGTAATAAAAAGGACTAGGAAGAAGGGCAGAAAAAGGGATAAGCTTAATTACCAATTAAGCAAATTAACCGACAGCTTGCGGACCTTAAATTAATACACTAAAGCCAGATTAAATGGGGTATATTATATAGAAGGCTTTCTAAAGATGGAATAGTTATGGAGTTTGCCTGGAAGGACGCCAATATAGTCTTATTTATAAGTACTATTAGCAACGGTTTGTTCTTAATTTAACTTTAAGGCTCTACGGTTAATGACGTTATATATTACAGGTTTGAACTTTGTTGAATAAGAGCAACGATAACCTGCTACTACCTCTAGCGGCGCCTAACAGACTTGTAAGGTATTCGGCGATGCTGCTAGGAAGTGGTTACCTATACCGGAGTTTATTAATATGTATAATTACTTTATAAAAGGCGTTGATACTGCTAACCAGCTGCAATCCTATTATACCTCACTTAAGATCCACCGGAAGACTTGGAAACCACTATTTTACTTTCTCCTTAATATAACCATTACTAATTGCTATAAGCTATCCTCCTACGCAACATGAGGCTGGACAAATTACGCTGGCTATAAAGCCTTCCGCGAAGCTCTTATTAACTCTCTATTTAAGAACTCTACCTGCGTACCTTGAAGTCACCAAACTCGCGTCCCTATGACCCAAATACAATGGCGCCTGGTGGTGGAACACGGATATAAGCCAGAGAAGATTAACAAGAAGGATGTCTCTTGCGTAGCATGCGTAGAAGCAGGAAGGAAGTCTTAGATTAAGAGACCTGGCGCCTAAAAGCCTCTATGCGAGCTCTTACCAAATACTACAAAGAAGCCTTGTAATAGTGATGCGTGGAAGAGACCTTAGAGGGCTCTAAGAACTAAATTTGGGTGTAGACTCTGTCGTATACTACTCTGCAGGATGGGCCCGTGTTGGCAGGAACACCTAGATAGACTAAACTCTAAAGAATAAGGGTCTATATACAAAATATACCAATATTTCAATATATTTGTAGCTTTATTTGAGAACTCTAGTGATGCGGCAGAACGATTAACCGCCTAAATATGCAGCTTATTGATTGGTGCGCACGGGCCATAACTCTACGGACGTTATTATCAATGCAAGGGATAGAGGAGGCATTATTAATCTTAAAATAGGACCTATTTAGTTAACTATTAAAGGGAGACTAGTTAGAATATCTTTTAATATCTTACCGTTAGGAAAAGATAAGGCAATACTAGGAATGCCTTAGTTATAGGAATATAATCTAAAGATTAATTGGGTTATAGGTTAGGTTAATATTAGAGATACTTAATAATATAAAATGTGATAGCAAATTAAGTTAGTATAGTACTAAGTCGGAGTGGTATATAAAGAGACTAAGCAAGGCTTAAGTTATATACCAAAGAGATACCACAAGTATGGCAAAAAGTTATGGTTACTAGAAAGTAAAAAGCTGTTAGAGTATGCAGTATAGGACCATAAGATAGAGTTAGAAGAGGGAACTAGTCTAAGGTTCTTTTTAATCTATAAGCTTACTAAAACTAAGTTAGTAGCACTTAAAGAGTTTGTCTAAAAGAACTTATAAAAGGGATATATTAGACCATTGCAGTTATTAGTAGGATATCTAGTACTGTTTATTCTAAAGAAAAACAGAAAACTTAGGATATATATAGACTACAGACAGTTAAATAGCATTACTAGAAAGGATAGGTATTCTTTACCCTTAATTAGCGAAATCTAAGACAGGATAGGCAACGTAAAGATCTTTATGAAGATAGATCTAAGGTAGATATACCATTAGATTAGGATTAAGGAAGGCAATAAATAGAAGGCAGCCTTTAAGTCAAAAGAAGGACTATATAAGCTATTAGTTATACAGTTTAGGCTTATAAACGCACTAGCAATATTCTAGAAGTGAATTAATAGTATATTAGGAGAACACCTTAATGAATTTGTTATGGCATACCTTGATAATATTATTATTTACTTAGAGAGTAAGAAAGAATATAGAGAATACGTTAAATAGGTCTTAAAGAGACTATAAGAAGAACAGATACTAGTAGTAATTAAGAAATGCGAGTTCTTTATAAAAAAGACCGATTTTATAGGATTTATTATTAAACTAGGAAGAATTAGCATGGACCTAAAGAAAGTTAAAGCTATAGTAAGTTGGTAAGAACTAGAGAACGTTATATAGTTAAGATTATTCCTAGGGTTTTGCAACTACTATAGGAGGTTTATAGCATAATGGTTAAAGAGTATTAAGCTATTTATAAGGCTAATAAAGAAGGAGGAACTGTGGGTATAGGGAAATAAGTAAAAGAAACTATTTAAGGAACTTAAGGAGTTGTTTACCTGGGAACTAATCCTTAAGATCTACTAACTAAAGTTAGAAACAGTTGTTAAGATAGATATATTAGACTTCGCACTAGGAGCATATTTACTATAAAAGTATTAGGACGTATAGCATCTAGTGGCGTATTATAATTAAAAGATAACACTACCAAAACTAAACTATAATATCTATAATAAGAAGTTGTTAGGTATAGTTATAGCGTTAAGGGAATAGAGAGCATTCTTATAAGGCACAGAGAAACTATTTATAGTTAAAACGGACTATAAGAACCTTATAGGGTTCCTAATAATAAAGAAACTTAACTAAAGACAGATTAGATAGGCGGAAATGCTTATAAAATACCATTTTAAAATTTAGTATATTAAGGGTACAGATAATACACAAGCAGATACTCTAAGTAGGAAAGCTAAACTATAAAGTAACAAAAAGCCGTTAAGGGCTTTGTTGCAAAATGATTAAAATAGATTAATTAGGTATAATTATCCCAAGATAGCAGCAATAAGAGAAAGCCAGATCTATAAATTACTAGAGAGTGATTAGACATAGAAGATCTAAGAGGTATAGGTAGAGGATCTGGATACGGAATAGTACAAGAATAGAGAAGCAACCTATATTCCAAGGTCTATTATAAAAGAGTTTGTTAAGTTATTCTATAAGGGACTAACTTAAGGATATAATAGAGCTATAGGCTTAGTATTAAGACTTTAAGAGGAGTATATTATTTAAAAAATCTAGGGACTAGCAAGACAAGTTATAAAAGAGTGTCTAAATTACTAAAGAAATAAACTAATAAGGTATAAGCCGTATAGAGGGCTATAACCTATTAAAACACTAGAAAGACTATAGAAAGTTATATTATAGGACTTTATTATTAAGTTACCAAGGTTAAAAGATCCTATTATAGGACAAGATTACAATGCGATTTTAGTAATAATGGACAAGCTTATAAAGTAGGAATACTTTATAGCATATATAAAAGAAATGTTAGTAGAAGATGTTGCTAGAATCTATATTAAGGAAGTGTTTATAAAATATAGAGTATTAAGCAAGATTATATTAGACTGAGATCTGAGATTCGTAGTAGTATTTTAGGAGGTATTCTTGGCGGAATAGGGAGTTTGCGCAGTAACCTTAATAGTATATTATCCGCAAACAGACGGATAAATAGAAAGATTAAACTAGATACTAGAACAGTATTTAAGGCACTATATTAATTATGCACAAAACAATTAGGTATTATTATTACTAGTTATATAGTTTGCGTATAATGTAACACCACAAGAAGGAATAGGGATATTACTATTTAAGGCAAATTATAGATACAAGCTAAGATTATTGTTATCACCACGTTAAGTAAAGAAGATAAGTAGCACAGCTAAAGAAAGAATAGAGACTTTAATAAATCTTTATACAGACCTTAAAGAAATAGCTAAACTAGTATAAGAGCGAATAAAAAGGTATTATAATGCTAAAAGATCTAAGGGACCAGATCTTAAGGAGGGAGATAAAGTATAGCTACTATATAAAAATTTTAAGAGTTAATAACTAAGTAAGAAGTTAGACTATGTTAGACTAGGACCTTTTAAAATTATATAAAGGATTTTATTAGTTATGTTTAAGTTAAACCTACTAGCCAAAATGAAAATTTACCCTATACAGCATATCGCAATACTAGAGCCAGTATACGGAAATATTAAACTACTAGTCTATAAAGCAGATATGTATAGAGGGCAAGAAGAGGACAAATGGCAAGTTTTAAAGTTTATTAGTTACGAGGACGTAGATAACAAAATATAGTATAAAGTAAAGTAGATAGGCTATAGTAAGACTACCTAGGAACTACTAAGCAACCTAGAGAACGCTATAGGAAAGGTATAGGAGTATTAGAAGAAAGCAAATTAGGGAGTATTAAAAAAGGATTGCTAAAGGACGAGTTACCTAAGGGGGACCTAAGAGGAGCAATTATTATATTACTTGGAGTTGTTTCCTTTTCTAAAAACTCTACTTGTTTATTACCAAGCTTAGATAGACCCTATTAAACAAGTTTCCACTTCTTAGAATAAACCTTCTTATAACCCTTCTTAAGGCAGAGTAATCAAGTAGAAGCAGCCAGACAAGAGTTAAGCGCTCGCTGTTAGGTGTTGACGGCCTCTCGTTCTGCAATATAAGAACAACAGAGCTCTACTAGAGCGACCAAAAGTTCATTATTAAGCTTTTTAGCGGTAGATTAAACATAAGACCCTATAATAAGTTACTTAGGGAACTCAAAAACTACTAAAAGTTATAGGACGCGTATGCTTAGCATTAGAGACAAAGCGAACGTTATAGGACGATTAAATATTTGCTTTAGTGCACTCTAAATAAGAGGACGGTTGTTAAGTAGTAGGACTTGCCAGCATAATATAGACTAACCCCTCTTTCGCACAATGAGAATATAGAGACGGCATTATCTTACCTAGAGACAGTATTATAGCAATGGTATAAGACCAATAAGCTATAGAAGAAGAAGAAGAAGCTTTAGGTATAATAAGTAAAGATATTAACTAGATTAATTAAACAGACATTATACCTCTAGTAAACAACTTAGAGATATTAGGAATCTTTAAGGACAAAGATAAAGAGAAGGGAGATGGTGTTACGGACAGCTTAAGTATAATATTATAACTACTTAAAGAGGAGTTGGAGGAAGCTAGTTGGTTAATATAGGCATAGTCTAGGATGGATCTGGTGGAACTATATAACAAGGAATAGTAGCTAAGGTTATATAATATGATCTATATAATCTGTATAATCTATATAATCTATAATGTAGCAGATAGAGTATACATACCTTATAAAGCAAAGGGATTTCTTAGGCATATAGTTGTGTATTTAAAGGACCACAGTCCCTACCCAGATAGTTCTCTCTTTGTAGTAAATCTTAGAATATAATTAGAGTTAATCTATTAGGCAACCACTCCACCAGTTATTATTACGTTGTTAACCTGTTTATATCTATATACCTGGCCTAATAACAGGACCCACCATAGTTCTTGCTATAAGGTTCCGTTATATATTAAGCTGCTCCTTTTCTTTAACACCTTACTTTCTATCATCACCCTTTGTCTAAATTTGGACGTATCTTTAATATATTATTAAGATTTTCTTTTTTTCTATTATTAATTTAATATACCTCTTTATTCTCCTACTAACTACTCTTCTAATCCAATTCTATAGCGTATTCTAGCCCTGCTGCTGTATATAGAACCCCAACCTCCGCTAACCCGCAACTGGTGCTAGTCCTACCTAAATAACTTTATATACACGTCCTTAAAAAACCAGAAGTCTAATAAGAAGATTCTAGATGCTTGTAATAAGACCTACTATATAAGGTCTAATACCTTTAGTCATTATAATCAATACATACGTACTAAGAGCGGCAGTTATATTAAGGTAAGCTTTCCTATCCTTAATAAATTTCTATTGCTAACTTTAGGCTTTAATATAGCCTAGGCCTAAGTGGCAACAATCCTTTAATATCCTTAACTACTATATCGCCCGGGCTCTCTCTTATTCTAGCACTAACGCTAAACATCTAGGTCGAATTTAAGACTATGCCATAGCCATCTATACCGCCTATAATTCCCAGTAAGCCAGCTAGCAACGCCTAATAAGGGAGCAAGGTTAGTATACTAAGGATAGGGTAAAGGATAGGGGTGATAAGAAAAAGGTCGCCGTTTACTATAAGAAGAAGTTTATATATACATGTTAAGTTTTGAAAGAGCATAATATAATACAGTATTAGGTAGGTTACCCTTTAGGTACTTAGCGGATAGGTAATTAATAATTACTATAGCAAGGTCTTAGTGGTTCTGGTCTTTACTAGCTAGCCAATATCTCTGTTTATTTTAGGCTTAAGCATATCTTTATTAACTACAAGCTTACGCCTTAAGAACTTTGTTGGTACTGGTTTGGGCCTAATATTAGTATTAAGCGTTTAAGGATCTCTACTCTATCTACACCTTATCAGCCTGCCCCCGTTTTTATACCTACCTATACTCCTACTAAGGGATCTAGATCTAGATCTTATTCCCATTAGCCATTACTTAGTAGGCCAATAGATACTAATCCTGCACCTAGGGATAAGGCATAGTAGCTTTTTATTTAGGTATTTAGGATTAATTCTTATATATAGTAGTAATTAGGAAGGCCTTGTAAATTATTTAAGAAGGTATAGGAACACTGTTCCTAATATAAACTAATAAATAGGAATGCAATTCTAGCAAAATACCCTATTAATTCTATGCTATGTACGTAAAAAGGCTAAGGACCTGTCCTGCCTTAGGCCGTAGCCCTAATTAATCCTTATGGTTTCTAGAGCTTGTCCGTTCCATATCCAATTTAACCTATTTACTCTTTAGGGCCTCTTTTAGCCTACCACAAGCTTTCTTTATAAGTTGCAATAACACTATAGTATTAGAGCGCTTTCTATAATTTGCAGATTATAGACCTTAGTCCCAATATTCTTTTAGAATATCTTTATAATAATTAAGGTAATCCTCTGGTTCCCATATAGAGTCCTTAGCGGGCTAGCCTAGCTATTTAACTTTATATTAAAGCTTATTCTTAACAGACTTATAGCGTAGTATAGCTTTAACCTTATACCGCTCGCCCACTACTTTAGGGTGTTTAATTGGGCCTAGACGGAAGTTCTTTTCTAGTAGTAGTCTATGCTATAGCTCTAGTAGATTTATATAAAATACTAGATATATATGGGCCATAGATAGGGGTAGCTAAAGACGGTAGGCTAGCTTGCCAATTTATTCCTTAATTTAGAAGGGGCCTAGGTATCTTATATTAAGCTTCTTTAATAGTTAATAGGTCTTAATATTTGTTAAATATAATAAAACCTTATTACCTACGCTAAAATGCTTATTCTAGTGTTTGTGGTTATACTAAAGTCTTTACTACTCTTGCGTATCTTATAGGCTCTGCTTTATATGCTTCTATTACTCCTTCTATTCCTTAAGGTATCCTTATACTCTTTAGTAGATGTCTTTAGACTTCCCAATAGGATCCTATAATTAATTATGCGGCCTTAGCTAGTAATTATTAGGTATACTATTAAATCCTAATAGTTAGATGCTATAGACAATCTAGATTAGTGTAAACTAATATAATATATATTATTTTAAGTTATAAGCGTACTCTATATACGGAAGTAGCTTGCACTAATTGTCTTACTAGTAGTTTAAATATATTTATAGATATAACTCTAGTTCCTAGTTCTAGTGTTCTGTTTACCCATCTATCTGCGGATAGAAAGCTGTACTATAATAGTAGTCTATCTTTAAATAAAAGCATAGATCTAACTAGTACTGGCTTATAAAGACGCTGCCCCTATTAGTAATAATAAAGTGTAGTTAATTTACTTTAAGAAAGCATTTCTCCTTAATTAGGTTTATAAGCGCTTATATATTAATCGTCTTATTAACAGAAAGGTATTGGACGTACTTTAAAACCCTATTAATAAGTACTAGGACCGAATCGTATATTTATCCTTACCCATCTTTTAAGGGCAGGAGATCCGTAATAAAGTCTATAGCGTAATATTGCTATAGCTTACTAGTAGGGGGAACTAATTTAAGTAAACCCTATAGCTTATGCCTTTGGATTTTGTATACTTAACACTTCTTATAGTAGCTAATATACTCCTTTGCTTCCTGCTTAAGCTTTAGCTAGTAGTATTTATATTAAAGTAATTCCACTATTTTAACTTAACTATAGTGGCCGCCTAGAGGATTATTGTAATTCCTTATAAGAATCTTCTATTATAGATTTGCTTCTTATAGCACCTAAACCTTACTGTTTCTACGCAGTAGGCCTATTGGGTCCAGTTCCCAATTTTAGCGCCTTTTAGCTTCCTTTCCATTACGTTTCCGGTCTACTTCTATATTAAAGATAGTATAGAAGGCGTCCCTCCGTTACACTTTATAGATAAGATCTATTAACCTTTTAAATAGTTTTTAGGTAAAAGCTATTTTACCTTATACTACTCTAAGTATAAGACTAGATGGTACCATAGATCTTATAACTTCTTAGTGCATATATGTTAGGAAGGCCGCTATAAGATTAAAGTCCTTTAGTTATTATAGGGCTCTAGGTTCCAATTGCTCTATAGCTTCACTTTTAGTTTAAGGGGATAGCTTAGTAATTAAGGGTAGTATATTACTAGGTTCTAAACTTGTGTTAGGGACGTCCTATCTAGGTATTTTCGGACCCTTATTAGTAACAGACTGGGTACTAGTTAGAATGTTAGTAGAGACTAATAGGGTTTACACCACCTAAGACTTAGTGTATAGAGCTATAGGTACTTAAGCATCCTATACCTAGAGCTTATTCTGTAATATAGGAAGTAAAATATCTATTATCTATTTTCCTTCTCCTATTTTAAAGCCTTTGGCATAGTCTAGCCGTTATAACGGTCCATTAGCAGGGTTATTTTCCCCTAGCTTATATTTAATCTCAAAGTTAAATTATGTAAGCTCCTCTACCTATTTAGCTTATTAAGGTATAAGCTCCTTTGTAGTTATAAAGTAGCGTAGATTATAATAATCTAAAAGTATATAAGTGGTATAGCTTGCGTGCTTAAGGTAGTGTTACCACTATTTAAAGCAGTTAACTATGGCAAGCAGTTCCTTATTGTAGGTATAATACCTAACTTTAGGTCCCTGGAATTTTTTGCTATAGAATACTACTGGTCTTTAGTGGAACTAGGTAGCATTTAGATGCCTATTAGGTTATAGTAGGATACCAGCAAGGGCAAAATTTAATGCATTAGTAACTATTATTAGTGGCTAATCTAGGTTAAAATGCCGCAATAGTGGAGCTTCTATAAACTTTGCGCGTGGTTCCTAAAAGGCTTTCTAGACCTTTCTAGGCTATGTCTATAGTTTATACCATTTAGTTAGTCCCTTCTTAGTTTTTTTCCTTCCCACCTTTAAGCTTTTTACTCCTTGGGCTAGGTCTTAGGAAGCTTTAGCAATATAGTTAAATAGGTATTAGGTAACGTCTAAGTAGTTATAGATAAAGCGCCTATAGAAATTGGCAAAGCCTAGGAACACTTAAACATCCTAGTAGCTCTCTAGCTCTAGCCACTCTTAGATTATCTACACTTGTACTAGGTCTATAACTACACCTATAGGCGTTATAATATAACCTAGGAACTCAACCTGCTTGGTATTAAAGATATACTTTAACGCCTTAGCGTAGAGGCCCCAATTATCTAAGCGTTCCAGCACTTTGCGAATATATTACTTGTGCTAATCTTTATCTTCTAAGTAGATTAGAATGTTATTTAGGTAGATAATATATATATAGTTAACTAGTCCCCCTAAGGCTCTATAAATATACAATTAAAATATTGTAGGCGCATTAGCCAGCCTAAAAGGCATTACTATATACTTAAAGTGGCCGTATTAGGTTTTAAAAGCGGTCTTCTACTTATCCCCTTCTTTAATACAGAGCCTATAATAGGCGTCTTATAGGTCCAGCTTTATAAAGATCTTTGCCCTAAATAGTTAATCCAGCATTTTACTAACCAGTAGTAGTAGGTAACGGTTCTTAATTATAATCTTATTAAGACCGCAATAGTCTATATATAGCCTTATAGTCCTATCTAGTTTTGGGATAAAGAGGATTGGCGCGCCTACCAGTAACTTACTAGGCTATATCCATTCCTTTTCTAGTAAGCCATTAAGGTACTCCTATAGGATTTTAAGCTCTTTGCAAGAGAGGTTATAAATAGAAAGGTTTAGCGGTTATTTACCTTCTTCTAAATTAATTGCATAATTATATTCTAAGTTCCGCTAAAGGACTTTTGCTTACCTGCCCGAAAATACCCTTAGTAAGTCCCTTAGGCCTACTAGGATATTTAATAAATTAGGGTTGCGTTTGTCCTCTGTATTATTATTAGGTAGGTCCTAAAGGTCCCTTAGGACACTTATAGGCAGCATCACGCGCTATAGTAGCTATTTATATATAGTTGCCACTATACGTTAAATAGTTTCATACGGTAGCTAGTAGAGGGTAGGGAACTCTTTAACACAGCATTTAAGGTATTATAGTATACTCTCTGCGTATTACTTAAGCCAGAGTAACCTATAGCGGTAGAAGTATCTTATGGGATCTTTAAGATTGCCGCCTCCCTATAGTGTCTCCGCGACCTATCTGGCAGTTCCCTATAGGATATCTATTATAGAAGGGTTATCGCCTATACTAGGCTTTATACCTATCTTGCTATAGAATAGGGTTAGATCTGATACTCCTTTAGGTATAGGGCGTATACTATTTCTCCTAGAGCTATATCTTCTAGGATATCTTTTAAGCTTATTAGTGAAATACGCCCTTCTAATTCTTTATTATTCCACTATTTAAAGGCTCCTGTCTTAAAGCATATCTTAGGATCTACTTCTATAAGCTAAGGATATCTAAAAATAAGGTTGTAGCCTACAAAGTCAGCCACCTAAAAGGGTTATGGGCCGACTACCTTAGTGCGGTTATGTATATCGGCCACTAACACTATAAGCTTATAGGCACTGTGTAGTTTGATTTAATACTTATCTAGGAACCCTATAATAGGTTTCTGCTACTTTAGTAATAGGATAAGCTTATACTCTTTTACCAAATTATATTATATAAGATTGATTTCGGCGCTGCTATTATATAGTGCTTGGAACTAATATATCTTACCTATAGGGAGTACCATTTCTAGCTTAATAGTAATATGGAGAGTCTCTTCTTCTATATCTTACCCTAGTTGCAGCTAGGGAAGGTCCGCGACTAGGGCTTTTCTTTTTTTAGATTATTAGTGCGGTTATTGCCCTGCTTATTTTTCTAATTAGGTTTACCTCTAGAGAAGTTTTCTCTTAACTTTTTAGAGTGTTCCCATAAGGGTGCTAGATAGGTATTAGGTTGGCCCTAGGAGTCTTTCCTATTACTTAAGGTCCCTAACTTTAACCCTTTTAGATTTCTCTTTAAGAACGGCTTCTTTAAAGTTTAGGTCTGCCCTATATTACTACTAGAGTACCCGCGTTTTTAGTTACCCCCTAGCTTTTTACTAAAAGAGGTCTGGTTCCTTACTATATCCTTAGCGTTTAGAACTGCTTGTTTAAAATCTGTATATATAGCAATCCGCGATAGGGCTCCTATGCGCTTTATTTTGTTATAAATTGCTAGCTTAATTCTAGCCTAGATAAATCCAATTTTCTCCTTTTTACGGATGCTATCGTTTTTATTTTTAAAGGGCTCTAGATCTATTAGTTAAGTATAAGTTTCTATAAAGTTTATAAACTAGTAGAAATTATAGCAGTTGAGCTATATCCCATTCTAGAATAGTTATGTATAATTATATTATATAATATATAGATCTTAAGTCCACTTCTTTAGAAAGGTTTGCAGCTATAACTATATAGTAATTTGCTCTTTATTAAGCTGATTTAGTATAATCTAGTTTAGGGATTAATCTTTAATCTTGCTAATAATCTAATAGGTACGCTCTTTGGTATTATCTTATATTATTAGCATCTTAAAAAAGTTATCTATTTTATAAACCTAATTATCTAACTATTGGGCGTTGGGTCTCTGGCGGAGTTCTAAACTACTAAAGGCCTTAGCTAGTTGGTCTATATCCTTTTTCTATTTACTATATAGATACCTCTCTAAGTCTTCTATACCTCCTTAGGTAGGTACTAGATATCCCCTAAAAGGCCCTTAGCCTTAGCTAGGTTATAAAAGATTTTATCTAGCTTAGATTAAGCTTTACTAGATCTAGACCTACCCCTAGAGGTTTTTAATATATTTATTAGTGGCTCCTTCCTATATGGCTTCTAAGAGCCTTGCAGTAGCTTCCTAATATCCTCCTTAAAGAAAATTGGCGTAGGGCTTTTAACTTTCTAACCTTAGGCCTAGGGAAGCTCCGGCTATAGAGGTAGTATTGGTACTAGTAGCTAATATAGGTTTCCCTATAAGGCTTAAGTCTTAAGTTAATAGTTAAGTTAAATTGCCTAAAGGGGTAGGCCTGCTTAGCTTATAAGCAGTCTATATACCACTACTATACTAATTATGGGCCGGTGGTCTTCTAGGAGGATTCCAGTTAGGTCCCTAATTAGGCGCATTAGTATATTGCTTTGGCATTTCTAGTTTAGGGGAAGATTTTAGGGTTATATCTGGCGCTTAATCTTCTAATTAGCCTAAATAGGGCTGAAGGGGTTCCAGTTACTTTCTAGCAGTATTATAACCATTATAGAGGGTGTTTGCGTTTCCTTTAGCGTTGCTGGTAACCATAGGTGTATAAGAGTTTTTAAGCTCTTAGTGTATCTGAGTATTAGGGCTTATTCGGCCGTCTTACCTAGGGGTTTATATTATCGCAATCTCTTACTATTAGAGGGACCTTCCTGCCTTAGCGCGACGGCTGTCTATAAGGTATTTATAGAGTTTCCATTTAGGTTATTATAAGATTTTAAGGGAGAATAGTGGATATAAATAAAAGATATAAACAAATAATCTAGTCCTTAAAGCCAGCTGCCCTTCTAGATAGAGTAGGAAGGATTTAAATATAAGGGGACTTTATAGATAGGGGGCTATAAGGACACGATTGTGGAATAGGATAGATTAATGAGAGAGACGAATCCTTGAGGAGGTAAGGCCTCTAGGATTGTGGAGACTATATACTACGGGCACGTGCCTCCGGCACGTGACCGGCGACCATCCGAGGGGCGTCCGGAGGTTGTCCTGAAGGTAACCCGAGTTATAAAGGTTTGCAGGTTTTGCAAATAAATTTTGTCCGTGTTTGAACCAAATCAAGCGTATAGACAAATTTTGTTTGCGAAACCTGCAAACCTAACCTAATTACCTACGTTAGGTAAAGCGAAATCGCCAATTACGCAGGCTGCGCGCAGGCTGCGTGTCAAAAAAACCCCGACATAGGCTAGTTCGTCAAGTACGTCAAATAACCTGTCAACTACTAGCAGTTGAGGCCATCTATAGGGGACGATGTTTTGCCGATGTAGTAAGATAAGATTATAACAAAAATTATGATAAAACTAGGCTAAAACTAGACTAAACTTAATCGACGAGCTTTAGATAAAATATAACCGACTGCCTATACCTAATACTTTATGTAACAGTTCACCAGCACTACGCTGAGACACAAGATCGTCGCCTGAGAGGCTCCGAGACAGGATCGACCCTACCCTTGTATGTCTCGGATACGGTCAAATATTGAGTCATAGACTACGGAGTT
>Ga0307507_10005656_pt1 | contig 20284 bp, 27 predicted proteins | sample 7_EM_MG_FD_207223 | JGI IMG/M metagenome (GOLD analysis project Ga0307507, IMG submission 207223) | Populus trichocarpa ectomycorrhiza microbial communities from riparian zone in the Pacific Northwest, United States - 7_EM | ecosystem: Host-associated > Plants > Roots > Unclassified | place...
AATGTTTGTTTTTAAAAAAAAAAAAAAAAAAAAAAAAAAGAATTACCCTCCCTCCGACTCTTTTTGTGTTATTCCCACTTTCGCGTCACAGGGTTTTAATAAACCTCTAATACCATCCTACCCTAACTACTTCTTACCTTTATTCTTATTCCAATTCTTCCCTTTTTTTTCTTTTTTCTTTTTTCCCTATTCCCTTTCCTTTCTCTCTTACTTCAAAAGAAAATTAAAGAAACATCTCTCTTACTTCCTACCCATCACGTTTCACTTGCAATCATGGCGGATCGGAATGTCGCCGCTCTTCTCGCTGCCCTGAGTACGTTTTGGAATTAATTCCTTTTCTTTTGTTGTTATCCTCCTAGAGTCCCCCTCCCTCACTCCCTCCCTCCCTCCCGCACCTTGCCTACCCTACTCTGGAGTCTCCTCGTGCTAATCGGAGGTCTCCTTCCGATCTTACAGCAAGCGCACAGCGACCCCCAGGATCTCAAGGAGGACCGCCATTGCCACAAGGTGGCCCTACGGGATACGCTGGAATTCCGGCAGGTCTGACCGGTCAACCGCCCTCTCAATCTGTGGCATCTCCTCCTGTTGGCTACTCTTTACCCCAGCCATCTGCCTCCGGTTCCCTTGACCTTAGCAATATCAAACCTACAACGTCCGGAAAGGTATCTCTAGATGACGCACTCGCGCGAGCAAAAGCTAGAGCTGCAGAGATGGGGATCCAACCTACTACTTACAGGGAACAAGCACGTGAGTTTTTTTTCCTTTTTCTTTTTCCATTTGCCCCTGTGCTCCTCTGCCACTAGCCCCTCCACATAAGGAACAGAGAGGGAGTTACTAACACCACTTTATATTTAGCCGCACGCTACGAAGACCCACGATCAAGATACGGTGCTCGTCGTTCCCGGTCCCGTACCCGCTCTCCACCCTCCCGTCGCGGTGGTGAACCCTTCAGAGATGCTTACAACCCTTTCCGCGACGAGCGTCGTGCGCGCGCTAGCGCCGAGTACGGTATGCGCGAGCGAGAACGTTCTTACAGCCCACCGCGACGGGGCGGTCCGCCTGGGGCTAGCACGGGAAATCCTTACTCCCCACCCCCGGCACGAGCAGAGAGGTATGGTGGCGGTCATAGAGCGCGCTCGCCTCCTCCGGATGCCGAACAGATGAATATTGAATCATCACTTGTTGGACTAATTATTGGCCGGGGTGGGGAGACTCTAAGACGCGTGGAGCAGGAGACCGGAGCTCGAGTTCAATTCCTTACAAATGGTCAGGACCGGGATAGCGGTGGTGAGCGGGTCTGCAATATCCAGGGTACACGCCCGCAAATTGGGGCCGCAAGAAGAGCCATAGAGCAGATTATCGCGGAGAATGGTCCATCCGGAGGTGGCATGGGAGGTCCTTCCGGAGGCACCAGTGGTCGGGGGAAATTCAGTGGAAGCGGAGGTCAGCCCAACTTGCGAGACGGAGGTTTGTCTGCGGTTCCTCTTGGCGACAGTGGTAGCAAGAAATATCTTTCTCTCCTTTTGCCGTTTTTGTCTTTTTTTTCTTCTTTTTTTTCTCCTGCCGTTCTTTTTTCTTGATCTTGATAAAACCATCCTGCTCGCCAAGAGGATCTTTTTTGATAATCGCGGAATTAGCTCTGTTTTGTCTTTTTTGAAAGAAAAGAAGAAAGAAAAAACTTTTTCTGTTTGAGCTCATGTACTGACTAAATTCCCCTCGGGGAGTCAGAAGATAGCATACAGATACTTGTGCCCGATAGAACTGTTGGCTTGATAATTGGTCGTGGCGGCGAAACGATCCGCGACATTCAAGACAAGTCCGGCTGTCACGTTAACATTGTTGGCGAGGCGAAGAGTCAGAATGGTCAACGTCCTGTTAATCTAATTGGGTCACCCCAAGCGGCTGAAGATGCGAAACGGCTGATAATGGAAATTGTTGAAAGCGATAATGCAGGGACTGGACCACTATCGGGAATGTCAAGGCCTGAGCGGGGGGGGCCACCTGGTGGTGGGGGTGGAGGTGGAGGCGGTGGGTATTATGGTGGGCAGGGTGATTTTTGTGGTGGTGGGGGTGGTGGGCGTGGTGGGGGTGGCGGATCGGAAGGGAGATTAACCGAAACCATCAGGGTCCCTATAGACGCTGTTGGCATGATTATTGGGAAAGGTCCTTCTCTTTTACCTATCATATATACAAGATACTAACGATGAGAGGAAAAAAAAACTAGGCGGAGAAACAATCAAAGAGATGCAATCCTCAACTGGCTGCCGTATCAACGTCTCCAGTCAGTTCCAACAAGGTGACCCTGAACGTGAGATCGCCCTAGCAGGAACCCGGGAAGCAATCGCCCGCGCACGCACCGCCATTGAGGAAAAAGTAGAAGCATCTGTACTTCCCCTCCTCCTCCTTCCCCTCCCCTCCCTGCACACACTAACAATCACACAGACACGCAGCGCTCCCCCAGCTCGCCCCGCACACTTCACTCCTTCCGACCAACAACAGCAAACTCAACAATCCGCCTGGCCGGCCTACGCCCTCCCACAGCCTTCCTCAAACTCCCCTCCCGCCCCATCAACATTAAACACCGCTGCCGCCGCCACTGCCGCCGCCGGCGTAGGAGGAGCACCACCTGGCATCCCCGGCGCAGCCCAGGATGATCCGTACGCTCCATACGGCGGATACCAGGCCTACTGTGCGATGTATTACGCCGTGATTATGCAGCAACAACAACAGCAGCAGGGTGGTGCTGCCCCAGGCACTTAGCCACGGCAATACCAACAAGACAAGAACCAAAAAAAAGGAAATTTTTAGTGCTAGACTGTGTGATTTCCGGGTGATTTGTTTTTTTTTTTTCCTGTGATGGTGATTGATTTGTGTGAACTTTCATTCTTCTCCTTTAACCTTTTCTTTTCTCATGTTTTTCCTTTTCTCATGTTTTCCGAGACCTAAGGTGGAGGGGGGGGGGGAAATCGCGCGCGCGAGTGAGCTGACGTGACGTGACGTGCCGCTTCGTGAGTGAATTGTGACTACTTGACTACTACTACGGTATTTATGATACGGTGCACTAGCAGTGATGTCCGTCGTGAGTCCCTGTGGATTTCCATACCGCTGGGGAGGGAGGGAGAAGAAGAAGAAAAAAAAGCGTTTTCGTACACATGGGGCCGGCGGGCGGGTAGTTTTTCTATATTGATAGTTTTTTTTGCCCTGTCCTACCTATTCCATTCATTTATTTGACTGGAGGCGGTGGAGGGTTAAGTTACGAGGGGGTGGTGGTCTTTTGCTTTTTGTTTTCGCCTTCGATTTCACTTTTCGCCTTTACCACGCCTTTTTTTCAAAGTTTTTTCTTTCTTTCCTTCATACTTTGTTCCATCACTCCACTCCACTTTGGTCTTCCATCTACCTACCTACCTACCGTACTTACCTCACCTCTACTTCCGCCCTCCCCACCCATCTCCATCATACTCGCATTCACTCGAATGGAGGGAAAGGCTTTAAAAAAATTTCAAGGTTTGGACGGACGGACGGATGGGTAGACGAGTTACGAGGGGGGGAGAGCAAGAGGGGAAGGGGAAGGAGGAAGGAAGTATAACAGGAGGGGAGAGAGACTGCAGCATAATTTCAACTGATCGAGTGAATGTTCGTGACGTGAATGTGCTTTCTTTTAAAATGACTATGATAATATTGAGAATTGTCCTTGTATACTGACTAACTGTAAACTATGTACTACCTATAATACCTACCCACTCCTCCTCGCCTCGCCTATCCCGTCGTAAACTTGGTTAGTTAAAAAACTGTAGAAAAAATGTCGTGATCCGTTTGTTTTTATTAATTCGTTTATATGTTTCTTCCCGGCGTAAATAAGTTAGTTACCGTCCGACTAGGAGCACTGCTATAGGGCTCTCTCGCCCGTCCCGGACAGAGGTTAGGACGGACAGACTGGGCACTTGGGATACTGCTTTAAAACTAGTTAGCCAACTTGTCCATGGCAAAAAATGTTTGCGGATAAAAAAAAAAGATAAAGCGCTCAAATCAGACTTCCAAGAAAGGTCTTGCAGCGGTCATTTCATGCACACTGTAGAATGGGTTCTGGCGTGTGCTACCGAGGAAACTGCGAATGTAGGAATGTTTTTCATCATGAAGAGAGGGGTAAACAAGGAAACAATGGAAGAGGGGGAGGAAGCAAACCATTTAGAGAAAAATAGAGGTTTCGTCAAGTGTACCGCGGGGTGTCAAATTAACGCGAACACTTGTACCTCGCAACCAAGTACCGCACCTGAAAATCGGTGAGAGTATTCCCCTCGATAGCCACCAGACCCAAATGATATGGCCAATTGCCCATCCTGATGGTAGCACCTTTTCACTCTGGGAGCAAAGCTAAGCGTATTTGATTTTTGCTGTCAAGGTCGCCCGAATTATTGTTGCTGGTATTAAGTTGGGGGCTTGGTTGCGGGTTCGCGTTAATTTGGCGCCCCGCGGTACCAGATAATTGTGGTGACAATTTGCAGAATAACCTGTAAGCAGAAGGATAAACGTTAGTGGGGTTCATCTAAAGAGATAATTTTCGACAATTGAGGAACAATTCTCTTCGAGATCAGACAGAATAGTACTGGCAAGTAGCAAGCCTTTTCTCTCTCCCCGAAGGAATTGAGAAAGACTCGAACTGCATCTGGCTTCAATCATGGTCGATTATGATTTGGAAAGAAGTTGCAGAAGTGATCATCATTTCGAAGGGATGGGAGGGGATTATTGAGATGGATTAAAAGGAAAAGAATTCTCACCCACCAGCAGGAATTATCCGAGCAGTCGTCATGGGGCTATGTGTTGTGTGCTTTGCTGTGAGATGAATGAAGTGTTTGGAGAAAGGAAGGTTGCTGGGGGGGAATGAATTTATACTGTTGTTCTCTTGGAGGAAGAAAAAAAAATTCGCCGACAGAAACCCTATCGAGGGGGGCAAAAACTTGGCGCCTACCGCATTTGGTGAATTAAGGGCAAACGCCTAGGAGCAAGAAAAAGGGGGCAAATTAGGTGACATTTCATAAAAAAAGCACCCCCTCAGAGAAAAAAGGTTAGAGGATGGGAGAAAGGGAAGGGAGGAGTGAGGAAAAACAGCGAAAACGAGAGACCACCCCCCCCCATTCGAAGGCGAAAAAAGAGAGAAAGGAAGAAGAGAAAAAAAAAGAACTTTAACCTGTCCGCCCTTTATCTAGCTGTTCGGTGTCCATCTTGTTTGCCTGTTCATTGCGCGCGTCGCTGTGATCACGTTCAATCCATCATCATTCATCACCTAGACCTTTCATCACTAACCGCTTTTTCTCGTACGAAGGCAGGAGACAGAGAAAAAAAAAAGAAGAGAAAATAGCCCCGAGATTTGTCGGGGGTTTATTCCGATTTCTCTCTCTCTAGGGCCCTTTTTTATATTATATATTGCTCATTGGAATTTCCTCTTTCCTGAGCCTGATTCATTTTCATCGGCGAAACCTCTATCTATACGGTGCTGTTATAAAGCTCTGTTCAAGTACCATATCAGATTTCACACCCTAACTTGTCCCCCACAGCTCTTGGGAGTTGTCTATTCTGCAATATAAGAAGGAAGAGTTAAAGAACAGGCAAAAAAGGGACAAGGAAAGACGCAAGGTTGCTGGTACGAAGAACGAAGGAGAGGGAAGGAAAAGAAGAAAACGAAGCGAATCCAGCAAGGCGGTCATGAGATCTTAGAGTCTCCTACTTTTATAGCCATCTATCTCCTATCTTCCATCCACATTTTCTTTCATTTTTTTCATTTTTTTTTTCACTTGGATACAGACTCATACAGTGCTTCACACGGTATTCTTGCTGTATCAGCGGCGGGCTTTACACCTACCGTACCCCAACCTCCCACCCACTCTTTGCCTACTCCCATCTTGCTGTTGCCCATCACTTTCTCTCCCACATTACCCCCAGTCCTGCCCTGGACTCTACACGCCTCCAGCTCGCGAGCTGCTTCCCCTCCTTCTCGGTCCTCTGACCGTGTGCGTATTGCTGCCTGCCGGTATCGGTTTTCCTCTGTCCTGCGTCCGGAAACGCCTAACCTCCGTAGATTGCTTCGGAGTCGTTACTCGGCGCATCGCGCGCGACTGAGCCAACCTTTTCCCTTCCGGCGAGCCTCAACAACCCTAAACCCCTCTTCTGCTCTGCAGAGCATAACACGATCGTCTCGCATAGCAACTCCTTCCGTATTAACCGGCTCAACTGCCCAACCCTTCAAAGGGAAAAAGCCCATTCTTCCGGTATCGCCACAAAGATACCCACAATTATACTACTCAATCCCCAACCTCCTCCCCCTCATCATCTCTCCTGATAGTTCGCGACTACCCCAGCAGCTCTCGCTTCTCTCACCTTCCCCCCTCTTAGCACTGAGCTCGTCGCTCCGGACGGGTTCAGGATCAAACTGGGATTTCTTAAACATCGTCTGCTCCCTCGCACCGCTCGCCTGCCCGGTCATTGAATACTGCGGCGCGACTTTCTCCCTTTCGACCCGGCCGCCTTGCGATAGCTTCGCATAACATTTTCCCTCGATCCCACGGTTTCCTGCACCTAGCGGACAGGATCCCATCGCATCATGATGGCCACCACCACCGCTTATTCACATCCTAACCAATTGCAGCAACACCCAGGTGTCCAGCAAGCTCCTCAACAGCATATTCAAGGGCACCCAGGACAGCCTACTCACGCCGCGATGCAGCACCTACATCCTCAACAGGCCCAAGCCCAAGCTGCCGCTTACCAGCAGCAGCAGCTCATGTGTTAGTAGTCCCTCAAAGTCCATGTTTTCCTGCGTCTCCCTCAATTGGCGCGTGCTGACCGTCGCGGTTGTGCCCTGCAATCGCGATATGGCCAATGGGGGGATTGACGACTGATGATGATTCTAACTTGGGTTGTGTAAATAGTGGCAGGGATGCAAGGGATGCAAGGGATGCACCCACAGATGCAGATGCTAGCGCGACGGCAACAACAGCAACAACAAGCGCATCTGATGAATGGAATGGGAGCCCCGGGGGGCATGGTCTTCCAGAATAATGGAGGCCCTCAAATCCGGGCCGGTATGCCAAATGGGATGTATCAAGGCGGACCTGGAGGAATTCCCGGTGCTAATATGGGGGGTTACGGAGCTGGGGGTCCTCACATGAGAGGAAATGTTAATCTTCCGCCACATATGCAACAACAATTACAAGCCCACCAACAGCAACAGCAGCATATGGCGGCTGCGCAGCAAATGGCATTAGCCAGCCAAGCGAACGCAGCGAATGCTCAAACGCCCATGGCGATGCCCCCACAGCCGCCAATGGCCATGCAAGCCCAACATGCACTAGCTCAAGCTCGCCAACCACAGTAATTCCACCTCTTTACTTTCGAGATTCTGCTATCAAGCTAATTCACTACTTTGATTAGGAAAACATTACTTGGACACTCAGTCCTTGGACTGTATCGGTTTTCCGGACACCTTTCGGCATTTGATGCCAGTAGAGACACAAACGATATAAATTTCTGGCGGAAGTTTGTGGCAGAATTCTACTCACCATCTGGAGTAATGCGACAGCTTTTGTGGAACACCAGCACCCGGGAAACCAAGCAGTTTGAAGTAACCACCCAGGTACTAGCGAGGTATTACTTCATTCTATTTGGATCAGGGGTCCAAAATATTCAGATTGTGTTGGAAAATGTCCGGGAAAAGGAGCTTGCCAACCAGTGTCATGCTGTGGAGTGCCCGAAAACAAGCTTCATATATTGGTTTGAAAACGGATTTCACGTTAGTTTCTATTCCACTCCTAGATAACCTCAGTTGCGGTCTCAGCCCTCTAACCATCACCGATAGTTGGTTGCTCGCGGAAGCCTGCGGGCGATATTCAACCCGGGTTCTAAAATGGAGGAACTAGACTTCCGGGTTGAGCAGCACTCGGAGTACGTCCCTCGAAATTTTGGTCAAGACTCACCAGACGTCATGAAGTCCTCTCCGGGTAGCAAATCATTAGGCAAACGTCCATCACAACAAGGACATCCATCAGAAAACATAGTAAACCATTACGGCGTACCAGATGCAGTGCTTCAGTGCTTAGAGGTTTACATCACCCCACTTTCTACTCGGAGCTCTTGGGCTAATTAATGTAATAAAAGATATCGGAAACAATGTCGCAAATGCGAGACTTGTTCAGTTTCTCACAGTCGAACCCGGCTCTTGTTCCGCGTCAAGCTCTGCAAACCTTTGTCAGCCAGCATCAGCAGCAACAGCAACATGCGCAGCAGCACCTGGCGAACCAGCACGCTCAACAACAGCAGCAGCAGGCTCATGCAGCAGTAATGGCGGCAACGGCACAAGGGCTGCAGGCCCCACAGGGTCACCCAGGTGGCCATGCTGGCGGCCCAGGTATGCTTCAACATCCCGGGCAACATCAGGGTATGCCTGGTGGTGTATCAGTCGGGATGAACTCGCCCTCGGCGGATGGGATGAGGATGGGTGTTCCTCCATCACCACATATGGGAGGCGGCGGAGGACCAGGGACAACGCCTAGTCCTGCCCAAAACCATATTCAGGCTCCTGGGTTAGTACAACAACATTCACAACAAGCCCACCCGACGAGCAACCCCAGTTCGCAAACAAGTACTACCGTCGTGAGTGCGAATACATCGCCCAATACTAACAAACGGCGAAGGGCTAGTACTGCGAGCAACGTGAAAAACGAAGGAGATGACGAAAATGGAATCAATGGGGCTCAGAACAACAAAATCAAGCAAAGCCCAAGGGTAGGAGGAAACAAACGAGTGAAGGGGAACAACGCTACATGAACTTTAGTGAGGATTATTCTGCTTTTTCTTTACCTACCGCAGCCTTTGCCCCACCTTATGATCATAGCCTTGTACGAGATTCATGATCTTTGTTTATTTTGTGTATTTTTTTTATTTATGGCTATGCACTATTCCGGCCATTTCTGGTGTTGGCCCGGGTGCCATTATTTATCTATTTTCTCGAGGGGAGGTCATTGAGTCCTAGGTAGAAGGATCATGTTGAATCATCTACTTAGAAATTTGGAGTGCAAAGATTCGCTGTTAGTGTATGGGAAATTTTTCTGAGAAGTATTTGGGCGGAGAGCATGTTTCCTAATTCTCCTTTTATTAACGTAAACTTGTGGCTCTCAGTTTTTATACCTAATAACTATCTCTCCTAGCTACACCTTACTCGGTTTTCTTGAACATTGTCTTTCTTATTTTTTTCTCGGTTCTCCCTTCCTACTCGTCCTTTTCTTCTATAAGGTATCTTCCTGCGATTTCTTGTTTCTATTTGATTTTTCCTCTTAAATTTCAACTCACCTATTTCTTTTATATTTATTTTTTCTCCCTATCTTTTTTCCATCTCTTTTTTACCATTTCCTATGCACTCTCGGGCTCTTGGATCAAGCGGGGCGTTTTCATTTGCCTGTTATGATAAGCGTTTTTTTGTGATGCGCGGTTGCGCTTATCCAAATACTCACAATTACTTTGCGCAAAAAAAAAAACACTATTACTTCTTTTCTCTCCAGGTTCGGATTGACGTGGAAGCGGAGGTGTTTCTTTGTCTACTGGGAAGATTCGAAACCTCCAATCCTGGTGAGGGTGTGGGGCTGAGAAGTGACTTTCTTGTCTGTTCCGCGGAGGTTGGTGGATGGTAGTGATGGGTGATGGTGATGGGTGATGGTGATGGTGATGGTGGTACGGGGATCAATGAGTTAAAAGGATTGGTGTTTAAACTCGTAACGTTTAAATATTTCATAACTTTCTTTTACCAGTTACTCTTATTGTGGGAGTTGAAGGGGTGGCGGAACCCGTATAGTTTTTCCAAGAAGTTATTGTTTTGCTTTTTGATTTCCAATTTCGCTTTATTAATGGTCCAATGTATCATAATATCACGAGGTTCAAGCTTTCAACCCTTTACCGTCCCTATTCCACAGTTAAAATTACAGCCCAAAGTAGTCTACCGCACAGTTGCTACGAGTAGAATCTGTTGATGGTGTTACTTTTACTAGGGTACCGAACTCAGTAAAAGATCGGCGGTTGAGTAGTTATGCACGTCGATAAGGCTTTGCCCCTTCAACCGCTATCGTACTTCCCTTGCCACCTGCATAATAATTACCACCTGCCACCCCGCATCACGTGCCTTACCGGCTGCACACCTTCTCTCTTCGATTCAATCTTCCTACCTTCACTACGCTCTATCCTCATCTCCTTATTTCTCCCTTTCAAGCTCAACAAACCCAACTTCCACGAAAAAAAAAAAAGGGAGGAAAAAAATGACCCATACCCATGACCATCCCGGCGGGCACGCCCATTCTCACGATCATTCCAATGCCCATGGCCATGAGCACGAGATCCTTGATGGCCCAGGTTCTTACTTAGCTCGTGAACTTCCTATCGTCGAGGGTAGGAGCTGGGAAGATCGTGCCTTTACAATTGGTATTGGCGGGTAAGCCTTCAGTAAGATCTCCCAGTCTCACATCAGCAGCTAATCTGAACGGTACTATTAGGCCTGTTGGTTCCGGAAAAACTGCTTTGATGCTGCAGCTTTGTAAGAATCTCAGAGAGAATTATTCAATCGCTGCTGTTACCAACGACATTTTTACCAAGTATCCTCGCCTCTTTTCCCCTTTCATACTCTATCCGGGGTTTAATTTGTTTTCGGTTAGGGAGGATCAAGAATTCCTTGTTAAAAACGAGGCTCTTGAAGCTAAACGTATCCGTGCTATCGAGACTGGAGGTTGCCCTCACGCTGCCGGTATCGCCACTCCTTTTCTAAAGGCTACCGGATTGAGTTATGCTAAGGGTTGAATAGTTCGTGAGGATATCTCGCAGAACCTTCACGCATTGGAGGATCTCCATCGCGAATTCGATACCCAACTTTTGCTGATTGAGAGTGGCGGTGACAATTTGGCGGCAAACTATTCCCGTGAGCTTGCCGATTACATTATTTATGTGGTATGATTGTTTTCTGCTTCACCCTACCTTCCTATATTAGAGAGTTGCAGTTTATACCTTTTGATTGATTAGATTGATGTTTCTGGAGGCGACAAAATCCCCCGCAAGGGTGGGCCAGGCATTACTCAGTCAGATCTCCTAATCGTTAATAAGACCGACCTCGCAGAGCTCATTGGGGCGGATTTGGATGTCATGGATCGCGATTCTCGTAAGATGCGGTTCGTGCCATCTTCATCTCCCTTGGCTCAGAAGAGCTAATTAAAACTTACCTAACTAATAATGATGAATTAGAGAGGGCGGACCTACTATCTTCGCCCAAGTGAAGAATGGTGTCGGTGTAGATGACATCGTTTCTATGATTCTCTCGGCTTGGAGAGCAAGTGGAGCTAGCGGTCCTAGGGTCAAATAGTTTTTGACGCCGGTTCATAGCGGTGAGGGGCTAGCATTTCATACGGGGAGACGCTTGTCTATCATATACCCTGCAAATAGATGAATCATACGGGCGAGCCTAGTTCTAGAGAATAAACTATTTACATGTCTTATTTCTCCCTATTGTGACTCCTTGGATACAAGTATGGCTGTTGGGTTTGAGAATATTCTGTCAGCCTTCCTGACCCTGGAATTGACTAGCCTTTTCAAATCCTCACCGTTTATAAGAGATAACCAGTGCAACACCCCTCCAGAAATATATTTTGGATGGTCTGCTAATGCAAAATTTTCACAGTGTCTATGTGGAGAATAGAATAGACGACTATGCATAGAGTGGTGTACCCGTACACAGTCTAAATTCTTGTGGCATACTTTCCGGTAATCAACCTAGCCAGCTTCAGGCGAACGCATTATATATATCTCATCCCTCCCTAGAATATATTGGATGCTGGCTGGTTACAACCGTCAGTAGAGGGATTTCTTACAAGGTCCTAATCCCAGTGAGCGGATCCTAAGATATAGACTGCCGGATCCCCTTGGAGGCCACGTGACGCAAGTTCTTCTACTACCCTTCTCTTCCACTCCCCCAGTCAAAAGTTCCTCTGTTACACCATCACCGCCGTCACCGCCGTAAAGACTTCGTGCAAGGGCTTCGTCAATTCCCACAGCAATCACATCCCCCTTGCGGACCAGCCTTCTACAAGATTCGAAATATGATTTTGGCTGTAAAACTAGTGAAGGTTGAAGAGCTCTGTCCGTGGAGATTGGTGATGCTATTCGTAATAAAGTGACTTCCTTCGCGGCAGGAGGGAACAGGGGGACCGGGTTTAACAGAGAAGTAGGAGCTGTGGGGAATGGTGAAAGAACCACATCAGAAACAGTTGTAGTTGGAGAGGATGACGCTAAGTTTGCGAGGAGGATGGGGGGAAGGTAGACAATTGGATTCAAATCCATCTTGTAGTCACTATCGATGACAAGTTCTTTGCCTTTCCCGTTTGCCCCTCGACGTTTGGCGAACAGGCCGGAAGTCTCCCAGCCCTCTGGAAGAGAATATATCTTGACTAGGCGCCCAGCCTCCAAATCGGACCCCCCATCACCTCTCATTGAAGAGAGGTCTCTGGAGGACCTAGAACCTGGCCCGAGGGCGCGGATATGGAGCTGCTACTATATCAGCCCTCGGCCCGTCAATGGTAGTAGGCTACGGCCTCCGCTGCCTTGGTAAGTGCCGGGGAAGACGTACCGTATTATCTTGAATGAGAGAGAATCGCGCTAAGAGGTCATATTAAAGCTAAGACATCTCTTTGCATGATTTTATCATATTTCTTCTCTCCAGCCATCTCAGTTTACAGAGGGGAGGACCGTGAGATCCAAATTTTCTCCCTATTTTCTGTCTTTGAAAATGATCGGCAACATAACATACACAATACTGATGTGAGGCGGTGTCTAAACCTTAACATAACCTCTTAGCGCGATTCTCTCTTATTCAAGATAATACGGTATCTGAGGGACAGGCAGAGATATCCGAACCCAGTCCTCAGAGAAACAACCCAACTTTGCTAAATCACAAACTTTGACAAATGCCTCTAGCTTCATCATCGTCTTGTTCCTTAGGTAGCTGAACTTGTGAGAGTCACTAATTTATCCTCCTTTATGACTAATAAAATGCTTAGGGCTATTAAAAGAGTTTTAGGCAGTAAATAGTACATACTGGTTTCCAATCAGACAAATGTCCAATGATTATTTAAGTAAACTTTTGTTTTAGAAAAAGTGGTACTAAATTGACTATATATAAATATCCTTTTTACTAGAAAGGTAAAACAACATTGTCTAACTATATCATACTTAAGAAATTTGCAGCATATAGGAAATTAATTTTTACAAAACTTTGCTGTAAAACTATCTATTAAAAATATAATAAAAACAACTCAGCTATTACTACCAAAACATACCAAATTCAGACCAATTCAGATCTCCTCAGTGCACTAGCCTTGTGTGACCCTGATTTATCCCTTTCCACCCCAAAAGTTGTCTCTCTTCTCTTCTAAGAGTCTTATTAATATTAGTATCATTAAATTTTTACAATAACAATTAAATCAACTTGCTCATTAGCTTTTTTTGTATTCGATAAACTTTCACAACTGCTAACTATCATTTTCTATATTACTTTTACCGATAGCAGACTGCATACATCTACTTTTTAAATGATCTTGCCTGCTGCTATACCTCAGTTGGTCTTTTTTGCTTTCTTGCTATATATTGAGCGGATTTTCTCTCCTTTTTCTGGTGTTCTTCACTGGGAGGATTTGTTTTCTTTCAACCCACAAAGCTTCGGCTAGCTCTCATATCCTTGCTCAAATGATATTATCTTATTTGGTTCAATTTGGTTGAGAATTGGGTGAGTTGTTGCCTTTTTGAGTACAGTTGGTTAGTGCTTGACTTCCCAGTACTGTCTGACTTCCCCATAGGTTACATTACCAAAATGCTATTAACCGTTTCCTACTCAGGCTGTGGTTTTGGCTCCTACTTTACAAAGCTGAAAATATCGTAACAAATATCCTCAGACAGATATAATAACTTGTAGGAAAGATCATTGACTGGGAGTATTAGCCTGAAAAGTGTTGAAGTTCGGATCTCTCTCTTGCGATAAGGGGGTTGAGCTGGGCACAGTTTGGCTGGTGCCCCAGCTGATGCTGAAGTGGCTATTGGAAGTGCTAGAGTCATTGTTCATTCGAGAAGGTATGCAGCTGAGTTTAAAGAAGGGAAATCAGAAGAGAGAAAAGAAGATTCAATAGAGCTCTCAGGTCTGGAGAGACTAAAGAGAGAGAATACTAGTAGCATAAGGTAGTAGAGGGTCAAAGGTTGGTGCCACAATAGGTATTACAGTTATAACCGGTACAGGTTACTGGTTTGGTTTCAGAGTATCATTTGATACTTAGTATGTTTTATGATTGAGTTTGATACTCATGATGTTTTATGTTTGGTTTCGGAATATTGTTTCATATTTAGTATATTTTATTGTGTCAAGATATCTTTGATACTTGATATGTTTTATGTAATGTTTTAAGGCTACCATTTTGAAGTCTTTATGGTTATTGTTTATAAGGCTCCAGTTAGCCTGACAAGTGTATTTAAGACCTGCTATTTTCCGGAATTAGAGAAGGCAGACTTCGACAGAAAGAGTCTTCAATATACTTGGTTGAACAGTTACTTCTTCAGTTCGCTTCGAGAATCCAATAAAGACCAATCATACTTAGCTATTAAGAACTACTTGGTAGTTGCGATATAGTAAGATGTTTGTTACAACAACTTAGTCTAAGCCTCTGGTACTTAGTCTCGTTAGATACCGCACTTTGGTATAGAGAGAGTATAGTTACCCTATTGATTCCCGCCACCACCCAGGAGGCGGTTACAACAGTCACATGCCTTATCTAGGACATGGCAAAACCACTACTAATCTTTTCTTATCAGATCTACATGACCGTCATATTTAAAAGTGAAGGTGCCACCCCTCTCCCTCAATTTACATTTTACCTGTCACCCCTGGACTCAACCAACACTCCTCTATCTATCTATCCATTATAAACACCACCTTGCAGTACCAGCTGGTTTTGTCACCTTACTGATCATACCTATATCAAAATTTGCTATTGTTTTAGCAATATGTGTTCTTTTTTCTTTTCTTTTCCTGGTAATCTTATTTCTTCTTTTACTTAAATGACAGATACACACCTTACTGCTCTTGCTGCTTTGACTACATACCTAACTAGAAGATGGTCATAGATATCATCTGCTGAAATGTTGAGACCATCTCAGATGGAAAACAGGAACTGGTCACAGTTAAGAGCAGTTTGGATAATTGTGTAAAGTCTGTGGAGAGTATTCAAGTTATAAGTTGTAGCAAACCAGAGACATCAGAGTCAGCAAAAGGCAAAAGTTTGTATTTTGATGTATCTTGTGCATTCTGAACGTCAGTTTGTATCTTGAAATTATGGAGTAAATCTTCTAGTACATCCTAAGAAGGAGATTGTGCTCAAATCCATAGCCTTTGATTTTAGTTTATTTGCACTCAGTGGTACTCTCAACTGCCAAATATTTTTGCTACATTCAGGGGTTCAACTTAATGGAGTTAATTTTAAATGAAATAATTAATTATCTAATCATATATGGGATTCAAGTCCTGAAATTTGGCATACAAGTACAATTATACAATAGTTATTTTATAAGCTTAACGGGTTTTGCTCTTAGAACACTTTTGTTTGTTCATTTTAGAATATAAACTAATATTCAGGATGTACCAGAACACATAATATGCTCAAAATGCCACTGATATGTTTTGCTGATAGAGGGTGTATCACAATTATAGCAGTTTTTCATTGATTAAATTAATGGAGTGAATAGAATTCCAACTTTAAGAATTACCAACCTAGGATAAGGAAAAACAAATGAGAATTAAAGCGGTCAAGAATGAAGAAAAGGTAAAATAAAGGAGAGTGATAGTGCTTAAAGAGGAAAACAAGATGAAGTCTTGGAGGATAGGACTATTGGAAGAAGAAGTCTTAGTTTTAAGACTATTGAAAGAGTTAGCTATTGGTATAAGAGAGCATGTTTTAGTAATGTCTTTCTGTGGAAAGAAGCTAAAGGTACTACTAGGAGTTCTGGACACAATTCTAAAGGGGAATACTATTGCCCCCTGGTTTAATTGGATACCAAGTTTTGAGTACGCAAACTTATTTCCACTTATTTGTACTTACAACTTCTGCTAACAACTTAAATACCTTTAGGTTACCTGACATAATTGATCTAATAAATAAGCAAGTGACTATCCATTTAGAAAAAAATGCTAAGGGCCAGTTTGGCGGACCAGAATTAGACTAGAATTCGGTCTTACAGTTCAGACTTGGAAACTAAAGTCCACTGGCAGAAACTAGAAAGTTTAGACTATGTAAACTGGCTATGCCAAAAATGATAGTATTTCAATTTGAATTTGGAAAATTGGTAGCAATTTGTCTATCTGATATATAATAAAAATGTAGATCTAGGTATCTGATGTGTTTGGACATATGAAAACCAAGATGATAGTTTAGACTAATATCTTTTGGAGCATGCCCTCTATGAGAAAATTGTAATTTTAAAATCTTGATCTAATCATGAAATAAAAATCTAGTCCAGGCCCTGGCCTACCAAACATGATTAGACTGAAAGTTCAGACTTAGGAGATAATCTAGATTTTTAAGTCCAAATCCTGATCTGCCAAACTGGCTCTAAGTCAATCAAGGAAGCTGACTTTAATCACTTTATCCCTTCCACCTGGAACTCCACCCTGTACCACCTCTTACAATTTGCAAATAATCTTGCTGGAGACACTTGTAATTGAAGAAAGTACTATCTCTTTATTTGTATTCATGGAAGAAAAGCTAGCGCAGCACTTAACTTGACTGAATAACTTGAAGGTGTTAGTTATAAGTAGAATCATAACTGCCAGTGTAAAGTATGACAAAGAGTATAGGAGTAAAACTAGGGAATGGACTAGATTGGAATGTGTAGTACTAACTTATTGAGGTAATTAGAAGAGAATAGACACAGAATTTCCTGTTACATCATGACCATGCTCAGTGGTACTAATTGTGTTGTATTCTGAGCACTAAGCTACCTGTCGTGGACAAGGTATTTTCTATCATAATTAAGAAATGAGTTAGTGCTACACATTTCAAGGGCGTCTAATTCCTTATTTCTGTTGGGTTTAGTTTGTTTGTTCAGTCCTTCCTTTACAAATATACAGTGCCTAAGTTTTGAATATTTTACTAGCAGGAGAGGCTCGACTAACAGGGGTGAGGAGGTGAATTGAGCAACCACTATACCTAATTTACTGTCCTTATTCTACCTGATTGGCTGCCTTGGCCCCTTCTAGTGTAACAACCCCTGCTAGTAAAATATTCAAAACTTAGACACTGTACAAGTCCCAGGGATAAAGTTTTTGTACATGGCATTGGTAAGAGGTGGGAAGGAAGTGGACAGTCTGTTTTGCACAGGGATATGGTTGGCTGGCTGATGGTGCTTAATCTGGCAATTCCTGGCTGTAAAGATGATAAGGAAGATGGATAGGTGGGATCAGGTGAAGGTTGCTCTTGATACGAGCCAGAGGTGAGTTGAGAAAGAGTTTGGCCTGATAGAGGCATTCATGGGAGAAGAGGAGGGTTCGGAGTAGGAGAAGGAAGAGGATAAGAGGGAATAGTTTGGAAAGTGGCTGGGTAAGGAGAAGGAGGTGGGGACAGAAACCCTAAGGAAGGAGGAGAAAGAGGAAAAGGTAGTGTTTGAGAGTAAGGTGAAGTGGGGAAGTAGATCGTTGTTTAGGGGTTCAAGTTCCAAGGAAACGTCAAAGGTAGACTTGCAGTGGGAGGTTAAGATGAGAAAATTGAAGGAGGTGGAGGTGGGGGATATGGGGTATTGCAATTCAGGCAGGAAGATAGAGGGTTCGATAGGAGGCTTTTGGAAGGAGTGCAAAGAGAGGTTGGTTTAGGTGGGAGTTTACCCATGCCGGATATCAAGATGAGCTTTGGAGGACGCTGTAGGTGTTTGTAGGATTTGCATTATGCTTCCGGCTTTGCAGTAGTGTGACAGAAGTTTCATCTTTTGATTTTCTGGGGGGCGATATTGCCGTTCTTGGGTCACTAGGTGGACGCTTGTATAGTGTTACTTCTAGTCGCTAAGGAGTCCAGCCAAACAGACTTAGGCTATAAAAAGGCTCTTAGTATTTCTAGTGGTTGATGTTGTTTCTTTTGTTATTAGTTGTTGTTAACCTAGTTAATTGAAAAGTTTGATAAAAATAAAAATAATAAAAATAATAAAAATAATAAAAGTTTTTGTACATACTAGTATGGAAGAAGACAGTGGTGTCGTGAGACATGAATTTGCTTGGATAGGAAAACACAATCATATCACAGGATAAACAAGGCATGAAATTCAAGAATCATAAGAATAATGTTGAAAAAGAAAAAAAAAAGGATAGAAAAAAAAAACTAAGGCCTATAAGAATAAATAAAGAAGCCGATAAGGATAGTGAAAAGAAAAAAAAGAAAAATTCTTATGCAGATCTTTTAATATCCAGTATGACCTCCTTTTGCTAGTTGAATCTAAAAAATTAGAGAAATAGTTAGTATATATTTTTTAAAAAGTGAAAAAGATATATCTGCCTCATGAACATGAGTAGGAATGGGTTGAACTAGCTTACTAAGCTCTCCAGTGGTGGTAGCATTCTATTGTTATTGACTGGCGACAAGAAGAGACACATTGGTAGTAGGGAAAGATTGGAGCTGACGAATGTACTATTTGATTAATCGCCAGACATTTTCTATTGGGCTGCAGTCTGGTCATAAAAGGGACCAGTCAATAAAGTACTAGTAGCCCCAGATGCTAAGTGTTTAAGCTGATTTTGGGTGTAGACAGCGTGACCAGGAGAAGTATTCTCCTGCTGGAGATTTACAGAATCCAATTGCAGTTGTGATTGTTCTTGCCAGAATGTGTGCATTTGAGGTACAATATGTTTAGTAAATATGGAAGCCGTAATAGTTTTACCCCAATGAGTTTTATTCCAAAAGATCAATGAGTCTTTCTGTCCACCTTGAGTAATACTTTTGTATGTTAGCACACTCTATAGTAAAGTAGAGAAAAAAATGTAAACAGAAAAATAAAAATATTAAGAGAGAATTTAATTCATTTAAAGCATTCCCAGACCATTATTGTCTCCAATTTCAGAAATTTGTGCACTAAACAATTCTCCAGATCCTTCTCTCCTGCTTGCCAGGTGATCCAAACCTTGCTACTTGAAGAAAAGCAGCCTACATTGAATGCTGACTCATCACTCCAGATAACTTTGGCCCAATCTGCCTGGGTCTGGTCTGCATAGTGGTGGGCACAATCTGGGTGGGTAGTCTTGATTGCAGGACTTAATGTCACAAACAGTGACTAAGCAAGACAGATTTACTCATGACTAATCATTATTAGTCATTGGTTTGTTATCTTTCACACTATGAGATCAGTTGACTTATAGATTTTCACATGACGAGGCAATAGTGTGTTATCGGTTTATTGTTATTGGTTGTTTAGTGCCATGACTCATGATTGTGATCATATGGTTTATGCATCTCGCACATGACTCATAGTTATGAGTGAAGGGTGTCGCACATGTGACCCCTTTTGGGCACATGACTTGTTTTATGGGTTTTGAATGGTTGCGAGATATGGCGCAGCTGACTTGTACGAGTCAGCTGATGGATTTCACACTATGATTCACTATGAGTCATGAGTAGCGTGACGCGAGAGTATGAGTCACACAGGGTTAGGGTTGAGGGAAGAACCTCTATATAAGGGCACCCTCGGGGCATGGGATTTGGGTCACGAACCATCTCCCTTACACACCCGGCGATTGAAAACTCAACACCATGAGAATTCATCGTCAAGATCCACCAACACCGCACTCTCAGTGAGCTGCACCCGCACTCTCCGTGAGCTGCACCCTCCCCCTCCCGCCTTACTTCCCTCATCATGTTCTTGGGCCCTGGCGTCCTAGTTTCTAGGGGTCGTTTGGCTCTACCACCCCCTCTTTCCGCTTGCGCTTCGCTGCCTCGCTTAGCGTTCGCACGGTCGGCAACACCCTTTCGCCCATGTTACAGACGGCTGGGACTACAGTTCGCAGTTGGAGAAAACCTTTCAACAGGCCACGGTCGATTTCTCCATCCTCTTCATTTCCATTAGAGGCTGCCTAGTCAGACACGTACACGGTTACCGATAGTTTCCACGGTTATTGGGTCTACCCCTCCTCTCCCCCCTCAGGTTTCGTCCCGTTGCTCGGTTACAGCTACAGTCCACTCACTCGGCTGGC
>Ga0307507_10005657_pt1 | contig 20283 bp, 4 predicted proteins | sample 7_EM_MG_FD_207223 | JGI IMG/M metagenome (GOLD analysis project Ga0307507, IMG submission 207223) | Populus trichocarpa ectomycorrhiza microbial communities from riparian zone in the Pacific Northwest, United States - 7_EM | ecosystem: Host-associated > Plants > Roots > Unclassified | place...
CAACACGTATATATACCTGCCTCGTCTCCTGTACATAGATCCTCACACGACATCGTTTGTCAATCATATACAGTCACCTTGTACCTTGGCCCTCTGCACGTACTGTGACACCTACCAAGGCCCATCAATCACATCGCGTTTACTAAGGAGAACCCTTCCTACCAAGGCCCCTGGGAACTCAAAGAACCAACTCCTACCAAGGCTTCATTTAGTTCGCGTCCACCACACAAATTAACACCCAGTACGACCTCTTCACTAAGCGTTAGTGCCCCCAGCAGCGTCAGCAGCACCCACCTACACTACAATCTACGCTAGTTATTATGTCCGATATAGGAATCCAACATCTAAACTAGGGCAATAGGATCACCCTAACCAACAAGACTACTGCAGAAGATGTCACTAACTACATTAACCTCAAAATCAATAAGTATACTAAGCGCAACTTTAAGGATAAAAGCTTATGGGAATCATACCAAGAGGACTTTAAGAATTTCAAGGTATAGACATTTAAAGACGCTGACAGGTCTGCAACTAAAGAACTTAAACAACTACTTTAACGTAATAGAGTATGGGTCTTTAACAAGAAGAGCAAGTTAGTACTATAAGTACTATACAATGTCGCTTATAAGGACAACCCTATAGAATAGTTACAGTGCCAAGACATTAGTTTCCCGACACGCGAATTTTCACCAAAATCAACCCAACTTTGAACAGTCGCATAACGTCGCAGCAATTGAATACAGCCAAATGAGTATGTAGATAATTTAATTGTAGTTAATACTTTGTCTGCCAGCCCTTTGCTTTTTATACTGCCTTTAGCCTTCGTTCCATACTATCAATTAAGCGCCGCATAAGGCGTTGATTAAGGGCCATCCACGCCTCCTTGCACGCCTCAATTAAGCGCTCTAGATCCTCCTTACTTTGTCCCATCTATTCGAGCTCTGGATAAAGCTTAAGGACCTTCCTTTTTAGTGCCAGCCAAAGGTGCTCAATTGGGTTTAAATTGGGTGAGTAGGGGGGGAAATCTAGGGTCCAAACACCGTGCGTCTCCAGCCACTTCTTTACGAGATTTGAAGCATGGATTGGAGCGTTATTTATCTGGTAGATATCCAAAGGCTTATAGATTGGCATAAGACCTTCTTCTAAGGCCTAGACGTAGCTTTGGGTGCTATAGCCTTCTTTTGCTGCTAGAGGATCCCTTTCCATAGCAATTAACTCTGAGCGACCGTCATACCAAAAACAAGCATAGATCATCTGCGTAAGATCCTTTCCGTTAGACACCTCTTTAATAAACTTGTAATACCACTTTTGTAGAGGCGTTTGGAAGACCCAAATAGGCTTTTTTCTAGAGCCACGTTCGTAGGAACATTTATTAGAAAACTTAACTCGTCTCCAAGGGAATCCCTTATACTTTCGGGCCCAACGATGCCTCAATTAAGCTACCGCTGGCGTCAGCTTTGGTCTCTTCTTGGCGCGCCAGTTTGTAATATGGTGTTTTTTAAGGAGACGGTATAAAGTTTTGTGCGAAACGGTTAGCCCTGCGACTTAGCACTTAAGAGCTGCATAGTTAATTCGGGGGTGCATGCGTACAATTCGAATAAGCAGACGCTTCTGGTATTAAGTAAGCTTTTCGGGCTCTCCGGGCCTTGGTAGAGATTCCAGCGTATGGTGGTTTTTCCATCGATTGATTGTATCGTAAACAGTCGACCGATTCACGCGATATTCTGTGGCGATTTTGAGCTTTGACACCCCAGCTTCCAACGCGGCAATAATTCCAGCTCTTGCAGTCTCTGAAAGCTCAGCTCCAGGCCTTCTATTTCCACTAATTTCGGTGCCAAACGAGCGTTGCATTGTGGTGCAGTAAGCTCGCGATCTTGGTGTTGGAATTTTGACGATCGCGATTTTGTGTTCGTGTCGGGAAACTAATGTCTTGGCACTGTACTTTGAAAATAAGGGTACTACTAGGATAATAAAGAAGACAATAATCTTCTAGTTCGGAAGGATGATATAATCCTATATTAAATGGAAGAACGTCACAGTTAATAGACTATTAAGTATATCTAATTAGGAAGTCTTAAATTAGCTTTTATCTTAAGCCGACTGCTACGCCACCAATAGAAGTGCAGGACTTTGTTAAGAGACGCTCGTCTAGATTTAAAAGGTGATATATAACTATAGTATCTGTGTCTAGGTTATCTAGGACCTATAAGCCTTTATTATCTAGGTCTTAACGCCTTAGGAGTTAAGCTTTAAGGCCTAAAGATAACGGAATGTTAATACTACAGTCTTGCTAAAATTAAGTATTAGGTCTTAAGAAGGTTCTTAAAACAGAAAATTAATAAACCCTATTTTAACCTCCATATTAACTGGACTAACCTTAAGGAAGCGTATACTGGATTTGTACGAGTTATGTTTATCTATAACACCTTCTTAGGAAGAACCTTCTTGTATTTTATAATAACGCATAGTAAAGAGAAGGAGATACTATAAGTGCTTAAAGATTTTATCCAATGGATTTGTCTGAGGTATAACCTTAAGGTTAACACTATTAGATTAGATAATAAGCTAGGGAAAAGGAGAACTCTTAAATGGCTATAGACGCAAGGGATTACATTTAAGCCTTTGGCGCTATATACTTAAGCTTAAAACAGTACCGCCAAACGCTTAGGGGGTGTGATTATTAAGAGAGTATAAGCAATAAGAATTGCTGCTAATCTACTATATAGTCTACCTTTAAGATTAAACGCCACGGGAAAGTAATGGTTGGAAATTGCTATATAAGAGGTTCTATACCTACCTAGCTAATAGGAGATTAAGAAAGCCGCAACTGGCGCACCTAAAAGCCTACGGCTGTAGGGCGTACGCAATGACGTTGGACGCCTAGCTAAAGAAGAAAAGGCTAAGCAAGCTAGATCCGCGAGCCCATATCAGCTACCTTGTTGGCTATAACTCTACCAATATTTATAGGATCTGGATCCTATATAAAGGTATTATTATTTCTACTAGGGATGTTATCTTTAACAAAAAGATATTCTTTGACGGTAAGTAAACGGATATCTTAAAGGACCTATACGCTAAGTTAGACACGCTAATTAAGAAAATCTAACTCCCTAATACCCTAACTAAAAATAAGGTCCTTCTAGAAGACGACAAAGAGGTATTTAAACTATTAATTTAAGAGGAAGATGATGATGTTAATAAGCCAGTTTAAACCTTTAATAAGTTAGTAGATCTTAAGCTTGCAAGAGCTCTTAAAGATGCGTACTATACGCCACCTCTAATAGAAAAAGATGAAGAATCTCTATATGCCTTTTATATTAAGTATCCTATAAAGTTAGATATATAAGGTACTAATTAGGACATTATCGGCTAAGTAGGAGACGGGTTTTACACTTAGGGGGTGTTTAACAACTCTGTTAAAGACTTATTTAAGGAAGCCTGTAATAATAGGTTTAAAGACTTTATTACTAAAAGGATCACGTTAGCCTATTATGGCGCCTTCTTAGTAGGAAGGAAGTTTAACTTTAATAGTTAACTTAATAACAGTAAGCAGAAATTAGGCAGAATATACGACGCTAGATTATATAGGAAGAACCTACCTCTGCTACCTTAGTTGATCCGGGACCTTAATACGTACCCTCTTTAAAATTAGTTCTAAGAGGCTTAATAAGACTATCTCCAATCTTATTATTAAATGAGGTTGTTTTAAGAAATAGATAAGAAGTATATAAAGGGACAGCAGGTCCTTAGCTTAATGTGGGTGTTTGTCTACAAGATAGACAAGCATGGATTTCTCTAGAAATGTAAGGCATGCTTAGTAGTCTGCGGAAATTAATAGGCCCTAGGAGACCTACCTATAAGAGCTACTATATTAGCTAGTATAACCTTCCAAACCCTTATGGCGATCACCATAAAATTCGACCTAGAGACGACACAGATAGATACAGTTAATGTATTTGTCTATTGCGATCTTAACGAGGTTATCTACATAAAGCTACTATTAGGGTTTAGTAAAGGAAAGACAGACAAAGTACTGCGCTTAAGAAAAGCCCTATATAGACTATAACGATTACTACTGTTATAGTAGAAGAATCTTATAAGCTTGTTAAACGAATTGGTTTTTAAAGAGGTACCTTAAAAGCCGTGTGTTATGCTAAAAGGTAGAATAGTTGTCTTCTTCTATATTAACGATATTATCTTCTACTACCGAAAGATAGATAAGAAGAAGGCTTAAGAAGCAATTAAGGAGCTAAGTAAGGAATACCAGATGAGTACCCTTGGCGAGCTAAAATAGTTCCTAGGAATCTACGTGCTATATAATTGTAGTTAAAGGCTCTTGTGGCTATCCTAGAAAGCCTATATTAAGAAGATAGCTAACTAGTATAAGATAGATCTTAAAGGGCGTCTTCTAGACACTTCTATGGTAGAATTGGAACTCCTCCCTACTAATTACCAATTAATCCATCTGACGCGTCCGTCCCCTAATATAGACCTATTAGTCCGTCCTATATCCCTACCAGCCTCTACAATGCTATATTAGAGAAAACTGGGTTTAGTACTCTATGCAGCTGTAACGGCTTGTATAAATGCCTCTGAACTGAAGCTTGTGGACTGCTATCTGATAAAGATACTAAGCTAAGGAGTAGGAGAAGGTCGAGGAAAGGACATGTCTATATATATAGCGCCAAGATACCCCTGACTAGGGGCCCTGTCTAGGTTGCATATAACGGTGCCACGATATCTTGCAGGGGCGGTGCCCCAGCACCGTTATATTACCCCCCCCTTCCAAAAAAGCCTGCCCTTAGGCTTTATCCCCTTATAGAAAAGAAAGAAGAGAAAAGAAAAGAAAAATTCTAGCATCTAGCGCTTAATTGCGATGCTGGTTAACGTAGGACTTGTAGCAGTCCTGCAGCTCCTGCTGCTGTGGGGGTATATCGCTATACCTAGTTGACATGGGGCAGGCAGCCGTCCTGCAGCTCCTGCTGCTGTAAGAGGTGTATTACTAGGAGCCCTCTATTGGTCGTTCCTCCTCCTAGAACTCCGGTACCTCCTAGTACTATACCCCCTCCTTTAATATGGCGCGCCCTGAGCTATAAAAAAAAGCCCCCCTAGTCCCCCTCTTATAAAAAGGTAGGTAAGAAAGTTTTAATAAGGGTGGGAGGGTTAGGGAGTTGTAGCTTATATGCATATCGGCACGAGCTCTTATCCGTTTAGTAGCAGTATAGTGCCAGCAACGGGGTCGTTCGAGTGGCAGTATAATGCTAGTAATGGGGTCATATTCTGTAAGCAGATTGGCATGGAATCTTATTAGCAGATTGTGTTCAAATTACTATTAGGTCGCGTTTGAATCGCATTTAGGCCGCAGGCGTATTAGCGCGGTAACTTGTTAGGATTATAGCAGTACGGTGCTAGCAATAGGCCGTATTCCAGGGAGCAAAGCTCTCCCTTATATACAGTTATTACTGTAGGCGGAGCAGTAGAAGTTAGTAGTGGTGCTGCAGGCAGAGTAGCAAGGGTCTATTTATTCAGCTGCAGGCAGAGCAGTAGGTGTCGGTTGGCTACAGTTAAGTAGCGAGGATAGGTCGGCTGCAGGCAGAGCAGCAAAGGTTAATTAGGGTGCTGCTGGCAGAGCAGTAGAAGTCGATTATGGTAGGTACCAGCGTCAGATGGTAGATAGCAGGCGTATTGGCGCTATCGTTGGTTAATTAATCGCAGGCGTATTAGCGCGATCGTTCAGTCGGTGGATTGTAGGTATAACGGCATAATTAGTTAATTGGTTTGCATTTAAATCGCATTTAAATTGCATTCAGATCATAGGTATAACGGCGCGATTATTATCCAGTTCGTCTAAATTAATTTTATTGTCGAAGCTTATATAGCTCAGTATTAACCTCGTTGTCGAAGTGTATAAATGCCTAAAGGTAAGCTTGTATAACTTAGTATTAACCGTGGTCGTTCCTTAGTATGTATAGCTTAGTGTTAGTTAAAAAGGATTACCGTAGGTTAAGAAGAAAACAATTAAATTAGTAAGGGAGCAGTTAATTGTTGATGAACTTATACGGTTGTTGTTAAAGTTGTAGTTCGTGTTATAGGTATATTGGCATGATGGTTAGTTAGGTTCGCGTTTAAATTGCGTTTAGGTTGCGTTTGGATCACATTTGGATTATAGGCGTAATGGCACGATCCGTCTATCGGTTTCTTGAGGTCTACCGTTAATTAGTAGGTAGTTCGAGACATTAGCGATTATTTAATTAATTAATATGCCGTTAACTAGTAGAGATGCTATTGTATTACTAGCCACAGTTAATTAATTGGTATAAGGTATACTGTTAATCGCAGCACATTTAACCAGTTGTTATACGAGTAGGGTATTAAGGGAGACGCGCCAATAGGTTGATTTTCGTTAAGGTATTTAATTAAGGTATTAGTGTATAGTCTATTAATATTCTCGTAATTCTCAGAACAGGTTGTTGTAAAATAGTAGATATGTTTAAGTATTGTTAGGAGATTCGAAGGTACGCTATAGGGTTAGTAGCCGTATTTAAATACTTATATTTAACTAAGGATATTGTTATAAGTAGCAGATATCTAGGGTCGATTAAGGACTCGTAGGAATGCCGTTATAACTTAGCATATTGAATTGTTGTTAGAGAGGTATCAAAAGAGGTATTAAGAGGTACGTATTAATATTTTGATTCTTGTCATAACTAGCAAGATATGCTTTCATAACGGTAGGCTGTCTTGTTTGTAGAAGGTTGTATAAAAGGCTATTAAGAGAAACGCGTCGGTAGTTTATAAGAGGTTATAGAAATAGGCTTATCTGTAGAGCTATTAGAGAGTGCTATGAATCGGAATAATTCTCCTAATCTGTTCTCCTAATTAAGAGTGCTATAAATCGCTTAAATTCTCCCCTAAATTCCTAGTACCCCTATACGTAGGATTGTAATGCTTGTAGATATATTCGGCCGTAAGATTAAGGGACTATATAGGTTAATAGTAATGTTCGGGTCGATTAGGTACGGTGGTTATTAATAAGAACTTGACAGGTGTCTATAAGGCGTTTATAGACAAGTTGGAGAGTTATATTGCAGGCATATCGGCGTAACAGGTTATTGGGTTTGCTTTTGAATTATATTTAGGCCGCATTCGAATCGCATTTAGATCGTAGGCGTATTGGCGCAATCGTTCGGTTAATCAGACTGTAGGCATATTGGCACAGTTAGTAATCGGGTTTAGGGGTTTAGGGTAGTAGTATAGTGCCAGTGGTAGGTCCTTCCTAATTAATTTCGTCTCTCCTTATACAGCTTAGTATTAATTAGGGTGGTTATTATAGCAGTAGTTTAGGGATAATGGAATAGGATTTGTTCCAGAGGACTTATGGATAATATATACCTACCGCCTAATGGCACGGCTTGGGTCATGTCTTGGCTTGTCTTAGCTGATACTGTGGGATCAGTTCCAGGTTCCTTATAGCCCTAGGCTAAGTCTTAACTAAGGTCGTCTCTACAGCTCGTACAACTCCATATTAGTCAAAAGGGTTGGAATAGGGGTGAGATATTATTGCCTTCCCAGGCAGTTATTTTTATCCATAGGAGACCTTCTAGCTGCTTAAATACCGGCTCCCAGTATTAATGATAGCGACTTGACGCGTCAATGACGCGCAGCTAGGGGTGTTTGATGCGTGTCCTCTTAGAACACGTGGAATAGGGGTAGGATATTATCCAGGCCTTCCCAGGCAAGGGAAAGAGGGAGCTCCAAACAAATGAAGTCCCCCCTGGGTGGGTGAGCTTAGTATAATGTGATGGCTCGCATAAATGCCTCTGAACTGAAGCTTGTGGACTGCTATCTGATGAAGATACTAAGCTAAGGAGTAGGAGAAGGTTGAGGAAAGGATATGTCTATATATATAGCGCTAAGATACCCCTGACTAGGGGCCCTGTCTAGGTTGCATATAACGGTGCCACGATATCTTGTAGGGGCGGTGCCCCAGCACTGTCACAGCAGCCACTATAACGCGTCTGGATATTGCTTTTGTAGTATTACGGCTGGTAAGATTTAATTAGAACCTAAGCTAAGAGCATTACCAAGCGGCAGATAGAGTTATCCAGTACCTATATAGCACGAGAAGTAGAGCAATCTGCTATAGAGGAGATGAGGAAGGAATAAATGGTAGAGGGAGAGATAAAGGAATATGCGATAAAGGATAAGACGACGGAAGAGATAGTATGCAATTATTTATCTGTGCTAGCGACGTATTATTTGTAGATAACTCTATTAATAGAAAGAGCTTGTAAGGATATATTATAAAGCTATTTGGGGGGCTAATTGCCTAGAGAGCAAACAAGTAGGGTATAGTTACGACGTTGAGCATAGAAGCTAAGTTATTAGCCCTATTATAGACAGCAAAGGAAGCTATCTTTATTAGTAGGCTATTTAAAGTAATAATATTACGCCTAAATGAGCCCTTAATTATTAAATGTAATAATATATAGACGCTCCGGCTAATTATAGAAGACATAGTAAAGCTAATTACAAAGCTCTAATATATTAATATCTATTAACACTAGCTATATTAGGAATACGCAATAAGATAAGTATGATTTTAATAGATAGTAATAAAGGAGATAATTGCTAATGGACTTATAAAGGCCCTACCTAAGCAGAGGTTTTAAAGCTTCGTTAATATAATTGGGATAGTGGATATTAAGGAGCGGCTAAATAAGGAGAAGTAACTGGAGAACCTTAGGGACAGTATCAGAGCAAGACGGAAGGATTTAGATAAGATTACGGTTTAATTGACTCATTGACGGACACAAGAAGGTGGCTAGCTTTGACCTTAAAGAGCTCGAAGCTAAGGGGGTGTATTAGATAATCTATATTCTCTAAAGGCGTAGGTCATGTGTATAAGTCACGTATACGGAGCCCGTGCACTGTAAAGTCTCTTTGTAGCTCAAAGCCCTTAAGATTATTAATCTATTAACCCATTTCATTAATAAACTGCTCTATATAAACTTTGTAACAGCCTTACTAAATGTACGCTTTTTTACCCCACTAAAAATACAATAACTTTTTAACCCCTTTATATAATAACATAAAATTTATATGCGTTATACTTATAACTATATTATATAATAATATAAAATAATAATTTAAAAATATTATATATTTATAAAGTTATTAAACTTTTTAAATTTTAAATAAAAAACGTATATAATTAAATAATTAAATAATTAAATATAAAACTAAATATAAAAACATAATATTTTAATATTTTAGTATTATGTAATAAATATATGAAGTTACTTTAGCTATAATAATAATATATATTATAAAATTATAGATTAAAAATGTAATAAATTACTTAAAAAACTATTTTAATAAAAATAGTATAATAATAAGTTTAATTTTAAATTTTTTTAATATAATATTATATTATATATTATTATTATTCATTGCTTAACGTCCGATTTGGATCCCTGTTAGGCCCATGCGGACTACTCCTTATATATATATGGGGAGAAAACTCTATTTAAGAAAACCCTATAATCCGTCTCCCCGCCTTTTAGGGCTCGCTTATAAGTTACCTATAAGTTACCAGTAGTACTCTACTACCTTACTTTTTAACCTCCTTGGGAACCACTGCTGCTGTAATAAACCTACGGACGCGCTAGTATTACACACTATACTCTACTCCTGTAGAGTTATTAGGGGGCGCCTGTTACTTACCCCTTTGCCTTTTATTGCTATTTCCTTTGCAACCCAGAACTGGTCTAGCACATTTTAGCCAATAAGCCACCGGGTAGCCGCCTTGAGGCCTTTCTATGTTAAGAGCAGTGTATTATAGTTTTCTATGCTAGCTGCTAAGAGCATTGCTTCTTGGCCAGTGCGTAAGGGTAGGTAGTTATATAGTAGAGTTCGACATGCCTGCTTATCTAGGCCTCTACCCCAGTTTTCTAGTATTTAGTCCTAGTTACCTAGGCCTAAAGGCCTAGGGGGCTTTCTATAAGCAGTTAGCTGCCACTACTAATTAATAGGGGGTTTTACCATTCTTTTGGATATCTTATAATGGGGTTAACCTAAGTACTAGACCGCCCCCTAGCGGTCTATATAAGAATCTCCTTCTAGAGTTGGTATGCTTTTGCACGGCTTAGGAGCTTTCTATAGCCTCTAGTTTTACGCCTTTCTTTATTATTTCCGCTGGTATAGGCATAAGCTGCCGCTTCTAGGGGTTGTAACTCCCTTCTTACGTGCCTACTGGCGTAATCCTATAAGGGCGTTGTGGCTGTATCCTGCAATATGGAAGCCTTGGGTACCTTCTATAGTTAAGGCCTAGACTAAAAGCCTCCCCTACCTAAGTAACTCCTGTTTGCTCCTTAAGTATACCTTACTGGCGTACCGCCCTAGAGGCGAATGGTTCTGTCTATTAGTATGCCAATACGCGCATCCGTTCTTTTAAGCCATATAGTAGTCTCTCTGGCCAGGACGTGATCCTGCCTGCCTATTAGGTGCACTAAGGGTTAGGGCCTAGCTAAGGGGTAAGGTCCTTAGAGCCAGTAGTGGCTACTACGCACTACGCCCTATGGGAGGCTAGTAGTAATATAGGGGCGCAACACTCTATACTACTGCCAGTTCCTGTTTTGCGTTGCCTATAAGAGTCTCCTCATAACAGGCCGACCGTGTCTTATAGGAGAGGGGCTGTAGAGATATTAGGTCCTATACTAGACAACCTACTTTCCCCTCTCCTACTAACTAAGCTTGTGTCCCCCCCTTTTATAAGCTGGCCTGTGTTTTTGTCACGAAGTTCAAATAGATAAGTTCATTAATGAAAATGGGTTGATTGATTGATGATCTTGTATCGTGTCTTTTTAACCTTGATCTAACGTGTCTTCAGTGACGTGTCTTCGTGCACGTGACTCGTGCACGTGACCCACGCCTTTAGAGAATACAGATTATCTAACATACCCCCTTAGCTTTAAGCTCTTTGAGGTCAAAGCTAGCCACCTTCTCGTGTCCGTTAATGAGTTAATTAAACCGTAATCTTATCTAAATCCTTCCGTCTTGCTCTAATACTGTCCCTTAGGTCCTCTAGTTGCTTCTCCTTATCCAGCTACTCCTTAATATCCACTATCCCAATTATATTAACGAAGCTTTAAAACCTCTGCTTAGGCAGGGCCTTTGTAAGTCTATCAGCAATTATCTCCTTTGTCGCTGTCTATTAAAATCGTACTCGTCTCATTGCGTATTCCTAACATAGCCAGTATTAATGGATGTTAACGTGTTAGAGCTTCGTAATTAGCTTTGCCGTGTCTTCCATAACTAGTTGGAGCATCTGCGTGTTATTACATTTAATAATTAAGGGCTTGTTTAGGCGTAACATTATTGCTTTAAATAGCCTACTGATAAAGATAGCTTTCTTTACTGTCTGTAATAGGGCTAATAACTTAGCTTCTATACTTAACATCATTACCATACCCTACTTGTTTACTCTCCAGGTAATCGGCCCCCTAAATAGCTTTATAATGTATCCTTACAAGCTCTTTCTGTTAACGGAGTTGTCTGCGAATAATACATCGCTGGCACAGATAAATAATTGCGCTTTACCTCTACCGTCTCTTCCGTCGTCTCGTCCTTTGTCGCGTATTCCTTTGTCTCTCCCTCTACCGTTTGTTCCTTCCTTATCTCCTCTATAGTAGATTGCTCTGCTCCTCGTGCTATATAGGTACTGGATTACTCTGTCTGCCGCTTAATAGTACTCTTAGCTTAGGTTCTGATTAAACCTTACTAGCTATAATACTGCAAAAGCAATATCCGGACGCGTTGTAGCGGCTGCATAAAGTATTAAACCCATTTTTCTCTAATATAGCATCGTAGAAGCTACTTCTCTTAGTAGGGACATAGGACGGACTAGTAGGTCTATATTAGGGGATAGAAGCGTCAGACGGATTAATTAGTAATTAGTAGGGAGGAGTTCCAATTCTGCCATAGGAGTATCTGGAAGACGCCCTCTAAGATCTATCTTATACTGGTTAGCTATCTTCTCAATATAGGCTTCTTGGGATAGCCATAGGAGCCTCTAGCTACAATTACGTAGCACGTGGATTCCTAGGAACTATTTTAGCTCGCTAAGAATACTTATCTAGTATTCCTTGCATAGCTCCTTAATTGCTTCTTAAGCTTTCTTCTTATCTGTCTTTTAGTAGCAGAAGACAATATTATTAATATAAAAGAAGATAACTATTCCACCTTTTAGCATAACATATAGCTCCTAAGGTACCTTTTTAAAGCCTAATTCGTTTAACGAGCTCGTAAGATTCTTCTGCCATAACAATAGTGATCATCGTAGTCTATATAAGGCTTTTCTTAAGCATAGTACTTTGTCTTTCTTTCCTTTGTTAAACCCTGGCGGTAGCTTTATATAGACAACCTTATCGAGATCACAATAGACAAACGCATTAACTGCATCTATCTATGTCGTCTCCAGGTCGAATTTTGCGGTGATTGCCATAAGGGTTTAGAAGGTTGTACTAGCTAATATAGTAGCTCTTATAGGTAGGTCTCCTAGGGCCTATTAATTTCCGCATACTATTAAGCGTGCCTTGCATTTCTAGAGAAATCTATACTTGTCCGTCTTATAGACGAACACCTATATTAAGCTAAGGATCTGCTATTCCTTTATATACTTCTTTTCTGTTTCTTAAAATAACCTCATTTAATAATAAGATTGGAGATAGGCTTATTAAGCCTCTTGGAACTGATCTTAAAGAGGATGCGTATTAAGGTCCTAGATTAACTAAGGTGGCGGAAGTAGATTCTTTCTATATAATCTAATATCGCGTATTCTACCTAATTTCAGCTTGCTGTTATTAAGTTAACTATTAAGGTTAAACTTCCTTCCTGCTAAGAAGGCGCTGTGATAGGCCGACGTAATCCTTTTAGCAATAAAGTCTTTAAACCTATTATTACTGGCTTCCTTAAACAAGTCTTTAACTAAGTTGTTAGACACCCCCTAAGTGTTAAACATATCTCCTACTTAATAAGCGACGTCCTAATTAGTACCTTATACACCTAACTTTATAGGATACTCAACGTAAAAGGCACATGGAGATTCTTCATCTTCTTCTATTAGAGGTGGTGTATAGTATATATCTTTAAGAGCTCTTATAAGCTTAAGATCTGCTAACTTATTAAAGGTTTAAACTGGCTCATTAACGTTGTCGTCGTCTTCCTCTTAAATTAACGGTTTAAATATTTCTTTATTGTCTTCCAGAAGGACCTTATTCTTGGTTAGGGTATTAGGGAGTTAAATCTTCTTAATTAGCGTGTCTAATTCAGCATATAGGTCCTTTAAGATGTCCATTCGCTTGCCGTCAAAGAACGTCTTTTTATTAAAGATAACGTCCCTAGTAGAGATAATAATACCTTTATATAGGATCCAGATCCTGTAGATATTAGTAGAGTTATAGCCAATAAGGTAGCTAATATAGGCTCACAGATCTAGCTTGCTTAGCCTTTTCTTCTTTAGCTGGGCATCTAACGTTATCGCGTACGCCCTACAGCCGTAGGCTTTTAGGTATGCTAGTTACGGCTTTCTTAACCTATTAGCTAGGAAGGTATAGAACCTCTTATATAGCAATTTCCAATTATTGCTTTCCCGTGGCGTTTAATCTTAAAGGTAGACTGTATAGTTAACTATCTCGTTCTATAGGTTGTGTGGTAGATTAGCAGCAATTCTTATTACTTATACTCTCTTAATAATCACACCCCCTAAGCGTTCGGTGGTACCGTTCTAAGCTTAAGTATATAGCGCTGAAGGCTTAAATGTAATCCCTTACGTCTATAGCTATTTAAGGGTTCTTCTTCTCCCTAGATTGTTGTCTAATCTAATAGTGTTAACTTTAAGATTATACCTTAGACGAATCCATTAGATAAAATCTTTAAGTACTTATAGTGTCTCCTTCTCCTCGCTATGCGTTGTTATAAAATACGGGAAGGATCTTCCTAAGAAGGTATTATAGATAAGCATAACTTGTATAAATCTGGCATGCGCTTCCTTAAGGTTAGTCTAGTTAATATAGAGGTTAAGATAGGGTTTATTAATTTTCTATTTTAAGAACCTTCTTAAAACCTAACGCTTAATTTTAGCGAGACTGTAGTGTTAACATTCCGTTATCTTAGGGCCTTAAAGCTTAACTCTTAGGGCGTTAAGACCTAGATAATAAAGGCTTATAGGTCCTGGATAACCTAGATATAGATGCTATAGATACACATTACCTTTTAAATCTGGACAAGCGTCTCTTAATAATGCCCTACGCTTCTATTAGCGGCGTAGCAGTTGGCTTATATTAAATGCTAATAGACTTCCTAGTTGGATATATTTAATAGTCTATTATCTATAACGTTCTTTCATTTAATATAGGATTGTGTTGTCCTTCCGAACTAGTAGATTATTGTCTCCTTTATTATCCTAGTAGAACCCTCGTTTTTAAAGTAAACGGAACGACACTAGATTTATATTAAAGTCCATACAAAAGGCAACGTCCTTAAGACGTAGGATTCCCTTGCTCTTGTCTAGTTTTGTAACCTAGATAGTAACATCGCCGTAACCTAGTATAGGCACTTCTAAGCTGCCGGCGATGATATATTCGTGTCTTAGAGCTTTCCTAAAATTGTAAAAACAAGAGAGGTTATTAAAGATATAGAGAGTGGTTCCTAAGTCAAGAATGGTTAATAGCTTTAATAGATGGAGTTAACCGGTGTAATACAATTCTAGGAATATTATATTGGCTTCTCCCTTAATCTTAACTGTCTCCTATTATTATTAAGCTTTATTAACCTTTAATTCCTTAAGCTTAAGTTATTCTACTTAGGCAGCTAGATCCTTGTCTTGCTCTACCTTTATAAGCACCCTTTTTATATATATACCTACGGCTTTGAATCCCTCAGGCCTTTTACTCTTAAATAGATACTAACAGTCAGGAAGGGTATATCCCCTTATATCGCATGCCAGGCATTTAAGGTTCTTCGACCTTTTAGAAGACGTCTCTTTAGTTAAATTTATACCTGCCCTTTTTCGGCTGCGAGATAAGTTGTTCCCTTTTCCTTTTTGGACTTTAGCAGTAATAGAGATACCCTCTTCGGGCTCTCCTATAAAGTCTACGTTAAATGCACTCCCTCTCGCCGTCGTAGGTACGGCTTTAGAAAGGTTTTGGAATGCTTCTCATAGCTCTATTACTACTTTACGGTATTCTAATAAGGGAGCCTTTTTAGTATCATTTGCCTGCTTCATGTATAGAACAAAATAGGTTTCGCTTATAGGTCGTATTATATTTGCAAGGTCCATTAGCCAGATCCTATTAGTTATCTATAAAAGATTATACTTCTCTGCCATCTTTATCGCATGCTCCCATCAGTTAAGCCACTAGGTAACCTTTGTCTGCTTAAGCCCCTTAAGTGACTCTATATACTGCAGCTGTACCTTCCTTATTATAAAGTTCTTTAAGGGCTTAGTGTCTTCTTTCAAACAAATCAGCCATTCTTTAACTATAAGGGAAGGGTTAAGCAGTAGCTTCTTCTAAATTAATACTGTAGACGTGATCTAGGTGCATATCTATTACAGATACTCTTCCTATTTTAGAAAGTACTTTATGTCCTAGTTATAGTATCATCTACTATTCTTATACGCTTTCTGTTAATTCGTTAAGAGCTATATATATAAGGTTGCATTCTTATTAAAATCAGTAACTTCTGGATAGGCTGGTTCTTGTAGTAGAGCTCGTTAAGGTGCTGCATTGTTTAGGTCAACGTGGGCCTAAATTCGTTTGTCCATAAGGGCTTATAGTTGCCATAGCCATTATTCCTAGTCTTCTGGCTTATTGAGGATAATCATCGTCAACAAACTCGACGTCGGTGGAGTCATTTTGACTAATAGGCAAAGGAGGAATTGAGATAGTATTTTGTTGTTAGGATCGTCCTTATTGTCAGGATCATCCTTATTATTAGAATCGTCCTTTTAACAATGAGGTAGAATTTTATAGAAACTCGTGGAATCTCGTAGAATCTCATCCTATAACGATTAAGGTAGGATTTCTGTCAGAGTCTGCGTCTTAACGATGAGGTGTCAGAGTCTAACAATAAGGTAGAATTTCTTTAAATGATTGAATAATAGCTAACTAGCTTCTTAAGTCGGCGGACCAGGCTCATAACTATCACGAAGTTCAAATAGATGAGTTCATTAATAAAAATGGGTGGATTGATTAATGATCTTATATTATGTCTTTTTGACCTTGATCTGACGTGTCTTTAGTGACGTGTCTTCGTGCACGTGACTCGTGCACGTGACCCACGCCTTTAGAGAATACAGATTATCTGACAGTTTTTAACTGTTAAGTCCTCGTCCAACTGGCCTGTATTTCCCCTATAGCCTCCCCTATATATATGCATTAGGTTGTGAGCACTACGCCTATTAAGACCCTTCTATAAGTCGCCTTATACATATGTGCATTAGGTTGCGTATACTACGCCTATTAAAACCCTCCTGTAAGTCGCCTATAAGTTAACTATGGGTTAACTATGAGTCGACTATAAGTTAAACGCCATGGGGCCGTTAAAGCTGGCCTGTGTTTCCGCTGCCTAGAGCTTTGCCCGTGTTTCCACCTTGTTGAGCCGTCTAGTTGCCGTCGCGTCGCCGTTGCGTTGCTGTCGCTGTACTAGGTTGCGCGCACTATGCCTATTAAGACCCTCTTCTGAGTTACCTGAGTGTACCGGATACCAGATAGGCCCTTATAGAGGGGCCTTAATGAGTTCTCTAGGCAGGGCCTTAACAAGTTCTTCGCGGTGGCCTTGGGGCCTTAATAAGTTTCGTACGAAGTATCTGCGACGCGTTAACCTTAACAAGTTCTTATAAAAGGAGGATCCCTACGCCCTCGTCGCGTATACTTCGTGATCTTAGAGCTAGTGCAAGCCTAAGGGTGTCCTGTTATACGCCTAGGACGCGTCCACGTTAACTGGCTGGATAAGGCCAGTTTTGGGCCTAGCTGCGAGCCAGGTAGTCGTATATTGGGCGGATTATATTATATATTATAAATATTAAATATAATTAATAATATAAGCATAAATACTTTTATTTTATATATATATATATAATTTATTAAGTTTTTTAACAACTTTTAATTTTATATAAATTTTAATAAAATAATAATAAAATAATAAGTTTTTTAAACTTATATAATTACTATATAATAAACTAAACTATTTATAATATATAAACTGTAGGTTAGAAAGTACCTTATTATTACTATATTATAATATCCTTGGACTTTTGGAGCTCTTACTATACCTGGCCCAAAAAGACCAAACCAACTAAAAGAACCCTGAAAAACACCCTAATAATCCCCTAAGATGCATACATTATAGGGAAGGCATAGGTGGAACAACAGTGGTATACAGTTGCGTGCAACCGCCAGACCTATACCTAATAATAGCCCCCCATAACAACAACAAGGACGGGCGAATACTATACTAGAAAGTGGAAATACCCTAATTAAGAAGGTATCTGACAAAATATAAAGCCTATTAGACGCGTCTAATATCTGGAACTATAGAGGAGTATCTATTAGCTATTATAAACTAATATAGCTAGTAGAATGGCTTTAGTCTAGCAAACCTTAGGCGCCCCTCTAGCAAACCCTTAATTAAATCCTTTAACAGCTAAATAAAATTAAAGATAAATAAAACCCCCCTTAATAGGCGAACCGCACCTGGGCTACCGTAGCTGTGCTCCTATAGTATAGGGAACCTACCCCCCTAAAGATAATAACCGGGTATATAATTACAATATAACTAAATATAGAAAAGGCAGAGGAATTTAGGGGATAATTAGAAATAGAAGTTCTTATAAAGATTTGCAAGGAGGTTTATAACGCCGTTATAGTCTAACACCTTAGGAGTGGAGATATTAGAGTTACCCTAAAGAACTAATAGGCAAAGGAACGGGCCGTAAGGGCAGGGGATAGGCTAGGAGAGCGTATTAGTATAAAAGTGCTTTATAAAGATTACCCAGTTAAAGTTCTGTTGGTTCCCATAAGCCTTAGGGTAGAAAGGGGACGCTAGGCGGACAATACAGCAACTATATAGGAGATAGTAAAATAAATGGAACGCCTTATACTAGGACTTATAATTACCCAGATCCAATAGCTTTAATAGGAAAATATAAACTAAGTATATAATAAGAACAATAAGAGGACATAAGGGGCGCTAAAGACTTGCTAGGGAAATAATAGACGAACGCATAGCTCCCTTATTATTAGCGTATATACACTAGGAATGCAAAAACTCCTTATCTAAAAAGAAATAATTATAAATGGCCTTATATATAACACAAGGCTCTATAACCATAGACTACGCCTGGAATGATGTTATCGCTATATATAATAGGGACACACCCAATCCATATACACAGCACAGGTGTGCTGTGGCTACTATGCAGGCCCCTATAATACAAGACAATATATAAATTAAGACTAAATAAAATGCGCGAACTGTTACCGAAGCATATATAAGGCGTGGGAGAGAGAAGACTGTATTAAATATAGGAGACGGAAGGAAAGGGCTTAATAGCTACAGGAACAACTACACGCTAGGTTATATAAATGGAAATAATAGGCGATAAGCTAGGGGGACGCAGGTGTCTTCCTAGTGTTTCCTATCTTTAACACTAGGGGGCTAAGCTAGCTATCCTAAGCCTTAACGGGCCAAAAGTAACGCTGCGCGACATTACTAAACCGAACAGGGATATAAGGGACATATAGGATATAAGGGAGAGAACGCCCAGTAGAAAGACCCCTATAGACGGCTATAACAAGTTTAAGGCCGGGATAATTAAGAATTAGATTTAACGCGGTAAATATAACACACGCAGCTAGCTTATAAGGGGCATACAGTTAACTGGTAAGAATGGGGGAAGAACTAGAGGCAATAACAAACTTAGATTTAGAAAGGCTAGTAGGAATATAAGATATAGGAATAAAAAGCTCTATATAAAATAAGTAGTGGCTAGGGAGCAAACACAGGAGACGGAAGTTCTGAATATTTTAGAGAAAGTGGAAATGGAAGAAGTAAGGAGTAAAGGAGAGGCAAAGGACCCCTACTAGGGGTCCGCCACTTAACCATTATATAGTATAACTGCGGCAATACGAACTACTATCTAGTAAGGCCCCTACTAGACAGTCTAGACCTAGAGAAACACTATATTCTTACTATATAAAAGCCGTATTATAATACCTATATATAATCGATATACTGCCCCTAAGGATTCCAGCTCCTATATAAACCAAAAGCAGCTATATGCGTATACTTTATAATTAGCAAAAATATCAGCCTTGCCTTATAGTTATAGCAGGCAGTTAACCCAGATATTACAGTTATAACTATCCAGATATATAGGGGACTAGTATAAATTATTAATATCTATAACCCTAGGGTTAAAGGGGTAGCATAAATAGAGAATATTATATCTATAATAAGCTTGCTAGAAACTGAACACGCGGAGTCTATCCTACTAGGAGACATAAACCTCTACCATCTATAGTAGGGGGGCATCTATATTGCTGCTAATTAACAGGTAGAGTACCTACTAAGAGCTATAGATAATGGGGGCCTTAAGCTAGCTACCCTCCTAGGTGCAATTATATAGCAATAGGGCACTGCTAAAAGTACAATTAACCTTATAATTATAGACGAAAACCTATACTAGAGACTCAAAAGGTGCTCCCCTAAAGAAGAATAGGCACTTACCTTAGACTATATCCCTATCCAGATACAACTAGATCTAGACATTAAGGCGCAACTAAATAGTAAAAGATATGCAATAAGGAAGCTTAATATAGATAGCTTTCTTAATATAATTAAATAATAACTCTAAGACCTAGAAGAAATCTACTTAATACTAAACAAGCAAGGCTTATTGGCTACCCCTAAGGAAATTAATTAAAGACTAAAAAGGATCTAGGCAGTAATTAAAAGCGGGCTAAAAGAGCACTGCCCAGTTTCAAAACTAGGCCCCTATGCGCGACACGCATGGTCTGTATAATGCGCGGCCCTTATAGCCGGCCAATAATAAGCAAGGAGGAAATATATAAGTAGCCATAATTCTAAGGACAAGAGATAATATAAAGACACAAGAAACTAGCTAAAGAATACCCTAAGAAAAGAAGCAAGGAATAACTAGAGATGGTTTATAAATAAATATACTACTAACCTAAGTCTCCCCTATAACAAGGGCCTTTG